>BFBZ01000017.1_pt59 | contig 97420 bp, 101 predicted proteins | sample 1888401 | NCBI WGS metagenome assembly BFBZ01 (sample SAMD00112614, study PRJDB3348) | symbiont metagenome | host: Chara braunii
ATGAACCGCCTGCTGCAACAGGCGGCGCAGGCCGGATGGGATGTCTATGTCTTCGGGCGCTTCTATTCCGAGGGCGACGGCATCCATGACACGCATATGAACCAGGGTTCGAAGGGTGGACAGTTCGCTCAYCGGCCGGATGACGATCGCAACGACCATAACGACGTATGGCAGGACGGCGCCGTCCTGTTTGCAGCATCGAACGAGCGATGGGCCGGCTATTTCGCCGCGTTCGAACACCAGTACCTGCCGACCGACGATCTCGGAAACCCGACCGCGGAAAGCAAGCCGGTGGATTGAGCCGCGCACGCTCGGGCAGCTCGGCATTTGGCAAAAGCGCAGCCCTAGAGCCGGATGATTTCAGGTCTGTTCGACCTGAAATCTGAATCCGTCTCTAAATCAAAGAGATAGAGCACGATGTCGCCCGAAAACCGCTTCACACTTTTCGGCATCACGCTCTGGCAACGCACTTTTCCCCGGGATCACACCGCCTTCTTGCCGCGTTTGCCGCTCAGTCCCTCGACCGCCTTCTCGATGGCGCGCTTCAGCTCGTCCTTGACCTCGGCAGTCTCCGCCATCAACGTCTCGATCTTCAGGAAGTCGAGCACGCGGTACTTCGACACCGCGGGGCGGATCAGTATATCGGGCGGATGCTGCCTCAGCTTGTTGGCGATGATCGACTGCATCATCAACTGCGTGGCGCCGTACATCAGGTCGACTGTGGTCGGGTGCTTGCGCTCGACCTCGCTCGGCGCGCCCACCACRTCKATGGCGATGATGATGTCGGCGTCCTTTTCGATGAGATCGAAGGGTACGGGATTGTAGATGCCGCCGTCGATCAGCACGCGGCGRTCGCGCGTCACCGGACGGAAAACCGCCGGGATGGCGGCGGAGGCGGCAAGTGCCGAATGCAGATCGCCTTCGGAAAAGACGGCGAGCTTGTGGCCGAAATAATCTGTCGCCGTCACCTTGAGCGGTATCTTCAGCTCTTCGAACGTCTCAGGAATGGCCTCGGGCAAGAACGCCTTGAGGATTCGCTCGATATTGAACTGGCTGACGCGGATGCCACCCTGCATGGCCTCGGCAATCGTGCCCGGCCGCGCTCGCCACATGCGCGAGGCCACCTCGGCGCGGCTGCCAAGGATCGAACGGGCATAGCCGTGGATCTCCGCGCCTGTCATGCCTGCGGCCATGCCGGCACCCATGATGGCGCCGATCGAGGAGCCGGCGATGGCCACCGGCCTGATGCCGAGCTCGTCCAGCGCCTCGATGGCATGGATGTGGGCAAGGCCACGCGCGCCGCCGCCGCCGAAGGCTACGCCGAACGTGGGTCCGGCGGCCGGGCTCATCCCTTGCCGTTCCCCGTCGCCCGCGCAAGCGGCGGACCGACGACCATGACCGCGGGCTCCGCCGAGAGCAGCTTCCTCGCAGCGGCCTTCACATCGTCCAGCGTCACGGCATTGATAAGCGCTGCCCGACGCTTCATGTAGTCGACGCCGAGATGGTCGACCTGCAGCCCGACCAGCGTGGCGGCAATGGAGCTCGAAGAGTCCAGATTGCTGATGGCATAGGCGCCGATCAGGTATTTCTTCGTCGCCGCGAGTTCCTCTTCCGTCGGCCCGTTCTCRGCCATCTCCTTCACCACCTGGCGCACGATCGAAAGCGTCTCGGCCGCGCGGTCGGAGCGCGTCGCGGTCGTGACCAGCAGCGCATGGGAATGCCGGTGATCGACCAGGTCGGAGCTTACRCCATAGGCAAGGCCGCGCTTTTCACGCACCTCYTCGAACAGCCGGGAGGTGAAGGTCGATCCGCCAAGGATTTCATTCATCAGCACSGCGGCGAAGAAATCCGGATCGCTGCGYTTCACRCCCGGCCAGGCGAGCTGCAGCGAGGTCTGCGGCAGGTCGTAATTGACCTCGAGCTGCTGGCCGAGCTTCGGCGCGACGTCCGCCACCGCGGCCAGCGTCTGCTTTTCCGGCAGGTCGCCGAACACCTCGTCCAGCTTGGCGCTCAGCGTCGCGGCGTCGATGTCGCCGACCACCGCCACATGCAGGCCGCCGCGGGCGAAATTCGCCTTGTGAAAGGCCTTGAGGTCGTCGGGCGTGATGGTGGCGAGGCTATCCTTGGTGCCTTCGTCCGGACGCGCATAGGGATGCTCGCCATAGATGGCGCGCAGCCAGCGCTGCTGCGCCACGGTGTTCGGGTCGCGCTCGTTGGCGAGGATACCGGAGAGCGTCTGCGAGCGGATGCGGTCGATCGGCGCCTGGTCGAAGCGCGGGCTGTTCACGGCCAGCTTCAGCAGATCGAAAGCCGCGTCCCTYCCCTCCGACAGCATGCGCATCGAGCCGTAGGTGCCGTCGCGCGTCGGCTGGAAGCTCATCTCCGCGCCGGCGTCGTCRAGCTTCTGCTGGAAAGTGTCGCTGTCGAGATCGCCTGCGCCCTCGTCGAACAGGCCGCTCATGAGATTGACCAGGCCTTCCTTGCCGGCTGGATCCTGCGCGGCGCCGCCGTCGAAGACGAAACGGATGGCGACCAGCGGTATCGAATGGTCTTCGACCAGCCAGGCGGTGACGCCCTTCTTCGATTTTATCTCTTGTATGTCCACTTCGGCGCGCGCGGCCAATGCCGGCAAGAGCAGGAAGAACAGGGCGAAGCAGAGTGTGACGAAAGCGCGATACAGCTTGCCTTCTTCTATCGCGGAAGAAGATGGATCGGCGCGCGACGCCGAGACGGTCGAAGAGCGGTGGACAGGCTGCGCAGAAACCAGGCTCATCATCAATTCCCCGCCTGCTGTTGCGGCAACAGATAGCCCGTCGTCGAATGGTCGAGGATCAGATAGCGGGCAGCCACGGCCTTGACCTGGTCGGCCGTGACCTTGCGGATGCGATCCGGCCATTCCTGGACATCCTTCGCATTGCCGCCGGTGGCAAGGCTCGAGCCATAGATATTGGCCATGTCGTCCTGCTTGTCGCGGGCAAAGATCATCGAGCGGACATAGCGYTTCTTCGCCCGTTCCAGCTCGTCGCCGGTGACGCCATCCTTCACGATGCGGGCGATCTCGGCGTCGACCGCCGCCTCGACATCGGCGAGCTTGGCATCGCCGCGCGGCGAGCCATAGACGGTGAAGTTGGTGGCATCGAGCATGGTGCCCTGGAAATAGGCGCCGGCATCGGCGGCGATACCCTGCTTGACCACCAGTTCCTGGTAAAGCCGGCTGCGGCTGCCGCCGCCGAGGATCTCGGCCAGGAGGTCCAGCGCCTCGGCCTCGCCTTCGCTGGCCGTGCGATAGGACGGCACGACCCATTGCGTCGAAAAGCTCGGCACCGAGACGCGCGCGTCGGTCAGCGTGACGGTGCGTTTGGTGTTCTGCTCCGGCTCGACCGGGCGGATGCGCGGGCGCAGGTCCGGCCCGCGTGCCACCTTGCCGAAGGTCCGTTCGGCCATGGCCTTCACAGCGTCGGGATCGACGTCGCCCGCTACCACGACCACGGCGTTGTTCGGCCGGTAGTAATTGTCATAGAAGGCCGTGGCGTCGATGCGGTTGAGCTGCTGCATCTCCTGCATCCAGCCGATCACCGGAATGCGGTAGGGCTGGTTCTGCCAGAGCGTGGCATTGACCTCCTCCTGGAGCACCGCCTGCGGATTGCTGTCGATGCGCGAGCGGCGCTCTTCCAGGATCACGTCGCGCTCGGTCTTGATGACGTCTTCGGTGAGGATGAGGTTGCGCATGCGGTCAGCCTCGAAACCCATCATCTGTTCGAGCGCCGAAGGCGGCACCGTTTCGTGGAAGGCGGTGTAGTCATAAGAGGTGAAGGCGTTGTTCGAGCCGCCGATATCGGCCACGGCACGGTCGAATTCGCCGGCGGCGTGGTTGGCCGTGGCCTTGAACATCAGATGCTCGAAGAAATGCGCGATGCCGGATTTGCCGGGCGGCTCGTCGGCGCTGCCGATCTTGTACCAGACCATATGGGTGACGATCGGGGCGCGATGATCGGGGATGACGACCACTTCCAGGCCGTTGTCGAGCAGGAAATCCTTGACCTCGGCCTGGTCGGCGGCGCGCACCGGAGCCGCTACCGACGCCAGCGTGCCGGCCAGGATTGCGGCGCGCAGCCGTTTTGCCGTCAATGCCATCAACTTCTCCGGTTCCAGTTGCGCGACGATAGGCAAGCTCCGCCGCCGACGCAAAGTGAATTGTTCGGCATTTTCGAGGCGGGTTCAGCCAACCTCGATAAACCGGATGACGGTCTCGCCGTAACCGCGTTCATCGACCACGGAAAACCCCGTGCCCAGTTCGAACGGCGCCGATGCGGCCTCCTCGACGACGCAGAGCGCGCCGGGCAGCAGCCAGCCGCCGGCCTTGGCCGAACGCAGTGCGCGCTCGCCGAGCCCCTTGCCGTAAGGCGGATCGGCAAACACCAGGCCAAAGGCCGAGAGCGTGCCGGCTTCACCCAGATTGGTGGCGTCGCGGCGGAAGATCTTGGTGCGGCCGGTGAGCCCGAAGGCCTCGACATTGTCGCGGATCAGGCCGCGCCCCTCGGCCGACTCCTCGATGAAGACGCAGTAGGACGCGCCACGCGACAGCGCCTCCAATCCCAGAGCACCTGTGCCGGCGAAGAGGTCGAGCACGCGGCCGCCCTCTAGCTTGTCGGCGTGGCGATGCGCCAAGACGTTGAACACCGCCTCGCGAGTGCGGTCGGTGGTCGGACGGATGGCATTGGACCGGGGCGTCGCCAGCGGACGCCCGCGAAACTCACCGCCGACGATCCGCATTGCCACCCCTCGGCTTCGGACCGCGCGGCCTGTCGCCGCCACCATCCGGACGCTCGCCCCTCGGCTTGCCGAACGGCTTTGCGCCAGGCTTGCCCTGCGGCTTGCCGCCCGGCTTGAACGAGGCCTTGCGCGCCTTCGCCTCGGCGGCCCTGGCGGCATCGGCTTCCGCCCTGCCCTTGCCGATCGGACGCGCGCCGGGCGCCATCCAGACATTAGCCTTGCGCTGGCCGGGCGGATCGATCGGCCGCTGCTCGCGCTCGCCCTTCTTTCCGCCTGGCCTGGCAACGAAGCCGCGCGGCTTGTCGCCGAAATTGCGCTCCGGTTTCGGGCTACGCTCGCCGAAGGCCCTGTCGGGCTTCGTCGTGAGCTTGCCCAGTGCCTCGTCGCGGCTGCCTTCGCGGCGCTTGCGCGCCTTGATCAGGCCGCCCTCGCCGATCGGCCGGCGGTCGCCCTCGCGCGTAGCCTTCGGCCGATCCGTTTCCTCGCGGCGCGGCTCGCTGCGCCGAACCGGCCTGTTGGAAAACGGCTTGGCGATCTCGGCGTCGAAATTGGCGCCGGCCTCTTCGATCAGCCGCTCGCCAAGCTGGTCGCGCAGCACGCGGCCCTTGATCTCCAGCACATGGCCCTCGGGCAGGTCCTCGAGCTGGAACGGCCCGTAGGAAATGCGGATCAGCCGCGTCACTTCCAGGCCGAGCGCGCCGAGGATGTTCTTCACCTCGCGGTTCTTGCCTTCGCGCAATCCGATCGTCAGCCAGGCATTGGTGCCCTGCTCGCGATCGAGCGAGGCCTCGACCGAGCCGTAGAACACGCCATCGACGGCGATGCCGTCGCGCAAGGCGGCCAGCGCGCTTTCCTCTACCTTGCCATGGACGCGCGCGCGATAACGCCTTAGCCAGCCGGTGGCCGGCAGTTCCAGCACCCGCGACAGCCCGCCATCATTGGTGAGCAGCAGCAGCCCTTCGGTGTTGATGTCGAGCCGGCCGATGGTCATCAACCTGGGGAGGTCGGCCGGCAACACGTCGAAGACGGTCTTTCGGCCTTCGGGATCGCGGTTGGTGGTGACCACGCCCGCCGGCTTATGGAACAGGAACAGCCGCGTGCGCTCGATCGGCGGGATTTCAGTGCCGTCGAGATGGATGACGTCGTCGGCCATAACGTTGAAGGCGGGCGATTCCAGCACCTTGCCGTTGACCTTGACGCGGCCGGCCGCGATCAGTTCCTCGGCGTCGCGGCGCGAGGCGATACCGGCGCGAGCGAGCCGCTTGGCGATGCGCTCTCCGGCCTCCGGCTCGGCCTCGGCGGGACGCGGGCGCGGCTTGAAGCCGCCTCCCGGCTTTCCCACGGCGCGCTCGCGGGGCGGTCGATCGCTGAAAGCGCGCTTGGGGCGCTCGGCAAATTCTGCGCCGCCTTCGCGCTTCGGCCTGTCGGCGAAGTCACGCTTGGGATGGTCAAAGCGCCGTTCGCCGCGCTCGCCCCCGGCAGCCAGCGGCCGGTCGCCGCGCGGCGTGTAGGGCTTGCGGTCCCGCTTCTCGAAGGTCTTGCCCTCGCGCGGCGGTCCTTTGCGGAACGGCCTTTCGCCGCGTTCGGCGCCCTCGCCCGCTTCGCGCGGCGCCGCTTCGCGTGGCTTGTAGCTGCGCTTGAAATCGCGGCGCTCGCCGTCGGCGGCCATCGGCCGGTCGCCGCGTGGCGTGTAAGGCTTGCGCGATCCTTCGCGCTTCTCGAAAGGCTTGCCTTCTCGCGGCGGTCCCTTGCGGAACGGCTTCTCGCCACGCTCCGCGCCTTCCTCGCGCGGCTTGTAGCTACGCTTGAAGTCGCGCGCCGGGCGTTCGCCTTCCGCCGCCATCGGCCGCTCGCGCTTCACATATGGCTTCTTGGCACCGAAAGCGGGCTTGCCGCCGCCCTTACCCATGTTGCTGTCGCGGCCGGCCCCCGGCCCGCTCTTGCCCGGGCCTTTGCGGCGCGGAGGTTTCTTGTCGTTGTCGTCCATGTGGTCTTTGCTCGTTTGCACTACAGCGTCGAGCATCCATTCGGACGCACAAGACGCTGTAGGACTTTGATTTGGTGCATGATTCCTTTCCGAAAACCGATTCCGATTTTCGGGGTCATGCGCTAGATATCAGGATCACCCCCGGGTGGCGAGGAGTAATCGGAATGGAAACCGCGTGAAGCGGCCGGATTTCATGGCGCTGGCGCTGCAGGAAGCCGAGGCGGCGGCAAGCCGCGGCGAGGTGCCGGTCGGCGCGGTGATTGCCAAGGGCAACACGGTCGTGGCGAGCGCCGGCAACCGCACGCGTGAACTCGCCGACCCGACTGCGCATGCCGAGATGCTGGCGATCCGCGAGGCCTGTGCCAAGCTCGCCAGCGAGAGGCTGACCGGTCACGACCTCTATGTGACGCTGGAGCCTTGCGCGATGTGCGCCGCCGCAATCTCCTTCGCGAGGCTGCGGCGGCTCTATTTCGGCGCCGCCGACGAGAAAGGCGGCGCGGTGATCAACGGCGTGCGCTTCTTTGCTTCACCCACCTGCCACCACACGCCGGACATCTATCCGGGGCTGGGCGAAAGCCAAGCCGCCCTGATCCTCAGGGATTTCTTCCGGGAAAAGCGGGAAGCGTAAAGGCTTCGCGCTCGACAGAGATTACAGGCCCAGCCAGTCGAACCAGCCGCTTTTCTTGCCTTCCGCCAGCTTCTTGAGCCGGCGCTCCTTCTTGTACTCGTCTTCGCCGAGTTCGTTCTGCGGCGCGGTGTCGGCCGCCTGGCGGTAGGCGAGCGGCGGCTCGCTCAGATATTTGCGGACATTGGGATTGCCCTGCTTCTGCTCCGCAAGGCGGCGCTGGATCTCGGCCGAGCGGCCCTTGTCGGAATCTGCCGGCGACCAGCGCGGCGGGTGGCTGGATGCCGAATCGTCCATCGCCTTTTTCACCGCGGCCGGATCGGTCTGCACGTCCTCGACCGCTTCGGGCTGGTAATTCGGGTCGTTCTGGTGCGCGGTGGCGTCGGCCCGGATGCGGGCGCGGCGCTGTTCAGGCGATTCGGGCCAGTCGGCGCTCGCCGTCTCGATGCTCTGCTGCGGCGACGGCAGGGTTTCCTTCTGCCCGGGACCAGGCTTCACCAGGTCTGGACGCGGCTTGTAGTCGATTGCATCGCGATGCTTCGGCGTAATGGAAGCGGCGCCGGAGACATCGTCGAAGAGCTGCGCGGCAGCGGTCTTGTCGGTTCCGTATGTGGGCGAGCTCATGCATCCGGACAAAGCGACCGCCGATGCTACAAGCGGCGCCAGCAGCGCGGCGCGCGCAAACGTTCTTTCGGTCATGCCAAAAAGTCCCACTCTACCAGCCTTTCGGTCCCACCGGCCAAGGCGCGAACCCCAATGTTCCCCGCACTTGCGACGGAAATCCGGCGACAATTTGTCTGCCTGAGTGTCGCGTGTTTACCTCAACCACTTATTAAGGGCAACGCACGGGCGGCAGCATCGCGCCCGTGCGTGGCATTTATGCACTGGGTCGCCGAAGCTAAAGCCGGCCAAGCGCCTTCAACTCATGCAGCACGGCGGCGTCGCGGGCCGAGACATCCGGGAATTCGGGATCCCGGCCGACATCGGCAGTGTAGCGCCAGGAGCGCGCGCATTTGAGCAAGCCGCGATCCTCGGCCTTCTCCACGACCACGGCCACGCCCTTGACGTCGTCCAGCGTGAAGGCCCCTTCCGGCGCCTTGCCGTGCTTGATGACGAGGTCGCTGGTGATCGCCATCTCGGCCATGTCGACATCGGCGATCGCGGCCTCCAGCGCGGCGTCGTCGATGGTGACCACCGGCACGGCCTCGAGCGAGGAGCCGATCAGCTTTTCGGCGCGGGCGATCTCGAGCGCGCCGGTCACGACCCGGCGAACCTGTCTGACCTTGCGCCATTTCTCGGCCAGCGCTTCGTTGCGCCAGCTCTCCGGGATGGCCGGGAACTGGTCGAGATGCACCGACACGGCTTCCGGATGGCGGTCGAGCCAGGCCTCTTCCGTGGTGAAGGGCAGCATCGGCGCCAGCCACTTCACCAGGCACTCGAAGAGATGGCGCACCACCTGCACGGCGGCCTTCCGGCGCAGGCTGGACGGGCCGTCGCAGTAAAGCGCGTCCTTGCGGATGTCGAAATAGAAGGCCGATAGCTCGACCACCATGAAGTCGAGCAGCGCGCGGGTGATGCGCTTGAACTCGAAGGCGTCGTAGCCCTGGCGCACCGACTCGTCGAGCTCGGACAGCCGGTGCAGCATCAGCCGCTCCAGCTCCGGCATCGCCTCCAGCGGCACGTTCTCGCCGTCGTCATGCGCAAGCGTGCCCAGCATCCAGCGGATGGTGTTCCTCAGCTTGCGATAGGCGTCGATATTGGTCTGTAGCACGTTCTTGCCGAGGCGCTGGTCTTCCCAATAGTCGGTCGTCACCACCCAGAGCCGCAGGATATCGGCGCCCGACTGCTTGATGACGTCCTGCGGCACGACGGTGTTGCCGAGCGACTTCGACATCTTGCGGCCTTCCTCGTCCATGGTGAAGCCATGGGTGATGACCGTTTCGTAAGGCGCCCTGCCCCTGGTGCCGCAGCTTTCGAGCAGCGAGGAATGGAACCAGCCGCGATGCTGGTCGGAGCCTTCGAGATAGACGTCGGCCGGCCATTTGAGATCGGGACGGTCCTCCAGGGTGAAGACATGCGTCGAGCCTGAGTCGAACCAGACGTCGAGGATGTCCGTCACCTGGCGCCATTTCGAGGCGTCGTGGTTGCCGAGGAAACGCTCCTTGGCGCCCTCCGCGAACCAGGCGTCGGCGCCTTCCTTCTCGAAGGCATCCATGATGCGCCGGTTGACCGCATCGTCCTTCAGCACATTGCCGTCCTCGTCGGCGAAGACCGCGATCGGCACGCCCCAGGCGCGCTGGCGCGACAGCACCCAGTCGGGCCGTTCCTCGATCATGGCGCGGATGCGGTTCTGGCCGGCCGCCGGCACGAAACGCGTGTCGTCGATCGCCTTCAGCGCGCGGCTGCGCAGCGTCGTGCCGTCGCCGAGCTCCTTGTCCATGTAGACGAACCATTGCGGCGTGTTGCGGAAGATGACCGGCTTCTTCGAGCGCCAGGAATGCGGATAGCTGTGCTTCAGCCGGCCGCGCGCGAAGAGCGCATTGCGCTTGATCAGTTCGTCGATGACCGCCTGGTTGGCGTTGCCCTTCTTGCCGCTGTCGTCGATGACGCGCGCCGCACCCCCTTCGCGGTCCGGGCCGAAGCCCGGCGCGTCCTTGGTGAAGAAGCCGGCATCGTCCACCGGGAACGGGATTGCGGTGTCGACACCGCGCTTCAGCAAATCGGCCACCGCATCCATCCAGGCGTCGAAGTCCTCGCGGCCGTGACTTGGCGCCGTGTGCACGAAGCCAGTGCCTGCATCGGCGGTGACATGCTCGCCGGCGATCATCGGTACTGGGAATTCATAGCCGCCGCCCAGCCCGCTCAGCGGATGCGAAAGCGTAAGGCTTGCAAGCTGTTCGGCCGAAACGTTGTGAAGCCGGTTCAAGGTGACTTTGGCCTTGGCGGCGCATTCCTCGGCCAGCGCGTCGGCTAAGATCAGCTTCTCGCCGGGCTGCGGGCCGAAGGCGTTCTCGGCCGCCGTGACCTCGTAAAGGCCATAGGCGACGCGCGGCGAATAGCTGACGGCGCGGTTGCCGGGGATGGTCCAGGGCGTGGTCGTCCAGATGACGACATGGGCCTGGACGAGATCGAGCGCGGTTCCGTCCAGCGCCGGGGCGGCGTCGGCACCTGCGACCGGCTGGGCGAGGCTGGCGACCGGGAACTTCACCCAGATCGTGTCGCTCTCATAGTCCTGGTACTCGACCTCGGCCTCGGCGAGCGCGGTGCGTTCGACCACGCTCCACATCACCGGCTTGGAACCGCGATAGAGCTGGCCCGACATGGCGAACTTCAGCAGCTCGCCGGCGATGCGCGCCTCCGCGTGGAAGGCCATGGTCGTGTAGGGATTGTGGAAATCGCCGATGACGCCGAGGCGCTGGAACTCGTCACCCTGCACCTTGATCCAGTGCTGGGCGAAGTCGCGGCATTCCCGGCGGAACTCGTTGACCGGCACCTCGTCCTTGTTCTTGCCCTTGGCCCGGTACTGCTCCTCTATCTTCCATTCGATCGGCAGGCCGTGGCAGTCCCAGCCCGGCACGTAATTGGCGTCGTAGCCGCGCATCTGGAAGGAGCGGTTGATGACGTCCTTGAGGATCTTGTTCAGCGCGTGGCCGATATGGATGTTGCCGTTGGCATAGGGCGGCCCGTCATGCAGCACGAATTTCTCGCGCCCGGCGGCCTCCTCGCGCAGCTTGCGGTAAAGGTCCATGTCCTGCCAGCGCTTGACCAGGCCGGGCTCCTTCTCGGGCAGGCCGGCGCGCATCGGGAAATCCGTCTGCGGCAGGTAAAGCGTTCTGGAATAGTCGATCGTTTCAACAGTGTCGGTCATTGATCTGCCATCTGCGTTGCCCGGCGGCGGAAAGCCCGGGCGTTGAACTAGCATTTTCTTGAAAAGCGCGAGGGCGCGCGAAAATTCCCGGCGGCTCCGGCGGCGCTCAGGCCGTCCGGAACACCGGGCCCGTAATTCGTATCGCGATCGCGAAAAGGCGCGAAAAGCTCGTCATGGCGTGGCTTTTAGCGGATGCGGCGGCAGGAATAAAGCATGGATTTCAGCGCAAAGCGCTGGTTTTTTGGACCTACATGGCGAAATCGAAGCGGTAGCTGGTCGAGACACCGAAGGTCCACTGGTTGCGGTCGCCGCGCTCCCTGACCAGGCTGGAATCGGCCGCCGGGCCCTTCAGGCGCGAATATTCGCCGAACAGGCTCGCCGTCATGGGATCACTCACCTTCCAGGTGATCGCGCCGCCGAGGCCGACCGACTTCAGGCCGCTGCCCGGATCATATTGGCTCAGGCCCGAAGCCGCGGATTCCTTGGCGTCGACGCCGTAATAGGCGTCGAAATAGCCGGACGAGGCGAAGGACACGCGCGGGCCGCCAGAGAGACGGATCGTTGGCGTAACGTCGTAGAAGGCGTCCGCCGCGATGTCGGCAACGAAGCCGTCATGGGCGCGAATGCCGTGCCGAAGTTCCGCCCGCGCCCGCATCCATTCAAAGGGATAAAATTCGAAGAAGCCGCCCGCCTCGCCGCCCCAGCGCACCGGATCGAGGCCTTTCAACTCGTCCTTGCTGTCGCGCGCGAACAGGAATTTGCCGGTCAGGCCCGCGCGCACGCTGCCGTCGTCGATCAGCGCCAGCGAGATGTTGTCGTTGCGCGAGGAGAAGCGCGCCTCGGGGCCGGCCTTGCCGAGCGAGATGATGGGCTGCGCGCTCAGCATATACTTCTTGCCGCCCTCGAAATTCGGCGCGATCAGGCCCGTGGCGCCGAGCGTCAGGTACCAGTCGCCGGAAATCCAGCTTCCCTCTCCTGCCTGGGCGGCGTTTGCGGCCATCAGGCCGGAGGCGAGAAGCAGCGGAATCGTCCTGAAAATACGCATCGTCACCCCCATACGCGAAACAGACCGGCGGCAACACCCGGCAGCCGCCCAGCCATGGCGCGGTTCGGTAAAATTTGACTTAAAATCTGTAAGGCACTTCCGGCGTCCCGGCACCTCGCCTGCCATCCCGACGGTGAATTTCAATAATGCGCGTAGCCGCTCAGCGGACATTTCTGGGACGCGGGAACCTGGAACGGGCCGTCTATGCCGCTGCAGTTGCGGAACCTGGACTTGCGCGCCGACGGAGCGTGCGTCGCCAATGCGGCCTTTGACCTTGCCGCAAGGCGAGGTCTTGCCGGCCTGGCGCCAACGACAGGCTCGGTCTTTCCCGCTTGCGATGTTGCGCCTTGCAGCTTGTTCCCTTCAGCTTCAGACGCTCGCCGGGCGCGATAGCTCTGCACGGCCACATCGGTATCGAGTTGCAAGCGAACATATTGCTTTCGCGTAAGGAAGGTGGTCTGGGGCAGATTGTTCTCCTTCTGCCAGACGCCGATAGCCCTACGCGTCGCTGCGCCAAGATTGCCGTCCGCGTTGCCTGGATTGTAGCCGATGGCAAGCAGCCTCTCCTGCAGATCGATCTTGCCTTCACGATCAAGCCCGATGGCGCTTTCCGTCAATTCCGTACCGGTGTCGTTCTCGGGGTTGGCGGTTGCAGCTGGAGGCTCCGGCGCTGCGGCGGGTTTCGATGTGTCGCTCTGCGTGTTGGCGACAACAGGGGGGTTCCCCTTAAGTTGTTCAAGATTGAGACGGGCGAGGTCAGCGAACGCTCCATTGGGAAATTGCCGGAGGTAGGCTTGGTAGTGCGCAATCGTATTGCGCTTCGACGCCTCGTCCCACACGCGCCGCTCGATTTCCCATGCGCGAGAGTCCGTTCCAGGAGGTGGGACCACAGCGCTCGAGCTTGTGGCCGAGGCTGGTGGCGCCGGGGTCGCCGGCGGCTGCGCTGCCGCAACCGCCGGTGCTGCCGGTTCAATGACGATCTCCCGGCCAAGCGAGGCATTGTACCAAGGCCGCTGGCGCCCGTTCGTTTCGTCCGTCACGTCGCTGCGCACGCGGGCCAGCGCGGTTTGAATTTCCAAACCGGGCTCGGCGAAATGCCTGGCAAGAGCGGTCGCATAGAGGCTGTTGGCGCCTCTGCCGTCATCGCATACCGCTCCGGGATCGGTCGCATAGGCGATCAGCATGCGACCGTTGCCCGCCTCTGTCGTCGTGATACTGATCGGCGCCAGTCCCGGGGCGGTGTTCGAACGGCCCTTTGGCAACGAAGCCGCCAAAGTCCGTGCCAGTGGATTTTCGCGGCATGCATCCAAGATGATGACGCCGACGGCTGGGGCCGGCGGAAGCGCGGCGATGAGTTCGTCTATCCGGACCGTACGAGTCTTGAGATGAGCTGGGGCTGTCAGTTCCGCATCGACTGGAACCAGATAGTTCTTGCCGTCCACCTGCAGGCCGTAGCCGGCATAGTAGATGAGCGCCAGTTCCGCGTCGTATGAGGCTTCGGTAAAGCTGTTCAGCCGATCGTGCAGCGCGGCATAGTCGAGGTCGATGCCTTCGATGACGTTGAACCTGGCGTTACGCAGCACTTCCGCCATCAGGCGCGCGTCGTTCGCGGGGTTGGCGAGCGTCGGCACATGGGCGTATTTGCCGTTGCCTATGACCAAGGCGACCCGGTTGCCGTCGGCGGCAAAGGCGCTTGATTGCAGCAGCGATGCGGCCGCGGTCAGCGCGGTCAAAGAGATCAGACCGAGAATGATGGCCCAAAACCTCATCGCACTCACAACAACTACTCACGAACCAGTCACGGCCGGCTTGCTCGTCGGCAATTCGGTCAGAAGTCGCTGTTTGCGCAGTATAGCACGGCGGCAGCCTTGAATGCGCAGTTCTTTGCACGCCTGGTCCGGATCGTCTCGCAGTGAGCCCGGCGAACGGTGTCCACCCTTGATGGCACCACCGCGCGCACCTCACCTGTGGCGAAGCGCGTTGACCAGCAAGGCGAAGGCGGGCGAGGCCAGGCGGCGCGTCGGATAATAGAGGTGGTAGCCCGGAAAGGGAGCGCTCCAGTCCTCCAGGACCGGAACCAGTTTCCCTGCCTGGACAAGAGGGGCTAGGTGGTCGTCCGGCAGGCAGACAAGGCCGACGCCGCTCAAGGCGGCGTCGATGATCATGGTCACGTCGTTGGAGATGAACTGCCCATCGACCCGAACATTCAGCGGCCGGCCGCCGCGTTCGAACTCCCAGGCATAGAGGCCGCCCAGCGTCGGCAGGCGCAGGTTGATGCAATTGTGCTGCGTCAGTTCGTGCGGGCTGGCCGGTCTCGGGTGGCGCCGAAAATAATCCGGCGAGCCAGCCACGACCATGCGCAGTTCCGGCCCGATCCTGACCGCGATCATGTCCTTTTCGACGCTCTCGCCCAGGCGGACGCCAGCATCGTAGCGCTCCGCGACCAGATCGACGAAGCGCTGTTCGATCGCGATCTCGACCTTAATCTCGGGATAGTCCACCATCAATCGCTTCACGACGGGCATCAAGATCGTCTCGGCGGCGTATAGGCCCGAGGTTATGCGGATCGTGCCCGCTGGGCGCTGGCGCATCGCGCTCAGCGCATCCATCCGGCCCCGGATATCGTCAAAGGCCGGGCGCAGGGTCTCCATCAGTTGCTCGCCGGCGTCCGTCGGTACCACGTTGCGCGTCGTTCTGGTCAGCAGCCTGAGGCCCATCCGCTCCTCGAGACGGCGCACAGTGTGGCTCAGCGCCGACTGGGAGGTGCCGAGCCGCGCCGCCGCCCGCGTGAAGCTGCGTTCCTCCGCGACCGTGAGGAAGGCAGCAAGGTCGCCAAGTTCATCCCGCTTCATTGATGAATCCAAAGCATAAGTTCATGCGCGATTGAACATCTAATCGAATGGCCGGGTCAACGTTATCTTGCGCCGCAACGAAACCGGCCTGCCGCGCGGTGCTTGCGATGGCGATGCCATCGACCCGCCGCAGGCGATCCAGCGAGTTCAGAAATGACTTCCCAAACTCTGGCGCCCGCCATGGCGGCTCGAGGCGCCGGCGCCGATGCGCCCTCTCCCGCCGCACCGCCATGGCACCTGCTTGCAACGCTGAGCGCGCTGATGGGCTTCGCGTCGATATCGACCGATGTTTACCTGCCGGCCATGCCGGCCATGGGCGAAGCACTGCACGCCGAAGCCGGGCGCGTTGCGCTGACGATCTCCGGCTTTCTCGTCGGCTTCAGCATCGGACAGCTCTTCTGGGGCGCGGTCAGCGACAAATACGGGCGGCGAACCCCTGTCGCGATCGGCCTCATTCTCTTCATCGTCGGTTCGGCCGGATGCGCGCAGTCGCAGAGCGTGGATGCAATCATCGTCTGGCGCGTCGTCCAGGCGCTGGGGGCGTGCGCCGGCGTGGTGCTGTCGCGCGCCATGGTGCGCGACCTCTACGAAGGCCCACGCGCGGCGCAAATGCTCTCGACCCTGATGGCCGTCATGGCCATCGCACCGATCCTCGGCCCGATCGTCGGCGGCCAGATCGCGGCGGTCGCCGGCTGGCGCGCCGTGTTCTGGGCCCTTGTCGCGGTCGGCGCTGCGACGCTCCTGGCACTGTTCACCATTCCGGAGACGCTTTCCACGGACAGGCGACGCCAGGATTCCCTGTTCAGTGCTTTGGGCCGATACGCCAAGCTGCTCGGCCAGGCGCGGATTCTCGGCTATGCCGGCACAGGCGCGTTCTTCTACGCCGGCCTCTATGCCTACATCGCCGGAACGCCGTTCGCATTCATCACCTACCACCACGTCCCGGCGGAGCTCTATGGGTTGCTCTTCGCCGCCGGCATCATCGGCATCGTCATTACCAACATGGTCAACCGGCGGATCATTGCCCCGCTCGGCATCAACCGGGTTCTGCCGGCGGCAACGTCGGGCGCGCTGGTTGCCGCGCTTGCGGCCGCGGCCGCCGCCTATTGCGGCTGGGGCGGAGTGTGGGGGTTGTTTGTTCCGCTGCTGCTCTACGTATCGATGTCGGGATTCATAATCGCCAACTCGATCGCCGCGGCACTCGCCGACTATCCCGAGCAGGCCGGCGCTGTCTCGGCGCTCGTGGGCGCAATCGGCTATGGCGGCGGCATCGCAGGGTCCGGGCTTCTGGACGCGTTTGCCGACGGAACCCCCTGGCCGATGGGCGCGGTGATCGGAGCAATGAGTGCGGGCGCGGTGCTCTGCGCCGCGCTGGCGACACGCAGGTAAAGACACCCGGCACAATCAACCCAACACTCAACAAGGAAGGAAATCGTCCATGTTGGCGACCCTGCTCTACAGCCCCGGCGACGTCAGATGCGAAGAGATCGCCGAACCCAAGATCGAGAGTCCGACCGACGCGATCATCAAGCTCTCCGCGTCCTGCATATGCGGCTCTGACCTATGGCCGTTCCGCGGCCTGCAGGACATAGCCAGCCCGCAGCACATGGGCCACGAATATTGCGGCATCGTCGTCGAGGTCGGCAGCGCAGTGAGGACAGTGCGTCCAGGCCAGTTCGTCGTCGGCTCCTTCTGCCTGTCCGACAATACGTGCCCGCACTGCCGGTTCGGTTTCCAGTCGTCCTGCGAGCAGCGTGAATTCATGAAGGGCGCGCAGGCGCCGCTGGCGCGGGTGCCGCTCGCGGACGGCACGCTGGTGGCGACCGACGAGATCCCTTCCGACGACCTGATCCCGAGCCTGCTGGCAACCTCGGACGTGCTCGGCACGGGCTGGTATGCCGCCGATGCGGCGGGTGTCCAGGAAGGCGCGACCGCTGTCGTCGTCGGGGACGGCGCCGTCGGCCTGATGGGCGTGCTTGCCGCCAAACAGATGGGCGCTGAACGCATCATCGCCATGAGCCGCCACAAGTCCCGACAGGCGCTGGCGCTCGAATTCGGCGCCACCGACATCATCTCCGAGCGCGGCGACGAGGGCGTGGCCCGCATCAAAGGACTCACCAAGGGCGTCGGCGCCGACTGCGTCCTGGAATGCGTCGGGACCGAGCAGTCCATGATGCAGGCCATGAATTGCGCCCGGCCCGGCGGCAAGATCGGCTTCGTCGGCGTGCCGCATGGCGTACAGCTGGACGGACAGATGCTGTTCTTCCAGCAGAAGAGCCTGCTCGGCGGCCCCGCGCCGGTGCGCCGYTTCCTGCCTCACCTGATCGATCTGGTGCTCGAACGGACCATCAACCCGGGCAAGGTCTTCGACCTCGAGGTGCCGCTGGCCGACGTGGCGGAAGGTTATCGCGCGATGGACGAGCGCCGGGCGGTCAAGACCCTGCTGCGCCTTTGAGCCGGCCTTGCTCGCTGGACGGGTAACGCCATCGGGATTACCTTCAATTCGCCGCGTGCGGCGCGGCGAATACTGGAGGGAGATGAAATCATGGCATTTTCAGGCGATACCCTCAAGGACGCGATCGGCCAGACGCGCGACAAATGGGGTTGGTTCGTGGCGCTGGGGGTTCTGCTGCTGATTTTCGGCGGCATCGCCTTCGGCAACCTGTTCATTGCTACCGTCGCCTCGGTCTATGTCGTCGGCTGGCTGATGCTGATGGCCGGCGCGATCGAGATCATCCATTCCTTCGGCGTCAAGACCTGGGGGCGCTTCTTCTACTGGCTGCTCTCCGGTCTGCTCTACGCCGTCGCCGGCTTCTTCGCCTTCGACAATCCGCTGCTCGCTTCGGCGGTGCTGACGCTGCTGCTGGCCATCTCGCTCGTCGCCTCGGGGCTGCTGAGGGCCTGGGTCGCCTTCAATCACCGGCCGGAGCAGGGCTGGGGATGGCTGCTGGTGGCCGGCATCATCAGCACCCTGCTCGGCCTGATCATCGCAATGGGGTGGCCGGTCAACAGCCTCTGGATTCTCGGCATGTTCCTGGCCATCGACCTGATCTTCCAGGGCTGGAGYTTCATCGCCATCGGCCTGGCGCTGAAGAGATAGAAGCCAATCTTAGAAGCTGATCGCGGCGTCCAGTTCCGACAGGGGCCGGACGCCGGCGAGCAGCGCCCTCGCCTCGGCCTCGTCCTGCTTCATCTGCGACACCAGCGCATCGAGGCCGTCGAATTTCAACTCGGGGCGCAGGAAGCTGAAGAACGACACCTGGCAGGTCTCGCCATAGAGATCACCGGAGAAATCGAACACGAAGGTTTCGAGCAGCGGCGCGCCGTTGTCGTCGACGGTCGGGCGACGGCCGAAGCTGGCGACGCCGTCATGAAGCGTGCCGTCGGCGCGTCGGAGGCGGACGGCGTAAATCCCTTCCTTCAGAGCGGCTTCGAGCGGCAGCCTCATATTGGCCGTCGGGAAGCCAAGCGTGCGGCCGAGCCGCTGGCCGCCGATCACCTCGCTCTCGACGGTGAATCGGTAGCCGAGCAGGCCTGCCGCCTCCTCTACCTTGCCTTCGCAAAGCAGTGTCCGGATGCGGCTCGACGAGACCACCTCGGCGCCCTCGTCGCGAAAGGCGTCGACCAGCGTCACGCCGAAGCCGTGCCGCTCGCCTGCCGCCATCAGGAAGGCCGGTCCGCCTTGRCGGTCCTTGCCGAAGTGGAAGTCGAACCCGGTGACGGCRTGGCTGATGCCGAGGTTCCTTTCCAGCACGCCGGTCACGAAGGCGTCGGCCGAAAGCGAGGCGAATTCRCGSGTGAACGGCTGCTCGACCAGRGCGGCRAAGCCAAGCCGCATCAGCAGTTGCGCCTTCATCGGCGGCGGTGTCAGCACGAAGAGCGGCACCTGCGGCCTGAACACCTTGCGCGGGTGCGGCTCGAAGGTGAGCACCAGCGCCGGCACGCCACGGCGGCGCGCCTCGGTCAGCGCGCGCTCCAGCACCGACTGATGGCCGCGGTGGACGCCATCGAAATTGCCGATCGCCACGACGCCGCCGCGCAGATGGCCGGGCAGCGGCGCCACCGCCGGAATGCGTTCGAAAGCTGTCATGTCGAGGCGCCCGTCACCCTATCAACCTACTGCAGACGCGGGATGACGGCGGCCGGGCTATAGCCGTGCTTCGCGAGGAAGCCTGCCAGCCTTTCGTGGTCGGGCCGCAGCGGGTCGCCATAGTCGCGGGCATGGATACCGCCCGAGACATAGAGCACGTCGAAGCCATTGTCGGACGCGCCTTTGACGTCGGTCATCATGCCGTCGCCAATGGCCAGAACAGCCGAGCGCTCCACCTCGCGGCCCAAAAGGCCGGCAACCTCCTTCATGGCGAGGTCGTAGATCGGTGCGAAGGGCTTGCCGGCAATCAGCGTGCGACCGCCGAGCTGGGCGTAGTCGCGGGCAAGCGCGCCGGCGCACCAGATGGTGCGTTCGCCGCGCTCGACCAGGATGTCGGGATTGGCGCAGATGAACGGCAGGTTGCGGGCGCGCAGCCGCTGGAGCAGCTCGGCATAGTCGGCGGGCTTCTCGACCTCGTCGTCGAAGAGCCCGGTGCAGACGACGCCGGAAGCCTCGAATTCTTCGGTGAGATCGACGCCAAGGCCGTCATAAAGGGTGAAGTCGCGGTCGGGGCCGATATGGAAAATCCTTTTCGGGCCTTCGGCGATCAGGTCGCGGGTCACATCGCCGGAGGTGACGATGCGGTCATACGCGCCGGGYGGAACRCCGATGACCTTCATCTGCGCGGCCACGTCGGCGCTGCGGCGCGGCGAATTGGTGATCAGCACCACCGGCACGTTGGCCGCGCGCGCCCTTGCCAGCGCTTCGGCGGCGAGCGGAAAATGCCATTCGCCATTGTGCACGACACCCCACACATCGCACAGGATTGCCGCGTAACGGCCCGTCAGGTCGGCGAGCGAAGCAATGATGTCGGGCGAATCCGCCATGCCGTATTCCTGATCCTGTTCCCTGGCAAAGGCCGCGGCCGCCATCCTTGAACACCGGGGCCGCCGCAGCCGGGTCCGGCATAACCGAAGCCTTTCATCCTGTCACCAGCTTTCGCCATGGCCCGCGGCCATCGCCCTCMCCCCTGGCGGGGCGTTTTTTCATGGCGGCCCGATGGCCGTCCCGGTTTCGCCAACCGTCGCCGCTGGCGCAAATGGTCGCTTTGCCAAGCTCTTGCGCATACCAGCATATCTGGCGAATCTCCGGCGTCCGCTGGAGACCGCCTCGTGCCCGACACCGCCAATCATCTGACCTTCGCTCTGATCTGCCTCGGCATGGTGCTCACACCAGGGCCGAACATGATCTACCTGATCTCGCGTTCGCTGTCGCAAGGGCCGAAGGCCGGGCTGATCTCGCTGGGCGGCGTGGCGCTCGGCTTCCTATTCTACGTTGTGTCGGCCGCATTCGGCATCACCGCGCTCCTGCTTGCCGTGCCCTTCGCCTATGACGCGCTGCGCTTTGCCGGCGCGCTCTACCTGCTGTGGCTTGCCTGGCAGGCGCTGAGGCCCGGCGGACGCTCGCCCTTCCAGCTGCGCGAGATGCCGAGGGATCGCCCGCGAAAACTGTTCGTCATGGGGCTGATGACAAACCTGCTCAACCCGAAGGTGGCGGTGCTCTACCTCTCGCTGTTGCCGCAGTTCATCAACCCGGCCAAGGGCCACGTGCTGTCGCAGCTACTGGTGCTCGGCTTCACGCAGATCTCGATCAGCCTCTCCGTCAATGCCATCATCGCGGTGACCGCCGGCTCGATCGCCACCTTCCTCGCCGGACGGCCGTTCTGGCTGGTCGTCCAGCGCTGGATGATGGGCACAGTGCTGACGGCACTGGCGCTCCGGATGGCAACCGAAGCGCAGCGATAAGGTGCAGGCAGCCGTCAGCTACATCGGCCGGCGGACGGGCCGGATCTGCTCCGGCTCGACCAGCTTGCGGTAGAGGTGCCAGGTTGCGTGGCCGAGGATCGGCATGACGACGGCAAGCCCGGCAAACAGCGGGATCGAGCCGATCACCAGCAGCACCGCGACCGTCAGGCCCCAGAGCGCCATTGTGAGCGGGTTGGCCATCACCGCGCGCGCCGAGGTCTCGATCGCCGCGACGGCGCCAACGTCACGGTCGAGCAGCAGCGGGAAGGCGATGACCGTCGTCGCCAGCACGACCACGGCGAAGACGAAGCCCGCGGCGTTGCCGGCGAGGATCAGCGTCCAGCCCTTGCTGGTGGTGAACACGTCGCGCAGGAAGGTGCCGACCGATGCCGGCGGATCGGCGCCGAACAGGCTGGTGTAGATCGACTGCGCGGTGAACAGCCACAGCAGGAAGAGCACGAACAGGAGGATGCCGATGACCGCGATCGAGGGCAGCGCCGGCGAACGGCGCACGTCGAACGCATGCCGCCAGTTGGTATTCATGCCGAGTTCGCGCCGGCGGCTGATCTCGTAGAGGCCGATCGCGGCGAAGGGGCCGATCAGCGCGAAGCCGGACATCAGCGGATAGACGAGCTGGATGGCATTGGAGCCGGACGTCCATTGCGTCAGGATCAGGCCGACGATCGGATAGATCAGGCACAGGAAAACATAATGCGAGGGCTTGGCCCAGAAATCCTCTGCGCCGAGCCTCAGCGCGTCCCAGAGATCCGACGTGGTGATGTGGCGCACCGTGGGCTGCACATGCATCCCCCGCGCGTCCGCCATGACATGAAAACCGGCCATAATCGTCCTCCGTTTTTTCGTGCATGGCCCTGAAAACCGGAACCGGTTTTCGAAAAGGGTCATGCGCCCAATCAACGTTCACAGCATCCCTTGCGCGTCCGATTGGAGGCGCGGCGCTGTCGAGGGCGGTCACCGCCTGGGGTGGCCGCCCATGGCTGCCACTTCAAGAACGACCGCATGATAGACGATCTTCCGGGCAATGTCGCCGCATCACAGGATTTTCATCGCGTGCCCGGCAAAAGCCACGATCGCCGGTATCAGAGGCGGGATGACCCTCCCGATCACCGAATCCCCCGATCTCGACAGACGCTGGCTGCTCAAGGCCGCCGGCCTTGCGACGCTTGCCGGCATCGCCGCATGCGGTACCGTTTCGGTGCCGACGGGCGAAGGCGCCGGAGTCTCGTCCTCCGCCACGGCGACGCTGGCCGGCCTGCGCGCCACCACCGGACTGCCAGCGCTGGTTCCGGACGCGCAGCTCGAACAGGCAGCGCTGCAGCAGGCAGGCTACATGGCCTCGCGCGAGCGCATGAGCCACACGACCCGCTGGGGCAAGGATTTCGCCTCGCGCATGAAGGACAACGGGGTCCATGGAGCGGCGGCCGAAAACATCGCCGCGGGCCGCTTCGACCTGCAAAAACTGTTCGACATCTGGATGCATTCGGACGGCCACCGCCGCAACATGCTCGATCCGGATTTCAGCCGTTTCGGGCTGGCTTACGTGCGCGACGGCCGCGACCCCGCCCTGCGCTACTGGGCGCTGGTGCTCGGCCGTTGAGACTGGACAGCCGCCGCTTACAGGCGGCTCCGCCAGCTACCTCACTGAAATGCTCATACCGCTGAGATCGGCGTTGACCTGCAGGCCTACCTGCCTGCCTGTGAGCTCGAGCTGGGCGCCCTTGTCATTGCTCATGACGATCACCTGGGCCCCTCTGCCGAGCGCGCCGCCGCCACCCGCCGCGCCGTAGACTCCGGTCACATCGCTGACGCGGCGAATGTGGCGAACGGTACCTTGGAAATAGGTCTTGGAGGCCCCGAAGGCGAGGCCGCCCGAGACGCCACCGACCGAGATCGGATATTTGCGGCCATGGAAGGTCAGCGTGCCCTCGCCACCGGAGCCGCCGATGAAGAAGGCGGCCTTGTAGACGGAGAAGCGGATCGAGCCGCTGTCGGCATGCGCGGCACCTGCCAGGCTTACGCCCGCGGCCGCGATGGCGGCGAACGCGGCTGAACGAAATCCGAGCGAAATCTTCATGATGAGAACTCCTCAAGACTGCCGCTTACCCAGCCGGCATGTCAGCGTCGCATCTTACCCAGCCGGCATGTCAGCGTCGTATCAAGGTCCTAATTGAACAGTCTCGCCCGTCATTTGTTCCAAGCCCGCGGCCTGAATCCGGCTGCGCGCGAAGACCGCCACGAGATGCAAGTCTCTAAACCGTAGTGGCTTCAAACATTGGTGGCTTCCATGTCGCCTCATCGCGCCTGCCTGCAAATCGGTGTTATGACAATGCCAAGACGGGAGTAACGACGAATACCAGGGAACAGGGCGTCATTGTGAAACCTTTGCGCTGGATAAGGGACAGGTTCCGTCGGCCCCTAAGCCAAAACCGGCGCTCGATTGCGCTTAGTGGGCTCCCTCGGTTCCTGTTTGAAACCCACGGTCCGAAAGATATCTACGTCTCTCAGTCGATCATTCATGGCGGCATGTGGGAGAAAGCCACGACCGCCTTGCTCCTTGAGTTGCTCCGAAATGACGTGGATTTAATCGATGTCGGCGCCAATATTGGCTGGCACAGCGTAATCGCAGGCCACCGCCTCGGCGCTCGGGGACAAGTTCATAGTTTCGAGCCGGAGCAGCAGAACCTCGAGAAACTGCGCATGAACGTCGCGCTGAGCGGCCTTGGAAATGTCGTGGTGAACGGATGGGCGCTGTCGGATAGCAATCGCGTCGATGTCCTGAACCTGAGCGCGGACAATCTGGGGGACCACCGGCTGGGACAGTGGCGTGCCGGGCGCCGCACCGTGAGTGTGGAGGTCCGCCGCCTCGACGATTATTCCGGCATCCGGTGCCGACCGCTCGTCATCAAGCTCGACGTGCAGGGGAGCGAATTCCACGTCCTTCGCGGCAGCCTGAATCTGCTCAGCAGCCATCAACACGAGATCGTCCTGCTTTGCGAAATCGCCCCGATGATGCTCGAGGAATGCGGGACGAGTGTCGATGACCTCTGCGAGTTGCTTGTCGCGAATGGCTTCGCGGCGGCCATCATAGATCAGCACGCCAGTTCTATCGAACCAATAGGGTGGGAGCACCTAAAGGGACGCTTGATGGCGCGTTTGGCCGAGCGGAACTATCCCGAATTCTCCGAGGACATCCTCGCCTTCCGACGTCCCGACGGCCTTATGCGGCCGTTGTTGTGATACGGTCCAAGGACCTTCGCACAGAGTCCGCTTGGTTTGGTTCGTTTGAAGGCCTCTAGCCGGATGATTTCAGGTCGAATCGACCTGAAATCATCCGGCTCTAAATCAAAGAGATAGATAGAGCATGATGTCGCCCGAAAACCGCTTCACTTTCGGCATCATGCYCTAGATGGAAGGTGGTCTCGATGGGATTGGCCGCACCTCTTGCAAATAGCGCTCGACKGCCGCCAGCCCTTCCACGCTGGGCAGGGTCTTCAGCGCTTCGGCRGGCGTGCACCAAGGATAGGGCAGGCTTGTGATCCAAYCCATGACCCTGTCGAGCTCATTCGGCGGGAAGACTTCCATCACATCGATCGTAATCACCAACCTGYCRACCAGGCAGCGGGCGTCCGGCGAGAAATACCAGTCRTAGCGTCCGCTTCCGACCCGGATCGGCCCGTTGCCCTTGGCCGACATTGCGACCAGCCAGTGGCAAGGAAAATGGCGGCGGTTGGCGTCAGTCGGTCGCGCCAGGCAAAACGTATAGACATTTTCGAAATCGTTCGCGAAGCGGCGACCGAGAATCTCCTCGATTGCGGCCAGCCCCTTGGCGGAACTCGGGAAGGAAATGGCGTCGGTGTTGACGACCATCTCCAGTTGGACATCTTCAGCAAAGGCGCGGCGCATGAGGACAGGGCGGTTTCCGTCCTTCGCATAAAAATAGGTGCTGACCACTTCAAACGGGCTCGGCATCCGGCCTCTCCGCGTCCACAGCGAAAACCTAGTCCAATCGACTGCTTTCCACCAGCGTGAACGGGATGCGACTGCCTGGCGCTTGTCGCACGTTTTGCATGGCGGTAGTGGTGCTTCGTTTAGTTGACCCGCTGAACCTGTTCGGCATGAATCAGAACCTGCATCCGACGGGAAGCCTGCGTGCTATCTCTTTGATTTAGAGCCGGCCCTTGGAGCAATTCCAGGAAAAGCGTGGAACGATTTTCCTGGAATTACTCAAGCCATACCATCAATCCATATGGGCGGCTGGCGCGCCACCGGCCGGTGCTGCCTTCGGCTTGCGCAGCAGGATGACGAAGGGGATGGCGGCAAGCGTCATCACCATCAGGATTTTGAAGTCGTTGATGTAGGAGATCATCATAGCCTGGACGTTCACCGCCATGTCGACCTGCGAAAGCGCGCTTGGATCGCCGCGTGCCGCCGCTTGTGAAGCCGCCCAGAGATTGGGGTTGTACGGATTGATGAACGCACCGAGCTCGCTGTGATTGATCTGCGTGTTGCGCACCATGAGGGCCGCCACCACCGACACGCCGATCGATGAGCCGAGATTGCGCACCAGGCTGAACAGCGAGGTGGCGTCTGTGCGGTAGCGCGCGTCAAGCGTGGCGAAGGCGACCGTCGACAGCGGCACGAACACCATGCCCATGCCGAGGCCCTGGATGACGCCCGAGGAGAGGATCAGCCAATTGTCCATCTGCGGCGTGAAGCTCGCCATCGTGTAGAGCGACTGCGCCGTGAGCAGGAAGCCTATGGCGACGAGGATGCGCGCATCGATCTTGTGCATGATGCGGCCGACCACCAGCATCGAGATCATCGTGCCGATGCCGCGCGGCCCCAGCACGACGCCGATGGTGACCGTCGGRTAGCCGAARATGTTGGCAAGCATCGGCGGCAGGAGCGACATCGATGCCAGGATSAGGACGCCCATGACGAAGATGAAGCCYAGCCCGGTCACGAAATTGCGGTCGAGGAATATCTTCGGATCGATGAAGGGATGCTCGGCCGTCACGGTGTGGATGATGAATACCCAGAAGCCGGTGATCGACAAAGCGAGCTCGATCCAGATCTCGGCCGAGTTGAACCAGTCGACCTCGCCGCCACGGTCGAGCAGAAGCTGCAGCGCGCCGACGCCCAGCGAGAGCATGGCGAAGCCGAAGAAGTCGAAGCCGCGCATGCGCTTGGCGATGACGGGCAGATAGGCCGCCATGCCGAGGAAGGCGAGGATGCCCACCGGCAGGTTGATGAAGAACACCCAGCGCCAGTTGAAGTTCTCGGTCAGCCAGCCGCCGAGGGTAGGCCCGAGAATTGGGCCAAGCATGATGCCGGCGCCCCAGATGGCCATCGCCTGGCCATGGCGCTCCCTCGGATTGATGTCGAGCAGGAAGGTCTGCGACAGCGGCACGATGGCCGCKCCGAACACRCCYTGCAGCAGGCGGAACAGCACCATCGTCTCCAGGCTCCAGGCCAGGCCGCAGAGCATTGAGAAGATGGTGAACCCGACGACCGARGCSAGGAACAGCTCCTTGCGGCCGAGCCGATCGGCGAGCCAGCCGGTGACCGGCGTCATGATCGCGGCGGCCACGATATAAGAGGTCAGCACCCAGTTGATGTTGTCGGGCGAGGCGCCGAGGTCGCCGGTCATGGTCGGCAGCGCGACATTGGCGATGGTGGTGTCCAGCGCCTGCATGATCGTCGCCAGCATGAGCGCAACCGTGATCAGGCCGCGGTGTGGCACTTCCTTGAAAGGTTCGGGTGTGCTCATGATGCTGAACTTCCAGCAGGTAACAAAAGCGTCGATGTGGGGGTTACATCGACTGAAAGTCTCGACTGGAGCGGATGCCTTCCGCCCGGAAACCTGAGGACCGACCGGGTCCGTGCCGAAGGCTTCAGCCTTGATCGGGCCGCCAAACGGCCCGGCTCAAATACCGATCCCTTCCCACTCCTCCCATCGGACCAATTCCCTGCCACCCGCCATGGCCTCGGCGTCCCTATTCCGCGGCCTCGCCCGCGGTGGCGTGACCGAAGATCGACGGCAAACCGCGCACCACGCCGGTATCGACTGTCACGGTGGCGCTCATGCCGGTGCGCAGCGCCATCTTGGCGTCGGGGTCGGTCAGTTCCAGGCGCACGGGGATGCGTTGGGTGACCTTGACCCAGTTGCCGGTGGCGTTCTGGGCCGGCAGCAGCGAGAACTGCGCGCCCGTGCCGGCGCCGATCGCCTTGACGGTCGCCTCGAACGTCCGGCCCGGATAGGTGTCGACCACGACCTCGGCCTTCTGACCCGGCTTCATGTGGGTGAGYTGGGTTTCCTTGAAATTGGCGTCGATCCAGGTGTCGCCGGTCTCGACCAGCGCGAACAGCGGCGTGCCGACGGAGACATACTGGCCGAYCTTGAAGGACGAGGCCTGGTAGACGACGCCGTCGGCCGGGGCCTTGACCATGGTCCGCGCCAGGTCGTAGGCCGCCTTGTCGCGCGCGGCCAGCGCCGACATCACCGACGGATGCTTGTCGGTCTCGATATCCGGATTGCCGCCGAGCGCGGCCTTGGCGCTGACGATGCCTTGCTCGGCCACCGCCAGCTGCTGCTTGGCCTTGTCGAGGTCGTTGCGGGCCTGGTCGAGCGACGACTTGGCGCTGATGCCCTTCTGCGCGAGGTCGGCGGCGCGGTCATATTGCGACTGCGCATAGTCGACTTCACTGCTGGCCGATTTCTCCTGCGCCGTCGCCTGGCTRTAKGCGGCGCGCAGTTGCTCGACAGCGAGGCGCGCGGCGGCCACGGCCGCGTCTGCCTGGGCAAGGGCTATGCGGTAAGGCTCRGGATCGATGACGAAGAGAAGATCGCCCTGCYTGACCGTCTGGTTGTCGGCGATRCCGACCTTCACGATGCGGCCCGCCGTGTCGGAAGCGATCGAAACCCTGGCCTGCTGCAGGTTGGCGTTCTCGGTTTGCTGATAGCGCCCACCGGTCGCCCAGACATAGGCGCCGCCCACCGCCAGAGCCAGCGGCAGGGCGACCATTAAAAGGAAACGGCCGGCACGACGCTTCTTCTTCGGCGCTGCCGTCGCCGGCAGCGGCGCCGAGGCCACCGCGATCGGGGCGGTCGCCGGCTGCGCCGGAGCTTCGAGCTTGGTGACCTTGTCGTCTTCTATCTTGGCTGCCGCGTTCATGCTGCTGCGCCTTTCTTGATTTTTTCGAGCGACGACGCCTCGCCGTCCGTCAGGTTCTGCACGATCGTATCCAGCACCCGGATGAGGATACGCCGCTCTTGCAGTGAAACGCCCGTGAGCGACTCCTCATAGACCTCGGCGGCGAGGCTCTTGACGTCGGCGTAGGCCGCGCTCGCCTTCTCGGTGGGGAAAATCATGCGCACGCGCCGGTCGGCGGCGTCCTGGCGGCGCTCGATCCAGCCACCCTCCTCCATCCGGTCGACCAAGCGCGAGACGCTGATCGGCTCGATTTCGAGAAGCTCGGCAAGACGGGCCTGGGTGACGCCCGCTTCCTTGGCCACGCGCACCATCAGGCGCCATTGCGCCGAGGACAAGCCGAGACCGCTGGCGCGCGCCTCGAAACGCTTGCGCATGAGACGCTGCACGTCGTGGATCAAAAATCCCAATCTGTCGATGCCGTCTGAAACCATGAGCGATAGATATAATAAGCGTGCTTACTATTCAAGTGAGATTTGCTGCTCCGGAAGCCGGCAAATCAGAAAGGCAGGCTTGCGATACCCGCATGGTTAGCGGCTGGTGAAGAGCCGCGCAGGCCTTCGGACGGCGTGGGCCGCCCGTCACAACCGGTTGCGCATCAGGAGGGTCACCACGAAAAAGGCGCCGAGCGAACTGGTGATTATGCCGATCGGCAGTTCCTGCGGCGGCAGCAGCGTGCGGGCGAGCAGATCGCTGGCCAGAAGAAGGATCGCGCCGAACAGCGCGCAGGCCGCGATCAGGCGCCGGTGCAACGGACCGGCAAGCGGCCGGCTGAGATGCGGGATCATCAACCCGACGAAACCGATGACGCCGGCCACCGCGACCAGGATCGCGGTGGCCAGCGCTGCGACGAAGAACGTTGCCCGGCGCATGCGCGCCACCGGCACGCCGAGGCTTTCGGCGGCGCTTTCGCCGGCAAGGAAGGCATCGAAGCGGCGATGGTTCCACAGGCCGTAGACCAGGATGATCGCGGCGCCCAGCGCCGCCAGGCCGATATTGTCCCAACGGGCGAGCCCGAGCCCGCCCATGGTCCAGAACAGCACCGAGTGGGCGGCGCGCTGGTCGCCGGCAAAGACCAGGTAGTTGGTGAGCGCGGTGAACAGGAAGGAGACGGCCAGTCCGGCGAGGATCAGCCGCTCGGGTCCCTGCCCCCTCACCCGCGAAACCAGGAGCAGCACGATTGCCGCGGCCAGCATGCCGCCGGTGAAGGCGGCCACCGACAAGGTCCAGATGCCGAACGTATCGCCAAAGACGGTGATGACTGAGACCGCGCCGGCGGCGGCGCCAGAGGAGAGGCCGAACAGGAACGGATCGGCGAGGTCGTTGCGGGTGACCGTCTGCAGCAGCGCGCCGATGACGCCAAGGCCGCCGCCAACCGCGATCGCCAGCAGCGTGCGCGGCAGACGAAGATCGACGACGATGCTGGCGACCGGGCCCGACGCGCCCTCAGCCCGCAGCCCGACCGCATGAGCCAGCGCGCCGACCACCTCGCGCAAGGGTATCACGGTCGAACCATATGCRATCGACAGCAGCGCGAGCGCGACCAGCAGGATCGCGCCCGACGCCATTGCGAGGACGAAAGGCTTATGGCGAAGGCTCACGCGGTCGGGCCTGGCGCAATAGGCCGGCGCCTCCGTGAAGTCGTCATTCCAGGGTCTCCGCGACGGAGCTTCGCTCCTGCTTCGCCCGTGGATGACGAATGGACGGGCGTCCCCGCCAATCTCCAGTACACGGGGACGGTCACCACAGGCACTTTCGACTTCTCATCAAAGCAACCTCAAAACGCTTCCGGATGCATGGCCTTGGCAATCTTGGCGATTGCCTCGATGTTGGCCGGGCCGGGTGTCAGCTCGGCGTAGCGCAGCGCAACGAAGCGCTCGTTCCTGACCGCGTCGGTCTCCTTCATCGCCGGGTGGGCCTTGAGGAAATCGAGCAGCTTCTTGTAGCCGCCGCCGTCCTGGTAATCGAGCAGGACCAGGAATTGCGGATTGCGCGAGGCGACCGTCTCCCAGTCCGTGTTGCCCCAGCTGGTGTCCATGTCGGCCATGACGTTCTCACCGCCGGCGGCCGCGATCATGGCGGTGGGGATTGCGAACTTGCCGGCGGTGAAGGGCTTGTCCTCGCCGGAATCATAGAGGAACACCTTGGTGCCCTTGCGGTCGCCGACCTTGGCCGTGATATCGGCAAGCTCTGCCTTCCAGCCGGCGACGAGCTTTTCCGCCTCGGCCTCCTTGCCGAAGATCTTGCCCAGCTTCTCGACGTCGCCGTAGAGCAGGTCCATCGAGGCGGCGGGCCGGTTCTTGTCGAGATGGACGCAGCTCTCGGTCAGCACCAGCGTCTTGATGCCGTGCGGTGCGAGCGTGTCGGGCGTCACCTCACCGCCCGGCTTCATGCCGTARTACCAGCCGGCAAAGAAGAAATCGGGCTGGACAGCGATGAGGTTTTCCAGCGTCGGATATTTTGGCGCGAGTTCCGGGATCGATCCCTGCTCGGCCTTGAACTCCGGCCCGACCTTGTACCAGCCGGTGATGCCGGTGAGCCCGRCGATCGAGGGCTGMAGCTTCAGCGCGAAGGCCATCTCCGCCATGTCGAGGTCGTGAATGACGGCACGCTTGGGCGGCGCGTCGATGGTGAGCGGCTTGCCGCAGCTGTCGACTGTGACCGGAAAGGCGAAGGCGGAAGAAGCGATGAGCGAGACGGCGAGAGCGAGGCCAAGACGTTTCACGGGACGATGCTCCTATTGGTTGGTGGTGGGCTCAGGATGACGAAGACGCGCGGGTGGGAAGGTCGAAGACGGTGAGCTCGCGATCCTCCGTCGGATGAGGCAGGCGCAGCACATCGATGCCGAACACCTGTCGAATGAGCTGGTGGCTGAGCGCCTCGCGCGGCGGGGCCAACGCGTGAAGCCTGGCGTCGTTCATCACGGCCACCCTGGTGGCGAAAGGCGCCACCAGGGCGAGATCGTGCAACACCGCGACCACGGTCGYATCGAAGCCGGCCACCATTTCCAGCAGCTCGCCGCGGGCGCGCGGGTCGAGGTGGTTGGTGGGCTCGTCGAGGAACAGTATCTTCGGCTCCTGCGCGGCGGCGCGGGCCAACTGGGCGCGCTGGCGCTCACCGCCCGAGAGCGAGCCGATGGTGCGATCGAGCAGCGGCAAAGGCCCGGTCCGGCGCAGCGCGTCGACGACGATGTCGCGCTCCTCGCGCCTGCGCCTGAGACCGGCATGGGGGACGCGGCCAAGCTCGACATAGTCGATGAGGGCCAGCCGTGGATCCGGGTGGTCCGTCTGCCCGACGACCGCCATGCTGAGAGCCCGCTCGGCCACCGTGAGCCTGTCCAGCCGGCGCCCGGACAGGCGCACCTCGCCGCTGCTCGGGGACAAGGCCCCGCACAGCATGCGCAAAAGCGTCGTCTTGCCGGCGCCGTTGGGGCCGATAATGGCCAGACGCTCGCCCGGCGCCAGGGACAGGCTGACGTTGTCGACCAGCATCCGGCCGTTCGCCGTCGCGCAGAGACCGTCGGCTTCGAGAAGCGGCGTCATGGCAGGCTCCCGGGAACATGGCCGGGACCCGGAATGCGGGCCAGCGTCTTGCCCGCCAGACCCGCGGGGCGCTGGCCGGAATTGCACCAGCCGTCGGTCAGCGAAAGATAAAGGCTCGCGAAACGCGTGAGGTCGGCGGCGTCGGCGCGCGCGTCGATGGAGCCGAACAGGTAGGCGGCCTTGCCTTCGGCCTGGAAGCCGACTGTGAGCGGACGGCCGCAGCCGGCCATGCAGGCAATGCCCTCGACGGCGTAGCCGCGCGCAAAGGCCGGCTCGTGATGCGCCGCAAGCCGCGAGCGCAGGTCGACACACAGAGCCTCGCCGGTCTTCTCGCCGGTCGCGGGATCGCGGCAAAGGGTGCACACAAAGATGCGATGGGTCCGATCGTCGTCGCTGTCCAACATTCCGTCACTTTCCAAACTTGCGACGGAAGGATGCCGGACGACCCGGCCCACAGGACGGAAGCCCGCGTTTCCTCCCGGCACACCCCGTCCGGTCAACTCGTGTCGATGGCAGGTCTCCTGGCTTGCGGGTCGTCGCGCCATCCGCCTTCCCGGCCTGCCGGCCAGTGGCGTTTCGGATGGAACTCGCCGCTTACAGTTGCGGGGGCAGCCACGGCATCGACCCAAGCGGGCCTCACCGTGTTCCCTTTTCACCCTTCGCCTTGCGGGCTCGGGGACCATGACTCGCCCAGCGTAGTTTCTTCCCGCGCGGGTTGCAACCGGGCTGCGGCCCGTCTGCCGGTTTCACGAAGACTATTCTCATTCGCCGTCTTGATATGTAATAACGTTACAAACACACGAAGGCACCGTTTGTCAATTGCCGGTGTGGAAAGGTCTTCCATCTTCTGACAAGGCGCAATTTCGATCAAACTGCCGGCGCTGGCAGGCGTCAGGATCGGCACGCCAAATGCGAGGAGCCCATGAACCCGACCGAAAAGGCGCTGTGGTTTGTCGAAAGCCATCTGCCGAACGCGATTTCGCTCGACGATGTCGCGGCGAGCAGCGGCGTGTCACGCTTCCATGTGACGCGGGCTTTCGGCGCGGCGACCGGACGCTCGGTGATGGGCTATATGCGGGCGCGGCGGCTGAGCGAAGCGGCGCGCAAGCTTGCCGGCGGCGCGCCCGATATCCTGGCGGTCGCGCTCGATGCCGGATATGGCTCACATGAGGCGTTCACGCGGGCCTTCCGCGACCAGTTCGGCACGACCCCGGAACTGGTGCGCGCTCAAGGCTCGACCCGCAACCTCGACCTCGTGGAGCCCATCCTCATGGACAGTTCGCTTCTCAGCACGCTCGAGCCGCCGCGCTTCGAGACCAGCCGGCCCTTCCTCATCGCCGGGCTCGGCGAGCGCTACAGCTGCGAAACCAGCGCCGGTATTCCGATGCTGTGGCAGCGCTTCGGCCCCTATATCGGCAATATGCCGGGCGAAATCGCCGGCGTCGCCTTTGGCGCCTGCGTCAACGGCGACGATGCCGGCAATTTCGACTATGTCGCCGGCGTCGAAGTGGCTGATTTCTCCGACCTGCCCAAGGATTTTCACCGGGTGCGGGTGCCGGCGCAGAAATACGCGGTGTTCTCGCATCGCGATCACATCTCGACCATCCGCCGCACGACGAACACGATCTGGAAYAAATGGCTGCCGGCCTCCGGGCACGAGATCGCCGACGCGCCCGAATTCGAGCGCTAYGGRCCCGACTTCGATCCGCGCAGCGGCAATGGYGGGCTGGAGATCTGGGTGCCTATTAGAACTTGATGCAACCTGGCAGATTCGGGTCAGGCTGAGTCGAAAATGGTGGGTTCCGAGAACCGGAGCGGAGCGTACTTAAGTACGTGAGCACCGGAAGCGCAGGAACCCGGCATTTGCAGACCGGCCTCACCCGAATCTAGAGTTCCAGGTCCCAGGTCTGGCCGACAAGATCCTTGCCGAAGGAATGGTGGCGCTCTTCGTCCACMAGCTTGAARCCYGCCGCCTGATAGATGCGRCGGGCCGAACCCAGTATGTCGTTGGTCCAGAGYGTCAGCGTCCCGTAACCCTTGGCGCGCGCGAAGGCGATGCACTCGTCGACCAGCCGCGCGCCKATGCCCAGGCCGCGCGCCGAGGGCTCGACATAGAGCAGGCGCAGCTTCGCCACCCCGGGCGACTTGCGCACCACGAAGACCGAGCCGACCACCTCGCCGTCCCGCTCGGCAATCCAGCCGCGCTCCCATTTGGGATCGAACTTCTTGACGAACTCGGCGAGGATCTCGGCGACCAGCGCTTCATAGGTCTCGTCCCAGCCATAATCCTGCGTGTAGAGCAGGCCCTGGCGATGCGTGACCCAACCGATATCGCCGACCTGCAGCGGCCGCAGGATATAGGGCACCTTGGGCTCGGGTCGGTCGCCGAGCAGGTCCCGCACGGTGCGCATCGCCTTGACCAGCCGCTCCTGGTCGGAAGGCGTGAGGCGGGCGAGCAAGGCGCGCACCTGGTCGTGCGAATCCTGGTTGAGCGGCGCGAAGGCCTCCCTGCCCGCCCGGGTGATTGCGATCGAGGAACGGCGCGCGTCGGCTTCGGTGGCGGCGCGCTCGATCAGGCCGCGCTCCTCGAATTTCTTCAACAGACGACTGACATAACCGGGATCGAGCCCGAGGTCGCGCACGAGGTCGCTAGCGACCAGCCCGTTGCGATGGGCAAGCTCATAAAGCACCCGCGCCTCGGTAAGCGAGAACGGGCTCTTCAGCAGCCCCTCGTCCAGCAGGCCGATCTGGCGGGTGTAGAAGCGGTTGAAGGCGCGCACCGCATCGATGCGCTCGTCGCCGGGATGATCATGGATGGTCATGGGGCTTCTCCTGTCCCAGACAAGATCAACCATTTAGTTGACTTCGTCAATAAACTGGCATTGCAAGGAAAACTGCCATCCCAATATGGGAAATTTGCTTGTTCCCAACCGCCGGCACGCACCCTCACCCCATCGCAGCGCCAGGACGATCTCGCGTGGCTATTCCTCATATGGATGCGGCCTCGGAAAATTTTCGCGCGATCGCGCCTTCCCGCGCGCCTTGACTCTCGAAACCCGCCAGCCTATCTCAGCGCCACGTTAGCACTCGCCATTGGTGAGTGCTAACCAAGTCCGGTTTCGCCGGACGGAGGAACAGTTCTCACCGTTCTCATTCGAGGAAGAAAACATGGCAAAGTCCAAGTTCCGCCCGCTTCATGACCGCGTGGTCGTTCGCCGGGTCGAATCCGAATCCAAGACCGCCGGCGGGATCATCATCCCGGATACGGCGAAGGAGAAGCCGCAGGAAGGCGAAATCATCGCCGTCGGCTCCGGCGCTCGCGACGAAAACGGCAAGCTGGTGCCGCTGGACGTCAAGGCAGGCGACCGTGTGCTCTTCGGCAAGTGGTCGGGCACTGAAGTCAAGCTCAATGGCGAAGACCTTCTGATCATGAAGGAATCCGACATCATGGGCATCATCGGCTGAATATCGGCCTCTCCATCAACTGAGTTTCCGGGCTCTTCCCGAGCCCCTGTCAGGAGCTAACTATGGCTGCAAAAGACGTAAAATTCTCCCGCGACGCCCGTGAGCGCATGCTGCGCGGTGTCAACATCCTCGCCGACGCGGTGAAGGTGACGCTGGGCCCGAAGGGCCGCAACGTCGTCATCGACAAGTCGTTCGGCGCCCCGCGCATCACCAAGGACGGCGTCACCGTCGCCAAGGAGATCGAACTCGAGGACAAGTTCGAGAACATGGGCGCGCAGATGGTCCGCGAAGTCGCTTCGAAGACCAACGACATCGCCGGCGACGGCACGACCACCGCGACCGTTCTGGCCCAGGCGATCGTCCAGGAAGGCAACAAGGCCGTTGCCGCCGGCATGAACCCGATGGACCTGAAGCGCGGCATCGACCTCGCCGTCGGTGAAGTCGTCACCGCTCTCGGCAAGGCCGCCAAGAAGATCAAGACCTCCGAGGAAGTCGCCCAGGTCGGCACGATCTCGGCCAATGGCGACGAGTCGGTCGGCAAGATGATCGCGGAAGCGATGCAGAAGGTCGGCAACGAAGGCGTCATCACCGTCGAGGAAGCCAAGACCGCCGACACCGAGCTGGAAGTCGTCGAAGGCATGCAGTTCGACCGCGGCTACCTGTCGCCCTACTTCGTCACCAACGCCGACAAGATGGTCGCCGATCTGGAAGACGCCTACATCCTGCTGCACGAGAAGAAGCTCTCCAACCTGCAGGCCATGCTGCCGGTCCTGGAAGCCGTTGTGCAGACCTCGAAGCCGCTGCTCATCATCTCGGAAGACGTCGAAGGCGAGGCTCTGGCCACGCTGGTCGTCAACAAGCTGCGCGGTGGCCTGAAGATCGCCGCCGTCAAGGCTCCGGGCTTCGGTGACCGCCGCAAGGCCATGCTGGAAGACATCGCCATCCTCACCGGTGGCCAGGTCATCTCCGAAGACCTCGGCATCAAGCTCGAGAATGTCGGCCTCAACATGCTCGGCCGCGCCAAGAAGGTGTCGATCTCCAAGGAGAACACCACCATCGTCGACGGCGCCGGCAAGAAGGCCGAGATCCAGGGCCGCGTCGCCCAGATCAAGCAGCAGATCGAGGAAACCACCTCGGACTACGATAAGGAGAAGCTGCAGGAGCGTCTGGCCAAGCTCGCTGGCGGCGTCGCGGTGATCCGCGTCGGCGGCGCGACCGAGATCGAGGTCAAGGAAAAGAAGGACCGCGTTGACGACGCTCTGAACGCGACCCGCGCGGCCGTGGAAGAAGGCATCGTCGCCGGCGGCGGCGTCGCCCTGCTGCGCGCCTCGGGCAACCTCAAGGCCTCCGGCGCCAATGCCGACCAGGAAGCCGGCATCAACATCGTGCGTCGCGCGCTGCAGGCTCCGGCCCGCCAGATCGCGGCCAACGCCGGTGCGGAAGCTTCGATCGTCGCTGGCAAGATCCTCGAGAACAAGGCCAACACCTACGGCTTCAACGCCCAGACCGGCGAGTATGGCGACATGATCGCCATGGGCATCGTCGACCCGGTCAAGGTCGTTCGCACCGCTCTCCAGGACGCTGCCTCGGTCGCCGGCCTGCTCGTCACCACCGAAGCCATGATCGCCGAGGCTCCGAAGAAGGAATCCGCCGGCGGTATGCCGGGCGGCATGCCTGGCGGCGGCATGGGTGGCATGGGCGGCATGGATTTCTAATCTAAGCTACCGAGCCAACACATACGGAAAGGGCGGCAGAAATGCCGCCCTTTTTCGTTTGGCTTGYAGCATCCAGCCCTTGCCGTCATCCCGGCGTCTGCGCGCTACGGTGTCTTGCCGGAGCGCCCTTGTCGGGCCAAGCGCGACAAGCCACGTTCTGGCTGGCCGCGCCCAAGCCCAACCCGGAATCCCGCTGCCAAGGTTCTGGATTCCGGGCAAATCATGGTTACCGTACGACCCTGTTGAGTTTCACGAACGTCTTGGGACTGCGCTGGATCGTCTGGAAGATCACGCAGTAGCGATCGGTCAACTCGAGCAGTTGGGTCAGCCGGTTTTGCGCAACGTCCGTCTCAATGTCGAACCGCAAGCGGATTTCCTTGAAGCCGACCGGCACACCTTCCGTGACATACTAGCGGTCCGCCAGCGCCAAYTTGGCGCCGAGCATGACGAAGGCGCCGGCAAAGGTTCGGCGCATCCAGGTGAGCAGCATCGGCCTAGACGCGACCTGGCCGCGGATCGACGCCGCGAACACGCCGTAGACGACGAAGACCAGGAAGGTCATCAACATAAAGATGCCGGAGAGCTCCAGCATTTTGCCCAACGCGTGCGGTTCGGTCGTGCTGACGAACTGCGGCAGGAAAGCGAAGAAGAAGATCGAGAGTTTCGGGTTCAGGATGTTGACCAGGATGCCGGAGGTGATGATCCTCGCCGCCGAGCGCGGCGCGACATCCTGCTCGACGGCGAGGCCGCCCTTCTCCTTCAGCGTGTTCCAGGCCATGTAGAGCAGATAGGCGACGCCGAGATATTTCAGCGTCTCGAAGGCGACCGCGCTGGTGTGCAGCACGGCGGCGAGGCCGGTGATCGCGGCGGCCATATGCGGGACGATGCCCAGCGTGCAGCCGAAGGCGGCAATGATGGAGGCCCGAGCGCCGCGCGAAAGGCCGGCGCTCAGCGTGTAGAGAACGCCGGTGCCAGGCGAAGCAACGACGATCAGCGACGTCAACAGGAATTCGATGCTCAAGGTTTCCTCCCACGGCCCTGCCCGGACGGGAAGGTATCGGGCGGCGGAACGGTGGGCAAGCCGGGGAGATTACGCCACCGCCAACCCATGCGCCGCCCTCGCCATCAGACAGTCGGCGCCGCCGGGCATGCAGGCGCGGCAGACGTCGGGGCGAAGGTCGTAGATGCCGCAGGCGGTGTGCCTGCCGACCTCGCCGGTCAGCGCCGAACAGCGATTGCCCTCGCAGCGCATGCCGGACAGATCGGCCGCGACGAATTTCTCCGGGATGCGGTCGAGCTGTTCATCATCCTCGGTCGAGAAGCGCGGCCAGTCGGCCGAATAGGCGCAGCAGGCGCCGCAGCTCTGGCAATCGAAGGCGGAACCCTGGGAAAGCAGGAAAGAAGGTGTGGCGTCGAGCGGCAAGGCAATCCTCATGCGTGCCCTGTCCTGGCCGACAATTGCGGCGGCCATCCGTCAGGGACCGTATTTTTTGCGCAAAGTCGAAAACACCCTTTGCGTTGCTCTGCCTACTTGATCGCGCTCATCAACGGCAGGATCTCATAGCGGAAGCCGCGGCCCGACCGCGCCACCGGATCGCCGTCGGTARTGGCCTTCGCCTCGGCTTCCGTGCCGACCAGCAGGATCAGGAGCCCCCAAGGCCCTGCCGGATCGGCGACCGGGCCGGCCAGCATCATCTTGCCCTCGCGCAACAGGCCGCGCAGATAGTCGGCATGCTGTCCCATCAGCGTTCTCTCCTCCTCCGTCATGGTGAAGGCGAAATCCGGTCGTGGCGGGATCATCCGGCAATGGAAAACGGCAGGCGGCTTGCGCCCCGCCTCGGCGGAGAGGAAGTCGCCCAGCCAGCCCAGCACGCGCTCCCAGCCGGTGCAATGATCGCGGCAGGAGTCGCGGCGCGCGCCGAAGCCGTCGTGGCGCACGGTCAGCCGCGTGCCGTCCGCCACCGCCTCCAGCGTATAGGTGACGGTGGTGACATGATCGCCGTCCCACGGCGCTATCCATGTCATCGCCAGACGGTGCGGCGGCTCGACCTCGAGATACTCGCCGCCGACATGGAACTCTTGGCCGTCGGCCCCCTTGCCCTCGGAGCGCCAGGTGCCGCCCGTCCGGACATCGGCCGTGTGTTTCGTGGTCCGGTACATGTTGTCGGCGCCCCACCAGAGCGGGATCTGGTCCTCGGCAGTGATTGCGCGAAACACGCGTTCGGGCGGCACGGCGATCGTCACCGTCGCAAGGATCGTGCCTGCCGATACGTCTGCAATGGCGCAAGGTCTGTCGTTGCTGGCCATTAGTCGTCCTCCAGATAGGCTTTCAGATTGCCGAGGCTCCGCTGCCAGAAATCGCGGTAAGGCAGGATCCAGTCCGCGATGTCCTTCAACTCCGCCGGCTCCAGCCGGTAGACGCGCTSGCGACCCTGCCGCTGCTCRGAGACCACGTTCAACTCGCGCAATATCCTCAGATGCTTGGAAATGGCCGGCCGGCTCTGGGAGAAGGCGGACGCCAGCTCGTTGACCGGCGCGGGACCTTGCCGCAGCCGGTCGAGTATGGCGCGCCGCGTCGGGTCGGCGATGGCGCGGAAGACGGAACGGTCCTGCTCAAGTTGCATGATGCGTATCCATTCGGTTACGTGTTATGCCGAATTGAGGCGCCGGTCAATTCTTCCGACCTGGATGGTGAAGATCAACGCCTGTTCAGCGCTCCTGGTCGGTCGGGCGGATCAGGATTTCGTTGACGTTGACGCGCGGCGGCTGGCTGACGGCATAGAGGATGGCGTTGGCGATATCCCCGGCGGTCAGCGCCTCCATGGTGGCGAGGCGGTGATCGAGGCCGGCCTTGGATTGCGCGTTGGTGATGTGATCGCCGAGTTCGGTACGCACGAGACCTGGCTCGATCACGGTGACGCGCACCTTGTCGGCATAGACCTCGCGGCGCAGCGATTCCGAGAAGGCGACGACGCCGAACTTGGTCGCAGCATAACCGCTGGCACCGGGATTGGCGACGCGACCGGCGACCGAGGAGACATTGACGACATGGCCCTTGGCGGCCTTGAGCTGCGGCAGCGCCGCCTTGGTGGTGGCCATCAGACCGATCAGGTTGAGCTCGATCATGCGGCGCCAATCGTCGAGGTCGGCTTCGGCCGCCGGTGACAAAAGCATGATGCCGGCATTGTTGACGAGAATGTCGAGGCCGCCCCATTCGGCGACGACCTTGTCGACCATGGCGGTGATATCGCGGTTGCTGGCGATGTCGGCTTCAATGGCGAGCGCCTTGCCGCCGGCCTTTTCGATGCGGCCGGCGAGCGCGGCCAGACGGTCGGCGCGGCGAGCGGCAACCGCCACCTTGGCGCCGGCGGCGGCAAGGGCCTCGGCGGTCGCCTCGCCGATGCCGGATGAGGCGCCGGTGACGAGCGCGACCTTGCCGGCGAGAGGAGAATTAACAGATGTCATGATCAAATCTCCAGAAGCCCCGCCGTTCAGATAGGCCGCATTCAAGGCAATGGAAGCCCAGCCTTGCGGCCAGCTTGCCTATTCGTCCGGGCCGGGCTCCGGCCAAGGCTCCTTCGCCGCCTCCGCGTACCAGTGCCGCATCGCCGGCGTCGCCAGCACTGCATCGACATAGGCGCGCGTCACGGGAGCCAATTCGCCGCCATAGGTGTCGAATCGCGTGGCGACCGGCGCATACATGGCGTCGGCCGCAGTGAAATGGCCGAACAGGAACGGCCCACTCTCGCCATATTGCTCGCGGCACTGGCGCCAGATCGCCTCGATACGCGCCCGCTGCGCCTCTCCTTCAGCGTCGAGGGCCCTGTGTGCCCTCGGCCGGCGCAGGTTCATCGGCCAGCCGTAACGCACCTCGCGGAAGCCGGAATGCATCTCCGTCGCCACAGAGCGCGCCAACGCGCGTGCGCCGAGATCGTCCGGCCAGAGTTTCTTCTCAGGGTAGAGGTCGGCCAGATATTCAAGGATGGCAAGGGTTTCCCAGACGATCCTGCCATTGTGAATCAAGACCGGGACCAGCCCGGTGGGTGAAACCCTGGCAAGGTTGGCGGCCGTGTCGGGTGTGCGCAGGCGCACGAAACCCTCCTCGAACGGGATCTCGAGATGCTTCATTGCCACCCACGGCCTCAGCGACCATGAGGAGAAGCACTTGTTGCCGATGTAGAGCGTGAATTCCGCCAATGGTTCCGCCTCCGCGTGTCAAATCGCGGCGCCAAGCTAGCCGCTTCACCTCGCCGCTGAAAGTCCCTGAGGGTCCGCATCGAGTCTTGGAACTCAAACGCAGTCCGATCGTTGTGCCAGCCGGAAGCGACTTTCTCGCATCCTTCCATTCGAGACCCAGGAGATGCGCACATGATGAACAGGGATCAGATCGCCGGTATGGCCAAGCAGGTGAAAGGCTCGGTCAAGCAGGCGGCCGGCAAGGCGACCCGCAACCGGCGGACACAGGTCGAAGGCGCGGCCGACAAGATCGCCGGCAAGGTGCAGAAGGCCTATGGCGACGTGAAGGCCAAAGTCCGCAAGCCGTTCTGACCCCTGCAAAGGGGGCCGCCGCGAGGCGGCCTTTTCATATCTGGAGCTGTTTTGCGAAGGCGTTGGTGAAGACGACCTCGCCATTGCCGCCGGCCGCCTCGCCCAGAACGACGTCCATGTAGCCATCCGTAACCCGTGCGAGCGCGAAGCCGCCCATGAAAGCTGCCTTCGGCTTGACGATGTCGAGACCGTCCCGCCGATAGACCATCGGCACTTCGTGCTGGTGGCCATGGAAGACGCCTACAACGTTATAGCCCCTGATCGCGGCAAGCAGCGCCTGGCGATCGGCGTCGCCCCACCAGTGCGGCGGGCCATGGCCTTCATCGTCATAAGTGCGTTTGTCCGGATCCCAGCGCTCGGTCGAGAAGATGTCCCAGCCATAGTGCTGGAAGATGATCACCGGGCGGCCGTCGCCGGCATAGGTCGCAAGGTCCTGCTTCAACCATGGCAGGCTGCTTGTAGCGCCATGGGCGGTGTCGCCGGCGAAGCGGTGCGTCTGGACCAGATGCAGGCCGCCCCAGTCCCAGGAATAGCAGTCGGTATCGACATCGTATTCGGTCGCCGGCACCGGCGGCTTGAAGAACACGCCCGCGCGATGGTTGACTTCGACGTAGTCGCGCAATTCGCGGCGGTACCAGTCGATATGCGGCGGCGGGCCGTTCTGGTCGAGGTCGTGGTTGCCGAGCCCGACATAGACAGGCATGTGGACGCGGTCCGGACCCACGCCCTGCTGGTAGCGCTGGCTGAATTGCAGGAGTTGCGTGCCTTCGCTCGGCTCGGTGACCTGGCCGCCGCCATCGTCGGTGATGTCGCCGCCGGTGACGAGGCCGAGCGGCGTGCCGATGCGGCGGCCCGCCGAATGCAGGCCGGTGGAGAGCCCGTTGATCTCTGCTGGCCACTCATTGTCCGAAATCCCGTTCAATGCCGCTACGTTGCGCAGCAGCGCCGCGTCGGTCTTGCCCTCCTTCAGGCAATCGGGGCTCACACCGCCAGCCATGCGGCAGGCATGGATGTCGGCGATAAACAAAAAGGTTGCGTCGATCGGCTGGATGCGCCTGCCGGTCTGGGCGGAAGCCGCGCGCGGCAAGGTGCAGGCTGCAACGAGACCGGCTGCCTGTGTCAGGAAGGAGCGGCGGGAAATGGGGCATGAAGAGCTGCGATTCATAATCAGCGATTGAACCGTTTCCGTGGCGGTTCGTCCAGCCGCGAGCGCTGAGGCATTTGCAAGATGGAGATGCCGGCGGGACAGCGCCCCCCTCTGTCCTGCCGGACATCTCCCCCACTTGGGGGGAGATCAGCTGTCATGTTCGCTTTCACCAATCGCCAACGTTGCAGGATTAGCGCCGGCGCCGAAACCGCCGATCTCCCCCCTTGTGGGGGAGATGTCCGGCAGGACAGAGGGGGGCGCGAAGGAACGCAGCATCCCCGATTACCCTCAGAGTCCTTCCAACCCTTCCAAACATGTCGTCAGCACCCTGCCGGGAGGCAGCCTGCCGGCGGAGGCGGAATATCGGCCGCTCCGACGCCGGTTCGGCTGCTACGGCTTGACGGTGAACTCCGTCCACATGCCCGTCGCGAAGTGACCGGGGACATTGCAGATGAGTACGTATTTGCCGGGTTTCAGGTCTACGGTAAGCGTGCCCGAAGCGCCCGGGTCGAGCTCCGAAACCTCTCCCTTGTCGCCGGCTTTATCCTCATCGACCCGGTTCTCGGCAGCGATATAGGGAAGCGGGTCCTTGGGATTTGCCAGATACATCACGATCATTTCGTGGATGGTATCCTTGGAACTGTTCTTCACCTTGAACGTGATCTTGCCGGCCTTCACGGCGGTCGGCGTGGCCGTCATCCCCATGGTTGCCTTCGACATGTCAAGATTTGGCGTTCCATAGGCGAAGCCAGTGGTCATGGGCATGTCCGACCCTTTGTCCCACAGCGAGACCTGGACAGTGCTGGCCGCCTGGGCGGCACCAGCCATCGCAACCATCGCGGCAAGCCCGAGTGCCGCACTCCTCACCATCTTCTTCACAGCGCAATTCCTCTCGGCAAGAACCGGCGGTACCGATGCCGGCCATCGACCGGAGCCAAGAACCAATCGATGGCCCAACGGTGATCGCATGCTTGCACCGCCAGCCACCTTCGTCCTTGCGCTGGATCAAACGGCCCGGGCCTCGAACCGGTCCCACTTTCGGGAGATATGCGTCAGCCCAACACGGCTGCGGTGCCGTCGGCGCCCTCCACCTCGCGAAAGCCAAGTGCATCGATGGCTTCGAGTATCTGATTGCGAATCCAGCGATGCGGCGGCTCGTCATCGTGGCGGGCGTGCCAGTACATTCTCACCGCAGGCGAAAAAATCGGCAGCGGCGACTCGTAGACGGCGAGCGGCAGGGATTTTGCCGCAACCGCCGCGAACTGCCTTGGCACGGCTGCCAGATAGAGGCCGCCGGCCACCGCCAGCGCAACGGCCTGGAAGTGCGGCAAGGCGAGGCGAACATGGCGCGCCCGGCCGATCCTGCCCAGCGCCTCGTCGGTGAACCCCGACATCGAGCCGTCGATGGAGCGAATGGCGTGCGGCAGTTCGCAGAAGAGGTCGAGCGGCAAGCGCTCGCCTTCCGCGATCCGTGCCTGCCTGATCGCGGCATTGTCCTTTGCCGCGATGATGGCGAATGGCGATTCAAAAAGAGGCGTGCTGGAGACCCAGTCTAGAACCTCCAGCGGACGTTCCAGCGCCACGTCGATTTGATCGTCCTGCAGCAGCTTGGAGACGTCGCCGCGCGCGCTGTCGAGAAAGCGGAACGACACGCGGGGCGCGAGCGCCGCGATGCGTGCGGCAAGAGGCGGCATCAGCAGCATCGAAAAGAAATCCGCGCCCATGAAAGTGAAGGTCCTCTCCAGCCCGGCCGGATCGAAATCCTTCATCGGCTGGAAGGCGCGCTCGATCTCTCGCAGCGCCGCGCGCACCGGCTCGGCCAGGCTTTCGGCGCGTGGCGTCGGCACCATGTCGTTGCCGCGCCGCACGAAAAGCTGGTCGTTGAGGGCATGGCGCAGGCGGTTGAGCGCGGCGCTGACGGCCGGCTGGCTGAGGCCGATCTGCTCGCCGGCGCGYGTCACGCTCTTCTCGCGCAAAAGCGCGTCGAGCACCCTGACCAGATTGAGATCCAGCGCATTCAAATTCATCGCATCAATCYGCCCCATACGATCATTCGATTTCCTTCGCCCGCCCAACCTCGGTTAGCTCTTTCCCGACGCCGCTTCGTCGGCACCCTCGACACAAGGAAGAGCATCATGACAATGATCAACAGCACCATCGCAGGCAAGGAACTCTTCTGGTTCAACAACACGCTCGTCACCATCCAGATCTCGTCGACCGACAGCGATGACGGCGTCTGCGTCATCGAGCATCGCATGCCCTACGGCGATTCCCCGCCGCTGCATGTGCATCGCAACGAGGATGAGATCTTTCACATCCTTGAAGGACGGCTCCGCTTTCAGATCAACGGCCATGAGMGGATCGTCGAAGCCGGCGAGACCATCATCGCGCYGAAAGGCCTGCCGCACACCTTCAGGGTCGAATCCCAGGAAGGCTCGCATACGCTCACCGTCACGCGCGGGTCCGATTTCGAGACGATGGTTCGTCGGGCGAGCCGGCGAGCGGAACAGCCGGACCTGCCGCCGCCGGCGGAGCCGACGCCGGAGATGATCGCCGCGCTGACACGGATGTGCGCGGAGAACGGCATCGATATCATCGGTCCACCGCTGGGGTGAGTAATCTCCCCGCTTGCGGGGGAGATGTCGCCGAAGGCGACAGAGGGGGTCGCCGCGCATGGAACGCCGGCGCCCGCCGCAACGCCAGACGACGTCGGCGCTCTACGTGAGACGGCCCCCTCTGGCCGCTTCGCGGCCATCTCCCCCTTGAGGGGGGAGATTACCAGCGCCACTCAAACCGATTTGCATCGCTCTCGCCCGCAATCTCCGCTTGATGCCCTTTGTGCAACGCGATACGCCCTTGCCCAAACCGACAGACCGGAGACTTCCCGTGAGCGCTGAAAAGACCAGAACCGAAACTGATACATTCGGTCCCATAGAGGTCGCCGCCGACCGCTACTGGGGGGCGCAGGCGCAGCGCTCGCTTGGCAATTTCAAAATAGGCTGGGAAAAGCAGCCGGCCTCGATCGTGCGCGCGCTCGGCGTCATCAAGCGCGCCGCGGCCGAAGTCAACATGGAGATGAAGCGGCTCGACCCGGCCGTCGGCAAGGCGATCGTCGGCGCCGCGCAAGAGGTCATCGACGGCAAGCTCAACGACCATTTCCCGCTGGTGGTCTGGCAGACGGGCTCGGGCACGCAGTCGAACATGAACGCCAACGAAGTGATCTCCAACCGGGCGATCGAGATGCTCGGCGGCGTGATGGGCTCGAAGAAGCCGGTGCATCCCAACGACCACGTCAACATGAGCCAGTCGTCGAACGACACCTATCCGACGGCCATGCACATCGCTTGCGCCGAACGGATCGTGCACCACCTGATCCCGGCACTGCACCACCTGCACAAGGCGCTCGGCGCCAAAGCCCGAGAATTCAACCACATCATCAAGATCGGTCGCACCCACACGCAGGATGCAACCCCGCTGACGCTCGGCCAGGAATTCTCCGGCTATGCCGCGCAGGTCGCSTCKTCGATCAAGCGMATCSAGATGACGCTGCCCGGCCTGCAGGARYTGGCRCAGGGCGGCACCGCCGTCGGCACCGGCCTCAACGCGCCGRTCGGMTTCGCGGAGAAGGTGGCGGACCGCATCGCTTCCATCACCGGCATTGCCTTCGTYACCGCGCCGAACAAGTTCGAAGCGCTGGCGGCGCATGAYTCCATGGTGTTCTSSCAYGGCGCGATCAACGCGGCCGCCGCGGCGCTGTTCAAGATCGCCAACGACATCCGYTTCCTCGGCTCCGGYCCGCGCTCGGGCCTCGGCGARCTTTCGCTGCCGGAAAACGARCCGGGYTCATCGATCATGCCGGGCAAGGTCAACCCGACMCARTGCGAGGCGATKACGCAGGTCTGCGTGCAGGTGTTCGGCAACAAYGCCGCGCTCACCTTCGCCGGCAGCCAGGGYCATTTCGARCTCAACGTGTACAACCCGCTGATGGCCTACAACTTCCTGCAGTCGGTRCAGCTGCTGGCCGACGCTTCCGTGTCCTTCACCGACAATTGCGTGGTGGGCATCGAGGCGCGCGAGGACAACATCAAGGCSGCGCTGGAGCGCTCGCTGATGCTGGTGACGGCGCTSGCCCCCACCATCGGCTACGACAACGCCGCCAAGATCGCCAAGACCGCGCACAAGAACGGCACCACGTTGCGCGAGGAGGCTCTCGCCACCGGGCTGGTCAGCGAGGCGGACTATGACCGGCTGGTGCGGCCGGAGGACATGACGCATCCGGGGTAGTTCCTCGGCGCGGGAAGACCACGCGGTCGTCATTCCAGGGCGAAGCAGGAGCGAAGCTCCGTCGCGGAGACCCTGGAATCCATGCCGTTACCTCGCGAAGGGCGCAGCGGAGCAAAACCTGCACCGCCGCGGCTGTTTTGACCTCACGGCATGGCAACTGTGTTCACGCGAATGCGGTTTTGTCTCGAATGATGGCATTGAGAACGACGAGGAGCTTTCTTGCTACGGCGATGATGGCGAGTTTCTTGGAGCCGGAGCGGGCCGCAAGGKCTGYGTAGAARGCCTTRAACCGSTCRCARACTCGAATGGCAGTGAGTGCGGCCATGTAGAGGGCGCGACGCACGCGCGAGCGGCCGCCCTGGATCTGGCTCCGGCGGTTGAGCTTGCCGCTCTTGTTRTCGAAYGGGGCAAGGCCGGCGAGCGCGGCGATCGACTTCGGCGAGCGCTGGCCGAGCTCGGGCAGGTGCGCCAGCAGCGAGAGCGCRCCGACCTTGGAGACGCCAGGCACGGAGATCATCAGCGTATAATCGCGGGCGGTGTCTTCGGCCTCGCGAATGGTCTTGGCAATGAGGCTCTCGAGCGCTTCGATGCGTGTGTCGAAGCCGGCGATCATGTCTTCAAGGTCGGCAACGACACTGTCGTCGAAGGCCTCGCCGAGGAGCGTCTTCAGCCTTGCCCGCATCTCGACCAGTTGGTCACGGTGGCGGGCAAGCGATTGAAGCCGTTCGCCTTCTTGGCGCGGTGCCGGCTCGGCTTCGGGCTGATAGCGACGACCATAGTCGCTCAGCATCCTGGCGTCGAGACGATCGGTCTTGGCGCGCCGTCTCGTCGACTTCGCATAGTGGTGGGTGTGCGCCGGGTTGTGCCGTGAGAACGCAATGCCGGCCTTGGCCAGCGCATGGCGCAGCAGCCGGTCATGCACCCCTGTCGCTTCCATGACGACGAAGTCTCGCCCGGGATGAAGGCCTGCCACATAGGCGGCGATCGCATCGGCCTGGTTGTCGATGCGTCGAAACCGGCCGTTTGCCTCATCAAAAAAGTCCAGCCACTGCTTGGAGATATCGCAGCCGACATAGTTCTGCACTATCATGTCCATGCCTCTTCCTGTGGTGCGGGGTCTGCTTGGAACAGCCCCGTGCAACTGTTCAGGTTGATGGTTCACCGGTGGGAAGGGACCGGGCCATGCCACGGCCTGTCCGCAAGGACGACCAGGATCCACTCGGTCTCCTTCCCACTTCAAACCATACACCGGAACCAACACACAGGATCCTCGGGTCTGCGCCGCGTCGCTTCGCTCCTTGCTTCGCCCGTGGATGACGAAGCGACTGGCGTTTCGGCAAATCTCCAAGGCCAGCCGTTCTGTGTTTCGGAACCAAGGCATTTTTCGGAGGGCGAATTTTCTCCCGCCACCGATTCTCGCGACACGAATTTCGCGCCGGTGGCGCCCTCACGGGAATATTGAATCTGTGAACAATGTGTTGCCGCACAGGCGGCTTTGGTGAACAGTCTCGATGGGCTATCTGACCGGGTATTCAAACCCTTTCGGAGAACCCGCCATGTCCATCAACACTTCCGTCGCCGGCAACGGCGCCCAGTCCAACAGCTCCACCACCATCCTGCTCGGCCGCGTTCTGCTCGCCGTCATCTTCCTGCTTTCCGGCTTCGGCAAGCTCACCGCCATTTCCGGCACCGCCGCCTATTTCGGTGCCCTCGGCCTGCCGGTGCCGACTGTGACGGCCGTTGTCGTCGGTCTGATCGAGCTGGTCGGCGGCCTTGCCATCCTCGTCGGCTTCCAAACCCGTGTCACCGCATGGGTGCTCGCCATCTTCACGATCGCCACGGGGCTGGTCGCCCACACCGGCTGGGCCGACCAGATGCAGATGATCCAGTTCCTCAAGAACCTCGCCATCACGGGCGGCTTCATCCTGCTGGCTTCCTCCGGCGCCGGCGCCTATTCGATCGACGCCAAGCGCGGCTGAACATTTTCCTCCCGGACTTGAACGAAAGCGGCGCGGAATTTTCCGCGCCGCTTTTTCGTTGTCCGTCGCAGGCGTAAACTGCACCRAGAGTCGGATATGATCCCGACCGGATGCCGGCAAGGGAGTGGCCATGGCTCGCAACGCACTGCTTCTCGTCTCACGRCTTCTGCTGGCAGCGCTGTTCGTGCCCTCAGGTTTCCAGGCGCTCACCAACATCGCCGGCACGACCAGCTACTTCGCCGGCCTCGGCCTGCCGCTGCCGACGTTCGCCGCGTGGGGCACCGGCCTGTTCGAGCTGGTCGCYGGCCTGCTCATCCTCGTCGGCTTCCAGACGCGGRTCGCRGCRYTKCTGCTTGCCGCCTTCTGCATCGCCGCCGGTTTCATCGGCCATTACGGCCAGGGCGGCGACGACCGGATGCTCGCTTTCCTGCATCAGCAGATGCTGATGAAGGACATTGCAATTGCCGGCGGTTTTCTGGCTCTGGCCATGGCTGGCGCCGGCGCCTGGTCGGCGGACGGGCGCAGCTTCGGCGTCGGCGCCGAGGCGACCTGAGCCAGAGCCGGATGATTTCAGGTCGAATCGACCTGAAATCTGAATCCGTCTCTAAATCAAGGAGATAGAGCATGATGTCGCCCGAAAACCGCTTCACACTTTTCGGCATCATGCTCTAGGTACAGAACCCTACTTCACCGAAACGCTAGGCCCGCCCTCGACCGCAAGCACAAGGCGGCGGTTGGTGACGCGCGCGAGCTGCGCCAGCCGGCCTGCGGGGCGCTCGCCATAGAGATCGGAGAGCGAGGCCGGCAGCACCAGCGCAAGCGCGCCGTTGCCGCGGCTTTCCCATTTCAGCCTCGGCATCACGCCCGGCATCGCCGCCGTCAGCAGGTAGACGACACGCATCATCGCCGCCAGCACACGGGCGCGCTCCAAAAGGCGTGGCGGCGCCAGCGCCTTGATCTCGGGCGCTATGCCATCGTTGAAGATGCCGTCATGGCGGTAGGCGCTGGCCAGGGCCAGATAGGCACGGCCCGGATGGTCGACGCCGATGAAGGAGGCATGCGCGATGATGTTGAGCGACTGCCTGCCGCGATATTCGGGATGCGCGCGCCAACCGATATCGGCGAGCAGGCAGGCCGCGTGGCGGTAGCGCGCCTCGTCTTCCGTTTCGTCGATGCTGAAGGCCTTGAACGCCTTGCCGGTCCATTCGACGAGGTCGTGGGCGTGGTGGACGGAGCGCGAGCGCAGCAGCGCCAGTTCCTCGGCGGCCGAGATCAGCGGGTCGGATTTCTGCTCTTCCTCGTCGAGCAGCGAATAAAGGAACCCCTCGCGCACGCCTTGCGCCGAGACGACGATCTTCGACGGCTGCATGGCCGCCATGATCTCCTGCAGCACGACGGCGCCGTAGGGCAGCAGCGATCGGCGGTTCTTAGAGACGCCCTCGATGCCCCTCACCTTCTCGACCTCGCCCTTGGCCACCTGCTTGAGGAAAGTCTGGGCAGCACTGTCGGCCGGTATCTCGTAATGATGCATCACGCCGAGCGGGTAATTGGTCATCTCCATGTGCAGCCGGGCGAGGTTTCGCCAGGTGCCGCCGACGGCGTAGAAGGCCCTGCCCTGGCCACCTCTGAGCAGCTTCGCCCGCGCCAGTTCCTGACGCGCGATCTTCTGCGCCTGAACGAGCGAGTTCTTGGCCATGTCCTGCAGGCGCAAGCCGCCAAGCGGCAACGTGATGCCCTCGCCCATCGCTTCGCGGTTGATGTCGATGAGCTCGAGGCTGCCGCCGCCGAGGTCGCCGGCGATGCCGTTGGCCGGGTGGAAGCCGGAGATGATGCCGAGCGCCGAGTAATAGGCCTCCTGGCGGCCGGAGAGAACGCGGATCTCGGTCTTCAGCACGTCCTCGGCGCGGTGGATGAAGTCGGGGCCGTTGACCGCCTCGCGCGCTGCCGCTGTCGCCAGCACGTACATGTGCTCGGCGCCCGCTTGATTCGAAAGCGCGCGGAAACGGCGGAACTCCTCCATCGAGCGCGTCACCGCCTCGGGGTCGAGCTTGCCCGTCGAAACGATGCCGCGACCGAGGCCGGCCAGCATCTTTTCGTTGAACAGAAGCGTCGGCGAGCGCGCCAGCCCCTCATAGACGACAAGGCGGATCGAGTTCGATCCGATGTCGATGATCGACAGCGGCCGCCGGTCCTGGAGCCGGCCCTGGGAAACTGAAATCACGCGGCGCCGTTCTTCTTGCGGCGCTTGAACTGGGCAATGCGCTTGGGCGCATGCGATTTCAGCGCGTCACCCCGTCCGGAGAGGCTCGGATTGGTCATGAAATATTCCTGCGCGTTGAACGGTTCTTCGCCCTCCTCCAGCACAACGCGCCGGGAGGTGCCATCAGCCAATACGTCGAAACTCTGCTGGTTGTCCATGACGTTGCCCAGCATGATCTGGCCAAGCACCTGTTCATGCACAGTCGGATTGGTGATCGGCACCAGCGTCTCGACGCGGCGGTCGAGATTGCGCGGCATCAGGTCCGCGGACGAGATGTAGACGATCGCGTCGTCCGACGGCAGGCCGTGGCCGTTGCCGAAGCAATAGATGCGGCTGTGCTCGAGGAAGCGTCCGACGATCGACTTCACCCGGATGTTCTCGGAGAGGCCCGGCACTTGCGGCCGCAGGCAGCAGATGCCGCGCACGACGAGGTCGATCTCGACGCCGGCGCGGCTGGCGTCATAGAGCGCRTCGATGATGATCGGGTCGACCAGCGAATTCATCTTCATCCAGATGCGGGCCGACCTGCCYTCGCGCGCATGGGCAAYCTCCTCGGMAATGTGCCTGAGGATGCGGTYGCGCAGCGTRAACGGCGACACGGCGATGCGCATCTCCTCCGCGGGCTCCGCATAGCCGGTGATGAAGTTGAAGAGCTGCGCGACATCGCGCGCGATCGTCGGATCGGTGGTGAAGAAGGACAGGTCGGTGTAGATGCGGGCGGTGACCGGATGGTAGTTGCCGGTGCCGAGATGCACGTAGTTGCGCAGCTTGCCGTCCTCGCGGCGCACGACAAGCGACATCTTGGCGTGGGTCTTCAATTCGAGGAAGCCGAACACGACCTGGACGCCGGCGCGCTCGAGGTCGCGCGCCCAGCGGATGTTGGCCTCCTCGTCGAAACGCGCCTTGAGCTCGACAAGTGCCGTGACCGACTTGCCGGCCTCTGCCGCGTCGACCAGCGCGCGCACGATCGGACTGTCATTGGAGGTGCGGTAGAGCGTCTGCTTGATCGCCACCACTTCCGGATCGGCCGCGGCCTGGCGCAGGAACTGCACCACCACGTCGAACGATTCGTAGGGGTGATGGACGATGATGTCCTTCTCGCGGATGGCGGCGAAGCAATCGCCACCATGCTCGCGGATGCGCTCCGGAAAACGCGGATTGTAGGGGGTGAACTTGAGGTCGTCGCGGGGAATGGCGACAATCTCCGAGATTTGGTTGAGCGCCAGCGGACCGGTCAGGACGCTGATGCGGCTCGACGAGACGCCGAGTTCGCCGGCGACGAACTCGCGCAATTCGGCCGGCATCAGCGTGTCGAACTCGATGCGGATGACGGAGCCGCGGCGGCGCCGCTTCAGCGCCGTCTCGAACAGGCGCACGAGGTCTTCCGATTCTTCCTCGACCTCGATATCGCTGTCGCGGATGATGCGGAACGTGCCGGAGCCCTTGACCTCGTAGCCGGGGAACAGCTTGCCGATGTAGATGCCGACCACYTCCTCCAGCGGGATGAAGCGGACATGGTTCYTGCGATCCGGCAGGCGGATGAAGCGCTTCAGCGCCACCGGCAGGCGCAGAAGCGCGCTCATCTCCTCGCCATTCTTGCGGTGGCGCAGTTGCAGCGCCATCGAGAAACCGAGATTGGGGATGAACGGGAACGGGTGCGCCGGATCGATCGACAGCGGGGTCAGCACCGGGAATACCTGTTCCTGGAAATGCTCTTCCAGCCAGGCCTTCTCTTCCTTGGTCAACGCGTCGCGGGTGATGCTCTCGATGCCTTCCTTGTTGAGCAGGACCATCAGCGCCGACAGGCTCTTCTGCTGGTCCTCCTGCAGGCGCTCGACCTCGCGCAGCAGCTGTTCCAGCTGCTGCTCCGGCGTGCGGCCGTCCGGGCTCTTCAGCGCGATGCCCTCTCGCACCTGGCCGGCGAGGCCGGCGACGCGGACCATGAAGAACTCGTCGAGATTGGCGGCCGAGATCGACAGGAAGCGAACGCGCTCGAGCAGCGGGTGGTGTGCGTTCAGCGATTCCTCGAGAACGCGGCGGTTGAACTGCAGCCAGGAGAATTCGCGGTTGACGAAACGGTCGGGATTGCCGCCGTCCGGGCTTGCCACCTGGATGGTGATGAACTCGTTCTGCACCGGCTTCAGTTCGTTCATTGGTTCCCTACTCTGGCCTGCAACCGCCCTTTTGAGCGCCACTCACCGCCGGGCGTGCCATGGACGCTCTAACACGCTTTCATGACGCATGATCGGTCGTGGAATCGCTCCGATTCCCGAACCTGTGCGCTTAACCGGCTCAACTTATCCTCTGCCAGCCTTTTGCGACAGTTTCATTTCATCGATCTTGCAAACTGCCCGGTTATGATCCAGATGCAGACTGGCCGAACCAAGGAGACGACGATGGCAGGCGGTACCATTCCCCATTTCCAGAACGATGCCGGCCATCCGGCGATCGACATCGGCGTCAAGGAATTCATGTGCACGGGCGCYAACCCGCCTTTCGACCATCCGCATGTCTTCCTCGACATGGGCGACGACAAYGAGAAGGTCTGCCCCTATTGCTCGACSCTCTACCGCTATTCGCCGTCGCTGAAGGCGACGGAAACGCAGCCSGCCGGCTGCCTCTAYATCGACCAGGCCGCCTGATYTTTTCTCYTCGACCATGAACGAGACGCGGTCCCGGCAGGTCATCATCGCCGGGGCTGGCATAGCCGGGCTGACGGCGGCGCTCGCCTTTGCCGCGCGCGGCTATCCGATAAGATTGTTCGAGCAGGCGAAGCAGCTCGAAGCGGCCGGCGCCGGCCTCCAGCTCTCCCCCAACGCAACCCGCATCCTGCGCCAACTCGGCGTGCTCGACCGCCTGCTGTCCGATGCAATCAGGCCGGAAGCGGTGGTGCTGAAGGACGCCGCAAGTTTGCGCGAGCTGGCGCGGGTACCGCTGGGACAAGCAGGCGAAAACCGCTGGGGCGCGCCCTACCTCGTGGCGCACCGGGCCGACCTGCAGGCGGCGCTTACGGCTGCGCTGGCCGAGCGGTCCGATATCGAGCTCGTCACCGGCGCGCGGGTGACAGGCATCGCGGCAGGGCCGGAAGATATTGCCGTTACGACCGAAATGAACGGGCAAAGCACGGACGCCACCGCCGTCCTGTTCGTCGGCGCAGACGGTGTCTGGTCTTCGGTTCGCAGGCAACTTGCCGGCAAGGAGGCGGGTTTCGGGAAAAATCGCTTCTCGGGCGAGTTGGCCTGGCGCGCGACGGTTGCGGCGGAGAGCGCCGCTGGAGAGGCTTTTGCCGGGATAGGCGCCGCGGACTGCGTCACCACCTTCCTGCATCCCGGCTTCCACATGGTCGCCTATCCGGTGAGCAAGGGCAGCGCCTTCAATCTCGTCGCCTTCACCAAGGGCGAGCGCATCGCGGAAGGCTGGTCGGGCCATGCCGACCCCGTCATCCTGTCCGGCGCCATGCACGGCACGGCAGCGGCGCTGACCAGGCTCGTCGCGCTCGCCGGCCCATGGACGGCGTTTCCGATCCACACCGTCGAGCAACGGCGCTGGACTGCACCGCAAGGCATCGCGCTGATCGGCGATGCGGCGCATGCCATGACGCCGTTCGCAGCGCAGGGCGCGGCAATGGGAATCGAGGACGCGGCGACGCTCGCCAATCTGGTTGCGGACTTCCCCGGCGACCTGCGGCAAAGCCTGATTACGTGGGAAAACCTGAGGCGGCCACGCATCGACAAGGTGTTGAAACGCGGCGCGCTCAACCGGCTGGCCTGGCATGCCCGGGGCCCGGTGGCATTGGCACGCAATCTCGTGCTGGCGACCCGGCCGGGGGAAAAGCTCGCCGCCGATCTCGACTGGCTCTATGGCTGGGAGGAGCGGAAGGTCGTGAGGCGGTAGGGCGTACGGGTTGCTTTAAAATGGGCAGGGCTGGCGGGACAGCGCCCCCCTCTGTCCTGCCGGACATCTCCCCCACTTGGGGGGAGATCAGCTATGAAGTCCGCTTTCGCCAACCTCCAACGTTGCGGGATGAGAGCCGGCGACAAAACCGCCAATCTCCCCCCTTGTGGGGGAGATGTCCGGCAGGACAGAGGGGGGCGCGAAGGAACGAGGCGTCCAAATTGGACAGCACGATTCCTGGAAGTTAAAGGAGCCTATGACCAAATTCATCCAATACAGAATGGACCCCAAAAATCCGCCTCCACTGACAGAAGTCCAAAGAGCCGAGATAGCTGCCCTCAAGGCACGACCTGAAAGCGAAGTCGATACCAGCGATATACCAGAACTAAGTGACGAGTTCTGGGAGCGGGCTGCAACTCGACGTAGAGTGGATAGAACCCGCAGGAACTAACCGCCTCAATTATACAACCGCAACGACCACCCCAGCGAAACCGGCAGCGGGTTCCACCAGCCGGTGCGCAGGCCGGCGGTGCGCAGCGCGGCGGCGGTCCAGGTGTTGCAGCCGGCGAGCGCGTTGAAATTGCCGTTGGCCTCGTAGAAGCGGTCGAAGGCGGAATAGCCGGCATTGTCGATGGCCATCGGCCCGCCCTGCCCCTGCCGGAAGCTCGCCGCGATGTAGTCGAGCAGTGCCGCAAAATGCTCCTCGTCTATGTCGAAGCCGGCGACGTCCGGATGCGGCTCCTTGATCGCTCCAGCGATATCGACATGCATCACCGAGGCGTCGAGCGTCAGCGCCTTCAGCACCGGCATTGCCTTCATCTCCGACCACGTAGGCGTCTCCAGATAGAAGGCGCGGCCGCCCCAACCGAAGATCAGATAGCGCGCCTCCGGTGCGTCGACAGGTAGGCCCGACCCGGCGAGGAAGGCGAAGCGCCGGCGCACGCCGCCATCGACGGGAATGGCAATGTCGGTGTGGATCGGGTTCTTCAGCACCAATATGTGGCGGGTGCCCTCGCCTGCCGCCGCGGCCGGCCAGAGCGGGCGCGGCACCACGGTGCCAAGGGCCGCGGCGAGCATCAGGGCAACCAGCAACGAGACCAGGTACCGCAACAGCTTCATCGAGAGAGCCCTTAGCTTCAAGCAGTCGTTCTCATAGCACGATGGACAGCGCTCAGCGCGACTTTGCCACCTTCGGCTCGGTGTGAGTCCTGGGCGGGAGCCGTTCCGGCCGTGCGTCCGTGCTAAGGGCGACCGTTGGAACAGCGCCTGTGTCGGGCACCACGATCTCGGGGCCGGTCTTGCGGCGCCAGAACCATCTCAAATGGCCGAACCTGCCGAGGTAGATGTAGATGACCGGCGTGGTGTAGAGGGTCAGGAACTGCGACAGCAGCAGGCCGCCAACGATGGCGATGCCGAGCGGCCGGCGAAGCTCCGAACCGGCGCCTGTGCCGAGCGCCAATGGCAGGCCGCCGAGCAATGCCGCCATCGTCGTCATCATGATCGGCCGGAACCGCAGGATGCAGGCCTGGTAGATCGCCTCCTCCGCCGGCAACTGTCGGCGCCGCTCACCGTCGAGCGCGAAGTCGATCATCATGATCGCGTTTTTCTTGACGATGCCGACGAGAAGGATGACGCCGATCAGCGCGATCAGCGAGAAGTCATAGCCCAGCGCCATCAGCGCGAGGAAGGCGCCGACGCCCGCCGAGGGCAGCGTCGACAGGATGGTCAGCGGATGGACGAAGCTCTCATAGAGCATGCCGAGCACGATGTAGACGGCGACGATCGCGGCCAGGATCAGGTATGGCTGCGTGGCCAAAGAGGACTGGAAGACTTTGGCAGACCCCTGGTAGCGCGCGGTCAGCGCCGCCGGCTTGATCACAGACTGCTCCAGCCGCTGGATCGCCGAGATCGCATCGCCCAGGGAATGTCCGGGCGCCAGGTTGAACGACAGGGTGACGGCCGGGAACTGGTCCTGATGGTTGATGGTCAGCGGCGACACCGACGTGTCGTAATGCGCCAGCGCCGAAAGCGGCACCATCTGCCCGCTGGTCGCCGAGCGGACGAACAGGCGGGCGAGCGCCGAGGCGTCCTCCTGGAAGCGCGGTTCGAGCTCCAGCACGACATGGTGCTGGTCGAGCTGGGTGAAGATCGTCGCCACCTGGCGTTGTCCGAAGGCGTCGTAGAGCGTGTCGTCGACGGCTTGCGGCGTGATGCCGAGCTGGCCGATCAGGTCGCGGTCGATCTTCAGCGTCATCCTCGGCGCGCTGGCCTGCAGGTCGCCGGTCACATCCTGCAGTTCGGGCAATGTCTGCAGCTTGGCCAGCATGATCGGCGCCCATTTGAACAGCTCATTCACGTCGGGGTCCTGCAGCGTGTACTGGTACTGCGTCTTGCTCACGCGCGCGCCGATCTGCACGTCCTGGCGGGCCTGGCCGAAAAGCGCGATGCCTTCGACCTTCGCCGCTGCCTTGCGCAACCGGTTGATGACTTGGGTCGCCGTCGCGTGCCTCTGCTTGAGCGGCTTGAGGTCGATCATCAGCCGGCCGCTGTTGACGGTCGGATTGGCCCCGACCCAGTAGTAGACGGTCTGCACGTCCGGGTCGGCCTCGATCACCTTGGCGAGATCCTGCTGCCGGCGAACCATTGCGTCGTAGGAGATGTCTTGCGCCGCCTCGGAACTGCCCGAAATCGTGCCGTTATCCTGCTGCGGGAAAAACCCCTTCGGGATGACCTGGTAGAGATAGACCGTGGCGCCGAGCGTCGCGGCCATGAAGAGCAGCATGACCGGCTTGTGGCGCAGCACCCAGCGCAGGCCCACTTCATAGACATGGAGCATGCCGGCAAAGGCCGATTCCAGGGCGCGCGAAAAGACATTCTCGCGCACGTTCCGGTCGATCGGTTTCAGCAGCCGGCCGCACATCATCGGCGTCAGCGTCAGCGAGATCACACCGGACATCATGATGGCGATGCTGACCGCGACCGCGAACTCCCGGAACAGCCGGCCGATCAGGCCGCCCATCAGAAGAAGCGGAATGAAGACGGCGACCAGCGAGGCCGTCATCGAAATGATCGTGAAGCCGATCTCGCGCGATCCACTCAGCGCCGCTTCGATCGGCGTGTCGCCATTCTCGATATGGCGGATGATGTTCTCGACCATCACGATCGCATCGTCGATGATGAAGCCGACGGCGATGGTGAGCGCCATCAGCGACACATTGTCGATCGTATAGCCCAGCACATACATCGCCGCGCAGGTGCACAGCAGCGACACCGGGATCGTCACGCTCGGAATGAGCGTGGCGCGCAGATGGCGCAGGAACAGGAAGATCACGAGCACGACGAGGCTGACGCTGATCGCCATGGTGAACTGGACTTCCGCCACCGAGGACCGGATGGTCTGGGTGCGGTCGCCCAGAACCTGCATCTTGACGGAGGGCGGCAGCGTGCGCTGCAGGTCGGGCAGCAGGTCTTTCACTCGCTGCACCGTCTCGTTGATGTTGTAGCCCGGCTGTTTGTGGACATCGATGATGACGGCCCGCYGGCCGTTGAGCCAGGCTGCCTGCCTGATGTCCTCGACGCCGTCGATGGCGCCGCCGATGTCCCTGACGCGGACCGGTGCGCCGCCGCGATAGGCTATGATCACCGCGTTGAACGCGGCCGCGTCGGCAAGCTGATCGGTGGCGGCGAGCGTCAGCGATTGCCGGGGACCGTCCAGCGTGCCCTTGGGCGCATTGACGCTGGCGCTCGCTATTGCCGAGCGGATGTCCTCCAGGCTGAGGCCCAAGGCCGCCACGGCCGTCGGATTGACCTGGATGCGGACGGCCGACTTCTGCTCGCCATGGAAATCGACCAGCCCGACGCCGGCGACACGCGAAAGCTGCAGCGCCACGTAGTTCTCGACGTAGTCGTTGACCTTGTCGATCGGCAGGTCTGCGGAGGTGACGGCGATCGACATCAGCTGCGCGTCGGCGGGGTTCGCCTTCTCATAGGTCGGAGGGCTGGGGAGATCCTTCGGGAGGTCGCCGGCGGCGGCGCTGATGGCGGTCTGCACGTCCTGCGCGGCGCCGTCGAGCGTGCGGTCGAGGTCGAACTCGACCTGGATCGAGGTGCGGCCGAGCGAGCTGCTCGAGCTGATGGAGGTGACGCCGGAGATCAGCGCGAGCTGCCTTTCGAGAGGTGCGGCGACCGTCGTCGCCATCGTTTCGGCGTTCGACCCCGGCAGGCTGGCCGACACCTGGATTGTCGGGATCTCGACCTGCGGCACGCCGGCGATCGGCAGCAGGAAATACGCCACCACGCCGACCAGGGTCACACCGACGGCCAGCAGCGTGGTGGCGATCGGGCGGACGATGAAGGGCGCCGAAATGTTCATGCGCTAGTTCGCGGCCGGAGCCGTGCTCATCTCGACCTGGTCGCCGTCCTGAATACGATACTGACCGTCCGTAACGACGGTTTCACCGGGCTGGACGCCCTCCCCGATGACGGCAAGCTCGGCGTCCGAATAGCTGACGGCGACCGGCCGCTTGACTATATGCCTGTCTTTGCCGACGACAAAAGCATAGGTTCCATTGGGGCCGCGCACCACTGCGGTCACCGGAACCGTGACCACGCCGCGCTGTAACTCCACCTGGACGCGGATGTTGACGAACTGTCCCGGCCAGAGCCGGTCGTCGGYGTTGTCGAAGACGGCACGTATACGGATCGTCGAGGTCGTGCTGTTGATCTGGTTGTCCACCACGCTCAGATGTCCGGACGCCAGGCGCCGGCCGGTATTGTCCTCGGCGACCACGGGAGCATTGCCGGCCTTCATGACGGCCTGGATGCGTGCAAGATCGCTCGACGGCAGTGAAAAATCGACGGCGATGGGGTGGATCTGGTTGATCCTCACGATTCCGCCGGTGTCGCTGGCATGGACGATGTTGCCGGCGTCGACCGTGTGGATCCCGGCCCGGCCGTCGAGCGGCGAGCGTATCTGGGTGAAGCCGAGTTGGATGCGCGCGATGTCGATCGCCGCCTGGTCTACCTTGTCGGTCGCTTCGAGCTGGGCGACGGCAGCCTTCGCCGTGTCCAGCGCCTGCGTCGAGCCGACGCCCTTGGTCGTCAGTGTCTGCGCGCGGGTCAGGTCGAGCCTGGCGTTCTGCAGCGCGACGTCATCCTTCGTCTTCGTCGCCTCGGCCTGCGCCAGGGCCGCCTGAGCGGGCTGCGGATCGATCTCGGCCAGAAGATCGCCCGCCCGCACATCCTGGCCGTCGGCGAAGTCGAGCTTGATCAGGGTACCGTCGATCCGGCTGGTCACGGTCACGCTGTGCAGCGGCGCGACGGAGCCCAGGCCGACGAGCGAGACCGGAACATCGGCGCGGCGCGCCACATTCGCGATCACGGGAATGGCGGCGTCGGCCGCGAATGCGGCAGCGACCACGGTAGATGTCGCCAGGCCGAGCAGGCCCGAGGCGGCAACCCGGAAGATCAGCGTCGATCTAAACCGGCTGGCGGTCATGCGCGCCAGTCTCACGGGCGCCCGCTTCTACGTCAACGAGCGATTGGCTTACTGTTTTGTAAGGTTTTTGCGCCGCACGCCGGTTGAAAGGTTGATGAAAGGTTGATGCCATAAATATCCGGATGCGTCCCCGCAAATGTCGCAAAAGCGATGGGAGAAGAGAGGGACGCGAGGAAACGAACCCAAGGGAAGAGGCCAATGTCGCTCGCGCGCACACTGCTTGATTCAGCTGCAACCACCGTATTCGTCGCCACACTGGCCCTGTCCGCAGCGCCGGCGCACGCCGCCGACAAGATCTCCATCATGGTGGGCGGCTACGAAAAGCAGATCTACCTGCCCGCCAAGCTCGCCGAGGCGCTCGGCTATTTCAAGGATGAAGGCCTCGACGTCGAGCTGCTCAACGAGCCGGCYGGCGTCGATGCCGAGAACGAGATGCTGGCCGGCGCCGTGCAGGGCGTGGTCGGCTTCTATGACCACTGCATCGACCTGCAGGCCAAGGGCAAGTTCGTCGAATCCGTCGTCCAGTTCAGCCAGGCGCCTGGCGAGGTCGAGCTTGTCTCGTCCAAGCATGCCGAGATCAAGTCGCCGGCCGACTTCAAAGGCAAGAGCCTTGGCGTCACAGGYCTCGGCTCGTCGACGAATTTCCTGACYGAATATCTTGCCGTCAAGAACGGGCTGAAGCTCGGCGAATTCACTTCGGTGCCGGTCGGCGCCGGCGACACCTTCATCGCCGCCATGCAGCAGGACAAGATCCAGGCGGGCATGACGACCGAGCCGACGATCACGCGCCTGCTCAAGACCGGCGAGGCCAAGGTCCTCATCGACATGCGCACGATGGAAGGCACCAAGGCGGCGCTCGGCGGCACCTATCCGGCTGCGTCCCTCTATATGCAGACGGAATGGGTCGATGCCCACAAGGACACGACCCAGAAGCTGGCGAATGCCTTCGTCAAAACGCTGAAGTTCATCAATACGCACAGCGCCGCAGAGATCGCCGACAAGATGCCGAAGGACTACTATGTCGGCGACAAGGACGGTTATGTGAAGGCGCTCGACGGCGGCAAGGCGATGTTCACTGCCGATGGCGTGATGCCGGAAGGTGGACCGGAGACGGTGTTGACCGTGCTTTCCGCCTTCAAAAAGGAACTGCAGGGCAAGCAGATCGACCTTTCCAAGACCTACACGACGGCATTCGTGAAGAACGCGAAGTAGCGGACGCAAGCCGGCGCCTGGTTCTGCCCGCCGGCATCCGCCCCGTCTCCCTGCGCCAGACCGGTTCGTCGTTCACGGAAACGACGAACCGCCCTAGTTCCTTGTTTGACGCAATTCCGGACGGACAACCGTTTGGCACATTTCCTGGAATTGCTCTGGGCGATCCCCGTCGCGATCGCCTGCTATTGGAGTTTGACACCATGGCTGCAGACAAGACCGCTCCAGCGATCGAGCTGATCAATGTCAGCCGTCGCTTCCTCTCCCCCACCGGCAAGTCGCTGACTGCCATTCGTGATTTCACCATGACCGTCGAGCGCGGCGAATTCGTCGCCGTCGTCGGCCCGACCGGTTGCGGCAAGTCGACGACGCTCAACCTCGTCACTGGGCTCGCCAGCCCGAGCGCCGGCGAGGTCCGCGTCATGGGCGCGCCGGTCAAGGGCATCGATCCGCGCATCGGCTTCGTCTTCCAGACCGACGCGCTGTTTCCCTGGCGCACGGTGATCGAGAACGTCATGGCCGGGCCGCTGTTCCGCGGCAAGCCGAAAACAGAGGCTCAGGCTTCGGCGCGTGACTGGCTGGCGCGCGTCGGCCTTGCCCGGTTCGAGCAACACTATCCGCACCAGCTTTCCGGTGGCATGCGCAAGCGCGTTGCGCTCGCCCAGACCTTCATCAACGGACCCGAGATCCTGTTGATGGACGAGCCGTTCTCGGCGCTCGACGTGCARACCCGCGTGATGATGCATGAGGAGCTTCTGCGCCTCTGGTCAGAGGCCAAGGCCTCCGTGGTTTTCGTCACGCACGATCTCGAGGAAGCGATCGCGCTGGCCGACAAAGTCTATGTGCTGACGGCCGGACCGGCGACGGTGAAGTCCGTCTACACGATCGACCTGCCGCGCCCGCGTGTCGTCGCCGACATCCGCTACGAGCAGAGCTTCATCGATTATTCGCGCACCATCTGGGCCGATCTCAAGGAAGAGGTCGAGACCAGCTACGCCCGCGCGGCAGCGTGAGGAGACCGACATGACAGACGCCACCGTCAACATCGCCGCCGCCAGCTTCCGGCCGGGAACTTCGGACGCCGAGATCGAGGCCGCCGCCGCCAGGGCCGCCGCGCATCGCCGCCACACCGTCACATTCTGGCGGCTCGGTATCCTGATCGCCTTCCTCGCCCTTTGGGAAATCGCCGCCCGCATGGCCTGGATCGACCCCTTCTTCTACGCCATGCCGAGCACGATCGCGGGCCGCCTCTACGAGTGGATCACGGAGGGTACTTCGGAAGGCCCGCTCTGGTACCACCTCTACGTCACCATGGAAGAGTCGGTGCTTGGCTTCGTCACCGGCTCGGTCGCCGGCATCATCACCGGCGTGGCGCTCGGCCGCAACCGCATGGCCGCCGATATCTTCTCGGTCTACATCAAGGTGATCAATTCCATTCCTCGCGTGGTGCTGGCGCCTATCTTCATCATGATCCTCGGCTTGGGGCTTGCCTCCAAGGTGGCGCTGGCCTTCGTCATGGTGTTCTTCGTCGTCTTCCACAACGCCTTCCAGGGCGTGCGCGAGGCCGACCGCGCGATGATCGCCAACGCCCGCATTCTCGGGGCATCTGATTGGCAACTGACGCGCTCGGTGATCGTGCCATCGGCGATGAGCTGGATCTTCGCCAGCCTGCATGTCAGCTTCGGCTTCGCCATCATCGGCGCCATCGTCGGCGAGTTCGTCGGCTCGCGCTACGGCATCGGGCTCCTGATCAACATCGCCAAGGGGTCGTTCGACGCGGCAGGCATGTACGCGGCGATCGTCGTCATCATGGTGGTTGCGCTGGGCGCCGAATACCTGATGACGATGGTCGAGAACCGGCTGGCGAAGTGGCGGCCGCAGCCGCTGCACGAGACCCAGTGAGCGACATCATTCCTGCCGGTATGCCGGCAGGGTGACCCACGCCTTCAGCCCGGGCGGCGGCTGCCGCCCGGACAGCCCGACCTCCCCGTCATGCGAGGCGACGATCTCGCGSACGATGGCRAGCCCGAGGCCGGTGCCCTCGCCGCCCGCATCGGCGCCTCGGTAGAAGCGTTCAAAGACCTTCTCCCGGTCGGCCTCGGCGATGCCGGGCCCGGTATCCTCGACCTGGAGCAGGATCGCATCGCCGTCGCGGGCGATCCTGGCGGTGACCGAGCCGCCCTTCGGCGTGTAGTGCAAGGCATTGTCGACAAGGTTGACGACAAGCTCGCGCAGCAGGGTCGGATGGCCCCAGACCACGAATTCCCCCTCGCCGGCCTCGAAGCCGAGGTCAATGTCGCGCGAAAGCGCTGCCTGCGCCAGGCCTTCCAGCGCGTCCCTGGCGACGGCGCCGAAGTCGACCGCCGACTTCATCAGAGACGAGCTGCCCTGTTCGGCGCGGGCCAGCGACAACAGCTGGTTCGACAGCCGCGCCATGCCGTCGACCGACCTGTCGGCGGCCGTCAGCGCCTCTTCCTTGGCGGCGACGCCCGCCTCGCGCATGCCGACGCCAACCTGCGTCTTCAGCAGCGCCAGCGGCGTACGCAGCTGGTGCGCGGCGTTGGCGACGAAGCGACGTTGCGCGGCCATCTGGCGCTGGATGCGCGCGAAGGCCTCGTTCAGCGCCTCGACCAGCGGCCGCAGCTCGCTCTGGACGGCGTTGACCGCGAACGGTTTCAGCTCCGTCGGGTCGCGCTCGATGACGTCGTCGCGCAGTTTCAGGATCGGCGCCAGGCCGCGGCGCAGTCCGAAGACGCCAAGCAGGCCGGCGGCCGCCACCAGCAGCACCTGGTCGCGCAACGCCTTGAGCCAGAGGCCGGTCATCAACTGGTCGTGCGCCTGCAGGGTCTGGGCCACCGCGACGACCGCGTCGCCCGGATTGCTTGAACTGATTATAGGCTGGGCGATCGCTACGGCGCGCATCGGCTGCTCGCGGAAGCTGGTCTGGAAAAAGACGGGCTCGAGGCCGACCGGCTGGCCGGGCGGCGCGATGACGTCGGGATAGCCGGCGATGACGAGGCCACGTGGCGTCGTCACGCGATAGACGACGCGGTCGGGCGGATCGGAAGCGAACATCTCGAGCGCCGCCGGCGGGATAGGCGCTTCGAGCACGCCGTCGTTCTCACGGATGTTTTCCGCAATCACCCGGGCCGATGCCAGMAGCGTGCGGTCGGTTATCAGGTCGGCGGYCTCGACCGCGTTCTYGTAGGTCGTCCACACGTTGAACGAGACGACGGCCGTCAGCGGTACGACCAGCCAGCCGAGCAGTTCGCGCTGAAGGCTTCTATTGGCCATCGTCGATCTTAAGCGCATAGCCCAGGCCGCGCAGGGTGGTGATGGCCATGCCGCTGCCTTCGAGCTTCTTCCTGACGCGGTGGATGCAGATCTCCAGCGCGTTCGGATTGGTCTCGTCGTCGAAGCCGAAGATGTTTTCGGCAAGCACGTTCTTCTGCACCGGCCGGCCAGCGCGCAGGATCAGCGTTTCCAGCACGGCGTGCTCCCTGGCGGTCAGGTGCAGGGGCGTTTCGCCAAGCGTGAAGGTGCGCGCCTGGGTGTCGAAAGCGAGGTTCCCGAAGCGGACCGAGGGATCGAAACTGCCCCTGCCGCGCCTCAGCTGCGCGCGCACGCGCGCCTCGAACTCGTCGACGTTGAAGGGCTTGACCAGGTAGTCGTCGGCGCCGCTGTCCAACCCGCGCACGCGGCTCGATACGGCATCGTTGGCGGTAAGGATGATGACCGGCGTCGTGCTGCCGCGGGCGCGCAACCGCCGCAGCACCTCGATGCCGTCGAGATGCGGCAGCGCCAGGTCGAGGATCACCAGCGCATAGTCCTGGCTGGCAAGCGCCGCGTCGGCATCGTCGCCGCGATAGACGCAATCGATCACRTAGTTGTCGCGCCTCAGCAGRCGCGACACCCAGGTCGACAAKTCGCGATTGTCCTCGGCAAGCAGGATGCGCATCGTCCTATCGCCTGTTGCGCCATGTCAGCCCCGGCACGCAAGCGCCGGGAAGGCTTCGATAATGCGCATGATCGCATTTGGAAAGCGATGCTGTTTTTCAAAAGCCGCGGCCAAACAAAAAGCCCGGCCGCGTCGCGACCGGGCTTCTTGATATCGACGGCGAGCCGCTCAGTGCAGGATCTGCGACAGGAACAGCTTGGTGCGCTCGTGGCGCGGATGGTCGAAGAACTCGGCCGGCGTGTTCTGCTCGACGATCTGGCCCTGGTCCATGAAGATCACCCGGTTGGCGACCTTGCGGGCAAAGCCCATCTCGTGGGTGACGCAGAGCATGGTCATGCCTTCCTCGGCGAGGCCGACCATCGTCTCCAGCACTTCCTTGATCATTTCCGGGTCGAGCGCCGAGGTCGGCTCGTCGAACAGCATGATGCGCGGGTTCATGCAGAGCGAGCGGGCGATCGCSACGCGCTGCTGCTGGCCGCCGGACAGYTGGCCCGGATATTTGTTGGCCTGTTCCGGGATCTTGACGCGCTTGAGGAAATGCATGGCGGTCTCTTCCGCCTGCTTCTTCGGGATCTTGCGCACCCAGATCGGCGCCAGSGTGCAGTTCTCCAGGATGGTCAAATGCGGGAACAGGTTGAAGTGCTGGAACACCATGCCCACCTCGCGGCGCACCTCGTCGATCTTCTTCAGATCGTTGGTGAGTTCCTTGCCGTCGACGATGATCTTGCCCTTCTGGTGCTCCTCCAGCCGGTTGATGCAGCGGATCATGGTGGACTTGCCGGAGCCGGACGGACCGCAGATGACGATGCGCTCGCCGCGCATCACCTTGAGGTTGATGTCCTTCAGCACATGGAACTCGCCATACCATTTGTGCATACCGACGATGTCGATGGCGACATCGGTGGTCGAGATGTGCATCTTCTTGGCATCGACCTTGAGGTCTTCCGCGCTGACGGCGTTTTCGGTGACCATGGGCAATTCCCCTTTATCGTTGGATCTGATGCATGTCGTTATCCCAAAACCGCTACACGGTCTTGGGCAAAATGCATCAGCGCTTGTAGCCGGTGTCGAGCCGGCGTTCGGTGTACATTGAATAGCGCGACATGCCGAAGCACAAAAGCCAGAACACGAAGGCGACAAAGATCAGGCCGGATTTCGGGGTCTGCGGCGTCGCCCAGTTGGGATCGGCGAAATTCTGCTTCACCACGCCGAGCAGGTCGAACATCGAGATGATGAGGACAAGGCTCGTGTCCTTCAGCATGCCGATGAAGGTGTTGACGATGCCGGGGATGACCAGCTTCAGCGCCTGCGGCAGCACGATCAGGCCCATTTTCTGCCAATAGCCGAGGCCGAGCGAGTCCGCGCCCTCATATTGGCCCTTCGGGATCGCCTGCAGGCCGCCGCGCACGACCTCCGCCATATAGGCGGCCGCAAACAGCGAAAAGCCGATCAGCGCGCGCAGATATTTGTCGAAGGTGACGCCTGGCGGCAGGAAAAGCGGCAGCATCACGCTGGCGAAGAACAACACCGTGATCAGCGGAATACCGCGCACCGTCTCGATGAACACGACGGTCAACATTTTGACGATCGGCATCTTCGAACGTCGCCCGAGCGCCAGGATCACGCCGAGCGGCAATGATACGACAATGCCGACGAAGGATAGGCTGAGCGTAACGAGGAGACCGCCCCAGCGCGTAGTCTCGACATGCGGCAAGCCAAACACGCCGCCGACCAGCAGGAAGAACGACACGACCGGCAACGCCACAAAAAGCAGGATCGCATTCAGCCCCTTGCGCGGCATACGCGGAATGAGCATCGGCGCCAGCAGCACCACGAACAGGATGAAGACCAGGATCGGCCGCCAGCGCTCTTCGATCGGATAGGTGCCGAACATCAACTGGCCGAACTTGGCGTTGACGAAAGCCCAGCAGGCACCCGTCCAGCCGTCCGGTTGCACGCCTCCCTGCGCAACGGTGGCGCAGACGCTGCGATCGGGCCCGGTCCACTGGGCGTTGATGAAGGCCCAGTTGATGACCTGCGGCACGATCCAGGCAACGATGGCGATGCCGATGACGGTCAGGATCGTGTCGCTGGGCGTGGCGATCAGGTTCTTGCGCACCCAGGCATAGGGGCCGCGCTCGCCGGCCGGCGCCGGCTGAGCGACAGCCATCTCGGTGCGCACCCAGGAGAGGTCGTGTTCCTGCATGGCTCTACCTCTCCACCAGCGCCATTCTGGCATTGACGACGTTCATGACGGCGGACGTCACGAGGCTCAGCACCAGATAGGCAATCATCATGATGAACACCCCCTCGACCGCCTGCCCCGTCTGATTGAGCACCGTGCCCGCGGTGGCGGTGAGATCGGGATAGCCGATGGCGATCGCCAGCGAGGAGTTCTTGGTCAGATTGAGATACTGGCTGGTCAGCGGCGGGATGACGATGCGCATCGCCTGCGGGACCACCACAAGGCGCAGGATCGGGCCCGAACGCAGGCCGAGCGCGCCCGCGGCCTCGCTCTGGCCCTTGCTCACCCCCCTGATGCCGGCGCGCACGATCTCGGCGATGAACGCCGCCGTGTAGAAGGAAAGAGCCAACAAGAGCGACAGGAATTCCGGCTTGATCTGGAAGCCGCCCGTCAGGTTGAAGGTCGACTGCTTCGGGAAATCGAGGCTGAGCGGCATTCCGCTAAGCAGGAAGGCAAGCAGCGGCAGGCCGACGATCAGCCCGACCGATGTCCAGAAGACCGGAAATTGCTGGCCGGTCGCCATCTGCCGCAGGCGCGCCCTGTGGGCGACGAACCAGGCCATTGCAATGGCGAGCAGAAACGCCACACCGATCAGCCAGGAGCCGTCCCCCCAAACGGTACGCGGGAAGTAGAAGCCTCGCTGGTTGAGGAAGGAGCCGAATGGCAGATGGATGCTTTCGCGCGGCGGCGGCAGCACGGCGAGCACGCCGGAATACCAGAAGAAGATGACCAGCAATGGCGGGATGTTACGGAAGATCTCGACATAGACCGTGCAGATCTTGCGGATCAGCCAGTTATGCGACAGACGGCCAATGCCGATGAAGAAGCCGACAATGGTGGCGATGACGATACCTGCGACGGCGACGATGATCGTGTTGAGAAGACCAACGATGAGCGCGCGGCCATACGTCGAGTCCGACGTGTAGGCGATCGGCGTGTCCGAGATGTCGAAGCCCGCCCTGCCCTTGAGGAACTGGAAGCCGGAAGCAATGTGCAGGCGCTGGAGGTTCTCGATAACATTGTCGATGATCCACCAGATCGAGCCGAACAGAGCGACGACGACCAGCGTCTGGAAGAAGAGGCTGCGTATTTTCGGGTCGTTGATGAAGGAGCCGCGGCTCGGCTCCTCGCGAAGGATTTCCTGCGAAGCCATGGACCATCCCCTGGAAAGAGAAACCGGGAGGGCAGGCGACCTGCCCCCCGGATCACATTTCGATCAGCGGATCGGCGGACCGTATTGCAGGCCGCCCTTGGTCCACAGCGCGTTGATGCCGCGCGCGATCTTGAGCGGGCTGCCCGAGCCCACGTTGCGCTCGAAGATTTCGCCGTAGTTGCCGACGGCCTTGATGATGTTGACCACCCAATCGTTGGAGAGGCCAAGGTCGGCGCCGTACTTGCCATCGGGCTCGGTGCCAAGGATACGCTGGATGTTCGGGTCGGCCGAGGTCTTCATCTCGTCGACATTGGCCTGCGTGATGCCGGCTTCCTCGGCGTTGAGCAGGGCGAAATACGTCCAGCGCGCGATATGGGCCCACTGGTCGTCGCCCTGGCGCACGGCCGGGCCGAGCGGCTCCTTGGAGATGATCTCTGGCAGCACGACATGGTCGGCCGGCGAGGCCAGCGTCAGGCGGATGCCATAGAGACCGGACTGGTCGGTGGTGTAGACGTCGCAGCGGCCGGAATCATAGGCGGCGTTGACTTCTTCCAGCTTCTCGAAGACGACGGGGTTGTACTCCATCTTGTTCTTCTTGAAGTAGTCGGCGAGGTTGAGCTCGGTCGTGGTGCCGCTCTGCACGCAAACGGCCGCGCCCGAAAGCTGCAGCGCGGAGTTCACGCCCGGCAGCTTCTTGGCGTTGATCATGAAACCCTGGCCGTCATAATAGGTGACGCCGACGAAATTCAGGCCGAGCGCGCTGTCGCGGTTGCTCGTCCAGGTGGTGTTGCGCGAGAGAATATCAACCTCGCCCGACTGCAGCGCGGTGAAGCGCTCCTTGGCGCTGAGCGGGGTGAACTTGACCTTGGTGCCGTCGCCGAAGACGGCGGCCGCGACGGCGCGGCAGAAGTCCGCGTCGAGGCCCTTCCAATCGCCTTTGTCGTCCGGCGCCGAGAAGCCGGCCAGACCGGTCGAGACGCCGCACTGGATAAAGCCCTTCTGCTTGATGGTGTCGAGCGTGCCCGCCGAGGCGGCCGACGTCACCAACCCAAGCACAGCGGCGCCAAGAATGCCGATTGCAATGTGTTTCATGACCCACAGACCCTTTTCTGTTTTACAAGCGCCCGGTTGGCCAGGCGACGCTTGATCTTTTTTTGTGTGTGAATGCAGCTCCACTTCGGCCCACTCCCGGACCCTGCATCGTTGCCGATGCGCTGCCTCCCATTCACAAACGCATCGAAGGCGATTATTTTTGTGAGGTCAAGGGAAATGACCGAATTCGGACAGGTTTGGAAAGCAATTGCCTGAAGCGCCTCAATTGCGAACAAACGCGCCCACGAATTAGTCAGTCGCGCAACTAAAGTCAGCAAAGTCCGGCCTCCGGATCGAGGCGGCGATCCACGCTGTCGACTGCTTCGCGTTACTCCACAGGATCGGCATGGTCTGTGCCCGAACGTGAGCCCCACCGGCGCTACTTGCCTGGCGACCCTTCAAAGCGCGCCGCTGACCAGCCAGCCGCCGGCCGCCATCAACAGCGCGCCGGAGACACGCGGGACCAGGCGCCCGGTGGGAACGGTCTTTTCGACCAGCACGAGGACGGCGATGCCGGCGATCCACAGCACATTCATGACGCCGCCGACGAAGAGCAGAGCCATCAGCGCCCAGCAGCAGCCGAGGCAGTAAGCGCCATGCTCCATGCCCAGCCGGAGCGCGCCGAGCGGGGCGGTCCGGAACCCGCCATGGCTCGACAGGAACGCTATCGGCGCCTGGCATTGGCTAAGGCAGACGCTCTTCATCGGCGTCCACTGGTAGAGGCCGGCAGCGATCAGAACGACACCGCCGAGAACCGCGCTGTTCGCCGCCATGGACGGGCTGAGCAAGGCGAGACCGGTGAGCAGCCACTGCGCGCCGGTCGCCACCATGCTGAAGATCACCCAGACCAGAAGGTAGCCGGCGAAGAACCACGCGGTCGACGCTATGGGCCGGCCGCTCGCTTCGGCCCTGCGGCCGACACCTGCATAGAGCAGCAGCATCGGCGCGACCGAAGGCGTCATCATGCCAACCATCATCACCGCCCACATGGCGAAGATGAAGGCGAAGTCGGCGGTCTCCCAGACCCGGAAACCGGGCGCCACCTCGGCGCCCATCCCAGCCGACCCCATGCCAGTCCCGGACATGTCCATCCCGGCCATGTCGCCGCCCGAGGCGACAGGCGCCATGCCGGGCATGGCCATGTCGGCGGCGAGCCACAGCACGTATATCCACGCGACCGCGGCTATGACGACTAGCGATGCCGTCACGACCGCCCGGTCGCGCCGCAAAACCGCCTCGAGCGGGGTGTCGCTCATCGCTGCGTCAATGCACGACGCCGCTTTGGGTCATATGCAGATTGGCGAAGTGGCTGTGCGAATCCGCCAGCTCGAACTCGATCGGGCCCGTAGCCTTGGTCCAGCCGCGTCCAGCTTCGGCGACGCTGTATTCGAAGCCGTGCGGAAGGTTGATGCGCGCGCGGTGGTCCGCGCCGGTGACCGGATTCTTGATCGGTTCGCCATGACCATCGGTCACGCCCTGCACCTGCAGCCGCGCCGTGCGGCCGTCGACGTCCACCTTGAAGTCGATTGCGGCGAAGATCGGGTCGTGGAATTTCTCCAGCGTCGTCGAGAAAACCTGGAATATGGTCGCGCCGGGTTCGGTATCCTGGCCGCTCAAGATACGAAGCAACGCCGCGCGCTGGGCCTCGGTCGCCCGCTCGTCGATGACGACCGCCGCCTCGCCCTTTCCCTGGTGGATGGCGCCCGGCCAACGGAAGATTCCCACGAAGCGCAATCCGTCGAGCCTGGTATCGCCGTGATGGCCGCTTTCGATTTCTATGCCTGCGACCGCCTGGCAGAAACCATGCGTCGGCAGGGCATTGAACTGGCACGGGCAGCCGTAGGCACAATTGCAGTTTGTGAATTCACGCGCCTTCATCGACCATTTGACGTCGGGCATGGCAGTCCCTCCCTGGGCTATGTGTGCAAAAATGAAATGCCTGCATCGCGGGGAAGGCGGCGACGTGGCCGGAAGATCGACCGGCAGCATCGAGGCAACCCGGCAATGATCGTATATTAGGCGTTGAGTATATTCTTTTTCCTCGTCCCTTGATAGTCCGATTGTCTCGCGAGGCGGCCATCGAAGCTGGCGTCGACAGCCATCGGTCAGGGAATTTTGGCACAGCGGAACACCGGCCCTTGGCGGGTTCGGAGCGGTTGCGCGGCCTTGCCCGCCGCTCTATGGCTGACCGCCTGACATCTCACGACAGGCGAAGGTAAATGGCAAAAGACGGCAGTGAAATCGGCATCAACACGCGGCTTGCCCATTCCGGTAACAACCCGCGCGACTATTTCGGCTTCGTCAATCCGCCGGTCGTGCATGCCTCGACCGTGCTCTACCCCGACGCGGCGGCGATGGCCGGGCGCAACCAGAAATACACCTATGGCACGCGCGGCACGCCGACCATGGACGCGCTGACGCTGGCCGTCGACGCGCTCGAAGGGTCGGCCGGCACGATTGCGGTGCCGTCGGGCCTTGCGGCGGTGACGGTGCCGCTGCTCACCTTCGTCGCGGCCGGCGACCACCTGCTGATCGTCGACAGCGTCTATCACCCGACGCGCCACTTCGCCGACACGATGCTGAAACGCCTCGGCGTCGAGGTCGAATATTACGAGCCGCACATCGGCGCCGGCATTGCCGCGCTGATCAAGCCCAACACCAAGGTCGTTTTCACGGAGTCGCCCGGATCGAACACCTACGAGGTGCAGGACATCCCCGCTATCGTGAAGGCCGCGCATGCGGCGAACGCCATCGTGATGATGGACAACACCTGGGCGACGCCGCTCTACTTCAAGCCGCTCGACCATGGCGTCGACATCTCGATCCATGCGGCGACGAAATATCCTGCCGGCCATTCCGACGTTCTGCTCGGCACGGTTTCCGCCAACGAGGCCTGTTGGAAGCAACTCTATGACGGCTTCTGCACGCTGGGCTGCTGCTCCGGCCCAGACGACGTCTACCAGGTTCTGCGCGGCCTGCGCACCATGGGGGTAAGGCTCGAGCACCACCGCAAGAGCGCGCTGGAAATTGCGCGCTGGCTGGAAGGGCAGCCGGGCGTGGCCCAGGTGCTGCACCCGGCACTTGAGAGCCATCCCGACCATGCGCTGTGGAAGCGCGATTTTTGCGGCTCTAGCGGCGTGTTCTCCATCGTGCTCAAGGGCGGCGGCCAGAGGGAGCAGCACGCCTTCCTCGACGCGCTGAAGATCTTCGGCCTCGGCTATTCCTGGGGCGGCTATGAGAGCCTCGCCGTGCCGGTCTTCCTCGGCGACCGCACCATCGCCAAGGGTTCTTATGCCGGCCCGCTGATCCGCCTGCAGATCGGGCTGGAGGATATCGAGGACCTCAAGGCCGACATCTCGCACGGGCTCGCAGCCGCGGCAGCCGTGTAGAGCATGATGCCGAAAAGTGTGAAGCGGTTTTCGGGCGACATCATGCTCTATCTCYTTGATTTAGAGCCGGATTCAGATTTCAGGTCGACCAGATCCGAAATCATCCGGCTCTAAGGACCGACGGGCAAAGCTGCCGAGCCGATTCCGCAAACGGCGATAACGCCTTGGCGCGATTGACAAAGCGGAGGCCGTTCGCGGCGCTCCGCCCCGCCGGGTCATGCAATAAAATTCTCTCCGGCCGCGAAAATTCGGATTGGTTTGGCTTCCAAATCCGTGGCTTCGACGGCATTGCGGACAGCGCAAAACTCCCATTCGTTCCAGGGTCTGCCATGGCGTTCCGCCTTTTTGTTCCGATCCTAGCCGGCGCGACGCTGCGCGAGCGTCTGCTCGCCTGCATCGGCGCCACCATCGGCATCGCGCTGACAGGCCTGATCAGCGGGCTTGTGATGGGCGGCGGCGCGCATGTGGCGATGCTGGTGGCGCCGATGGGCGCGTCCGCCGTGCTGCTGTTTGCCGTGCCTTCCAGCCCGCTGGCGCAGCCCTGGTCGATCATCGGCGGCAACACGATCTCGGCGCTGGTCGGCGTCACGGTCGCGCATTTCGTGCACGACCCGGTGATCGCCTCCGGGCTCGCGGTCGCCTTGGCGATCGCCGCCATGTCGTTCACGCGCTCGCTGCATCCGCCGGGCGGCGCCGCGGCGCTGACCGGCGTGCTCGGCGGCCCTGCCGTGGCCGCCGCCGGCTTCCTGTTCCCCTTCGTGCCGGTGGCGCTGAACTCGACCATTCTGGTGGCGCTCGGCTTCCTGTTCCACAAGTTGTCGCGCCGCAACTATCCGCATGTGCATATGCCTGCCGCCAACAGCCACGGCACCACCGACCGGCCGGCGGCGGAGCGCGTGGGCTTCCGCCCTGAAGATGTCGACGCCGCGCTCGGCGCGCTCGACGAGACCTTCGACATCGACCGCGAAGACCTGGAGAGGCTGCTGCGCCTGGTCGAGTTGCAGGCGATGGTGCGCTCGCACCGGACGCTGCTCTGCCGGGACATCATGTCCCGCGACGTGATCTCGGTGCCGGAGAGCGCCACCGCCGACGAGGCGCGCCAGCAATTGCTCGATCACAATATCCGCACCTTGCCGGTGGTCGACGCCGAGAGCCGCCTGACCGGCGCRGTCGGCCTACGCGAGTTGACCAGGYCCACCGACACGGTGAAAGGCGTGATGTCGAAAGCGGGCACCGCCTCGCCGGACACGCCGGCAATGAGCCTGTTGCCAGTGCTCACCGACGGACACAGCCATGCCGTGGTCATGGTCGACGGCGAGCGGCGCATTCTCGGTCTCATCACCCAGACCGACCTTTTGGCGGCCGCTGCGCGCGTCCAGGCTGGAGACAAGCCGCCGCTGAAAGCGGCAGCATAGCGTCCGCAAAGCCTGGGAACCTTTTGCCGGCAGATGCGTCCAATGTAGGGATGAAATGGCTGGCCGGGAGATCGGGCGCGATGAGGAAGTCCGCAATGCAAGCGGCCGCGGTTTCGGGGGCCGACGCAACGGCCGCCGACATGGCTCTGGTGCATCGCGCGCTGGCGCGCGAGGCGGATGCCTTCCGCACGATCATGAAGGCACACAACCAGCGGCTCTATCGCATCGCCCGCGCCGTGATGCGCAACGACGGCGAGGCGGAAGACGTCGTGCAGGAGGCCTATGTCAGGGCCTTTGCCCATCTCGACGCCTTTCGCGGCAAGGCATCGCTCGGCACATGGCTGTCGCGCATCGTCATCAACGAGGCGCTTGGCCGGTTGCGCAAGCGGCGACGCATAGCGGCGGTCGCGATGCCGGAAGCCCGCGAGGCCGAGATCATCCCATTCCCTCTCAACCCCGGCGACGATCCGGAGCGGACGATGGCGCAACGGCAGATCCTGCAACTCGTCGAACAGGCGACCGATAAACTCCCTGACACCTACCGCATGGTGTTCGTGGCCCGCGTCATCGAAGGCCTCAGCATCGAGGAGACCGCGGAGTTGCTGGGCCTGCTCCCGGAAACGGTGAAGACCCGCCTGCACCGCGCCCGCGTTCTCCTGCGCAAGGCGCTGGATGACGAGATCGGCCCGGTGCTGCTCGACGCCTTCCCCTTTGCCGGCCGGCGCTGCGAGCGGCTGACCAAGGCCGTTATGAAAAGGCTGGGTTTCGAGGGCTAGATGTTCTGGCGCAAGTCCGGACAGAAAACTTGTTTCGCACTTTTCCTGGGATTGCTCTGAGCGAAAATCGCCGGGAACGTTTYGCCCSYTCCSGCATCCAATGGRCGTCAACCYCAGATCAAGCCCGCGGCCCAGGCTGSCGGGCGAAGGAGATGYYATGYTTATCCGACCGACSGCGGCATTYGCCGCCCTGCTTCTCGTSAGYGCCGCGCCSGYGGCGCAAGCTGCCGGSAAGCTCACCGACCCGCAGATCGCCCAYATTGCCTACACGGCCGGCACGATCGACATCGAGGCCGCCARGCAGGCGCTCAAGAAGTCCAAGAACAAGGAGATCATCGCCTTCGCCAAGGACATGGARCGCGAYCAYGCGGCGGTGAACAAGCARGCGCTCGACCTGGTSAAGAAGCTGAAAGTCACGCCCGAGGACAAYGACACCAGCAAGGCGTTGGCGAAGGCGGCGCAGGAGGAGCGCGCCAAGCTTGCGAAACTCAAGGGCGCGGCGTTCGACAAGGCCTATATCGACAATGAGGTGGCCTATCACAAGCAGGTCGACAGCGCGCTCGAAACCCAGCTTATCCCTTCGTCCAGCAACGCCGAGCTGAAGAGCTTGCTCGAGACCGGCCTCAAGATCTTCCAGGGGCATGAGCAGCACGCCGAACATGTCGCCGGCATGATGAAATGAGAGCGATCACTTTGCCGCTCCTCGGCGCCCTGGCGCTGGCGTTCTCGGCCGCGCCGGCGCCTGCCGCCACGATCGAGGTGACGATCGACAAGCTCGTCTTCTCGCCGGCCAGCATTCAGGCCAAGGTCGGCGACACGATCGAGTGGGTGAACAAGGATGTGATCGCCCATACCGCCACGGTCAAAGGCGGCTGGGACGTAACGATCCCGCCCAAGTCAAAGGGCAAGGTCACACTGAAAGCCGCGGGAGCAGTCGACTATTTCTGCCGCTTCCACCCCAACATGAAGGGGCATATGGACGTCGCGCCATAGCCCGTTCGAAGGCCGGCTGCGGACAGACGTGCCGCCGGTTCCACCGTCAGCCTTGGTTCGCTTCCTGCTCCAGCAGCCACTCCATCACCTCGATGGCCTGCGCGGGAGGACGGTCCGGCGCGAGGATGGTCAGAACAAGGCCGGTCGGGACTCGCAACCGAGGGAACGGTGCGACCAGCGAGCCGGCGGCGAGCGCGCGCGACACCAGCGCCTCATGCCCCATCAGCACGCCGGCGCCGTCGATGGCCGCCTGCAGCGCCATGCTGTAGAGCGAAAACTCCGAGCCGGCCTCGATCGAGGGACCTTTGACGCCGGCCGCCTTGAACCACAGGCTCCAGTCGTCAGTCCAGGTCGTGTCCCAGAGCAGAAGCTGAGAGGTCAGGTCCGCCGGCGTGTCGAGTTGCCTGGCCAGCGCCGGCGCGCAGACCGGGAAGATGATGTCGTCGCAGAGTTTCGACGAGAGTGCGCCGCCCGGCCGGGTGAGGAAGATGGCGAGGTCGAAAGGCTCGCGCCTGAAATCCGGCGGTTCCTCCAGCGCATGGACAGAGGGGCGGAGCGCCGGATGCGCCATCCGAAGCGCCGGCAGGCGCGGCGCCAGCCACAGCTGCGCGATCGAAGGAAGCGCCGCGATGCTGACCTGCGGCTTCGGCGCGGATGCGCGCAGCTCCTGCACGGCAAGGCCCATGGCGTCGAAGGCGGTGGAGAAGGCGGGCAGCGCCGCGCGGCCGGCCTCGGTGAGATGCAGTCCTTGCGCGTGACGGACGAAAAGCGCCGAGCCCAGCCACGCCTCCAACGCCTTGACCTGATGCGAGACCGCCGCCGGCGTGACGCCGAGCTCGTCCGCCGCCTTGGCGAAGCTCTCATGCCGCGCCGCCGCCTCGAAGGCCCTGAGGGCATTGAGCGGCGGCATGCGGGGTCGCGGCGGATTGACGGCCATCGTCCGGCTTGTCCCCCAAAAAGGATCCGCGGCCGACACCCGGCCGCGGCGCTACTTGCAACGAAGACAGGCAGCGGCCCTCCAGCGTCCTCCAGCCTATTTGAGGGCAACCGGGGTCAGCTTGCCGTCGACCTTGCGCCATTCAAATACGACGAAGCCCGGCTGCTTGATATCCCCCTTCTCGTCATAGGAGATGGCGCCGAGCACGGTCGGGATCGTGGCGCCCGAATGGAGATAGTCTGACGCGGCCTTGGGGTCGTCGGCCTTGGCTCTTGCGATCGCCTCGGCGAGGATCTGGGTCGCGGCATAGGCGTAGAGCGTGACCGCTTCGGTCGGCACGTTCTTCGCCCTGAGGTCGGCGACGGCWTCCTTTGCCTCGGCAAAGGTCGCAGGATCAGGGAAGGACGTCATCAGCGTGCCGGCCGCGCCGTCGCCGCCGATSGCGCCGAACTCGCTGTTGGAGATGCCGTCGCCGCCCATCAGGACAGTCTTGACGCCCTGRTCRTGCATCTGGCGCACGATCAGGCCGGCCTCGGTGTGCTGGCCGCCGTAATAGAGAAGGTCGGCGCCGGATTCCTTGATCCTGGCGACGAGCGCGCTGTAGTCCTTCTCGCCGGGGTTGATCTCCTCGTGCAGCACTTCCTTGCCGCCGCCGGCGTTGTAGGCCTTGGCCATCTCGTCGGCGAGGCCCTTGCCCGCCGTCGACTTGTCGTCGACGACCGCGACCTTTTTGTCCTTGAAGCGCTCGAGCACGAATTTCGCGGCGATGATGCCCTGCTGGTCGTCGCGGCCGCAGGCGCGGAAGGCGTCCCACAGGCCGCGCTCGGTGACCATCGGGTTGGTGGCCGTCGGCGTGACAAAGAGGATGCCGTTTTCGGCATAGACCTCGGAGGCCGGAATGGTCACGCCGGAATTATAGTGGCCGACGACGTAATGCACGCCGTCCGCCACGAACTTGTTGGCGACCGACACGCCCTGCTTCGGATCGGAGACATCGTCGCCGACCGAGACGGAAAGTTTCTGGCCGAGCACGCCGCCATTGGCGTTGATGCGCGCCACCGCCGTTTCGACGCCGACGCGGTATTGCTCGCCATAGGCGGCGTTCGGCCCCGACATCGGGCCGGCGACACCAAGCACGATATCGGCCCTGGCAACGCCGGCCGTAGCAGCCGTCATCAGGGCAGCAGTCATCAATCGCAGAATCATGCGCATTTTGGTTCCCCTTGTTTTCGAGATGCGGGCTTCCCTGCCCGCGGGTTCAGGCGCTCAGCTCACGAAATGCAGAGACGTGAACCGGCGCCGGAATTGGCTGACATCCCTGGCGACGTCCTCCGCCGCGTCGTTGCCGCGCAGCCCCCTTGCGATGAGGGARGCSAGTTCCGGCATGTCTTTCTCGGTCATGCCCCAGCGCACGATCTCCGGCGTGCCGATGCGCAGGCCGTTCATGTCGCCGTCGACCGCGCCGACCGGCAGGCCGATGCCGCAGGCAAGGATGTTGGCGCGCCGCAGCCGCTTCGCCGCAGCCTGGCCGCCGCCGAATGTGGCCGCTTCGATGGCGAACTGGTGCGAGGTGGTATGACCCCTGGCCGTCGAGAACACAGGCAGGCCGCGCTCCGCCAGCTCCCTCGCCAGCGCCTTGGCGGTGCCCGCCATAGCAGCTGCATAGGCGCGGCCATGCTCCTTCCAGTCGAGCATGGTGATGGCCAGGGCGGCGGACTTCGCCGCATCGAAATTGGCGGTCATGCCGGGAAAGGCGATGCGGTCGAGCTTTTCGGCGATAGCGGCGTCGTTGGTGACGATCAGGCCGGACGGCGGGCCGCCGAGACTCTTGTAGCTGCTCATCGTCATCAGATGGGCGCCCTCCTCCAGCGGCTGCTGCCAGGCCTGGCCGGCGATCATGCCGCAGAGGTGCGCGGCGTCGAACAGCACCAGCGCGCCGACCTCGTCGGCGATCGCCCTGATCTCCCTCACAGGATGCGGCAGCAGGTTGAGGCTGCTGCCGATGGTGATCATCTTCGGCCGCACCTGGCGTGCAAGCTCGCGCAGCTTGCCGACATCGACCGTATAGCCGTCTGCATCGACAGGCGCGGAATGGATCTCCAGCCCATAAAGGCCGGCGCAGCCCGCCCCGTGATGCGTGACATGGCCGCCGATGGCCGGCGACGGCGCGATGATGGCATCGCCCGGCCGCGTCGCGAGCATAAAGGCGTAGAGGTTGGCGATGGCGCCGGAAGGCACGCGTATCTCGGCATAGCGGGCGCCGAACACTTCCGCTGCAAGTTCCGCCGCGATGACCTCGATGCGCTCGACGCCCTCCAGCCCCATCTCGTATTTGTCGCCGGGATAGCCGAGCGACGGCCGCGAGCCGAGCCCCGAAGCAAGGGCGGCCTCGGCCTTCGGGTTCATGACGTTGGTCGCCGGATTGAGGTTGATGGCGTCGGCCTCGTGGATTTGCCGGTTAAGCGCGATGCCGGCCTCGATCGCGGCAAGCACGGCAGCGCTCCCCTGCCCGCTGGTTGTCTTGGCAAGATCCTGGACGAAATCCTCGCAATGCGCGGGAACCCAGGGCCTGCGGGCAAGTGCGGTCATAAGCGCCTCCATGCGGGATCTGATGGGGCATGGTGGCGCTGATGGCATGCAGCGCGCAAACGAGGAGTTCTAGTGGTTAGGCTTAGAATTTTTAGGGGTAAGGCCAACGCGTTGTCGAGGGTCGGCTATTTCAACTTGCCGCCCGAATGCACCAAATCGCAGCCACGACGCCCAGCCGGTGCCCTGTAAGCAACCACGCTAGCGGCGTCGAAGCCCGCTAGCGTGGTGCGTCTCCCCAGCCGAGAAGAACCGTCTTATCGCAAGCTGCCGGCCTCAGTTATAGAGAACGGCCTTCACCTTGGGATCGTCGACATTCGTCTTGTCGTACCAGTAGAAGCCGGTGTCGACCGTCTTCGGCAGCTTGTCGCCCTTCAGCGCCTTCACCGCCGATTCCACGACACAGGAGCCGATGCCGATCGGGTTCTGGGTGATCGCGCCGGCTTCGGCGCCGGACTTGATCGCTTCGATYTGCTCCTTGCCGGAATCGTAGCCGATGACGACGAGCTTCTTGTTCGACTCCTTGACGCCGTGCAGGACACCAATRATCGAACCTTCATTGGCGCCGAAGATGCCCTTGAGGTTCGGGTTGGCCTGGAGAATCGCCTTGGTGATCTCGGTCGACTTCAGCTGGTCGCCGCCGCCATACTGGACGCTGACGATCTTGATGTTGGGGTGCTTGGCCTTCATCTCGTTGAGGAAGCCGTCGCGGCGGTCGATGCCGGTGCGGCTGGTCTGGTCATGCACCACCACGGCGACGTCGCCCGAATCGCCGATCAGCTCAGCCATCTTGTCCGCGGCAACGCCGGCCGCCGCGATATTGTCGGTGGCGCAGGTGGTCAGCGGGATGTCGCTGTCGACGCCCGAGTCGAAGGCGATCACCGGGATCTTCTCCTTCTGTGCCTTCTTGAGCAGGGGAATGGCCGCCTTGCTGTCGAGCGCGGCAAAGCCGATCGCCTGCGGATGCTTGGAGAGATCCGCGGTCAGCATGTCGATCTGCTTGTCGACCATCGCCTCGGTCTCCGGACCTTCGAAGCTGATCTTGACCTTCTGTTTCTTGGCTTCCTGCTCGGCGCCAAGCTTGACCGCCTGCCAGAACTGGTGCTGGAAGCCCTTGGATATCAGCGGAATATAGGGTTCATCGGCCGCCCATGACGTGCCGCAAAGCGCACCCAGCGCGGCCACGCCGGCCAGGGCACCGATCTGCATTCTGTTCAACATCGCTAAAAACCTCCCTACTGTTTGGCTGTTTCAGCCGGCGAGCGCCCCCGCGGTTCGCGGACGTCGTCAGCGTTACTGTCGTTAACCAGGCTATCCTTTGGTGCTCCGATGGCTCCTTTGGCCGACCTCCTTCACATTTGCTTTCGCCGCAGAATGTCGATGTAGACGGCGAGGATGATGATAACGCCCGTGACGACGATCTGCCATTCCTGTGCAACCGACATGATACGCAGCCCGTTGGTGAGAACGCTCATGATGAAAGCGCCGATGATCGTGCCCAGGATTGTGCCCGCGCCCCCGCTGAGCGAGGTTCCGCCGATCACTACCGCCGCGATCGCCTCAAGCTCATAGCCTTGGCCGAGTGCCGGCTGCGCGGAATTGAGGCGCGAGGCGATCAGCAGCCCAGCAACGCCACAAATGGCTCCGGCAAGGACATAGATCGTGATCTTCCAGCGGTCCACATTGACGCCCGACAGGCGAACCGCCTCCTCGTTGCTGCCGAGAGCGAATGTGTAGCGACCAAGCGCCGTGCGGCTGAGAACAAGCGACGCGACGATCGCCAGCGCAAACAGGATCAGCACACTGTTCGGGATCGGCACGCTCGGCAGGATGTAGCTGATCAGCGACCCTTGCGAAATCAGCGAGAAGCTCTCGCTGTCGGTGAAATAGATCGGTTTGTCCTGGGCGACCACGAGGGCCAGCCCCTTGTTGACAAGCATCATACCGAGCGTGGCGATGAASGGCGGTAGCTTCAGCTTGGCCACGAAGGTCCCCGAAAGCAAGCCGCTCAGCGCGCCCGTGCCAATGGCCGCGAGCACGCCGGTCCATAATGGCAGCCCCAAATTGGTCAGGAACACACCGGCCATCACGGCGCACAGCGTCATCAGCGTGCCGACCGATAGGTCGATCCCGGCGGTGATGATGACGAAGGTCGAAGCGATCGCCAGCACACCGTTGACTGCGGTCGACTGCAGGATGCCGAGCAGGTTGTCGAGCTCCATGAAAGCGGGCGAGGCGAAGCTGAAGAAGCCCATCAGCAGGATCAGGCTCGCGAACGCGAACAGCTTCTGGCGCGCGTTGGCGCTGAAGAGCCGGGGCCAGAGGCTTGCCGCAACGCGCCCTTTCGTTTCCGTGGCAGCTGTCTTCGTTTCCGCCATGCCGTTCATTCCTCCGTCAAGCCATTCCTTCCGTCACGCCGCTCTCGCCTTCTCGCGCTGGGTGGCCAGTTGCATGATCCGCTCCTGGGTCGCGTCCTGCCAGGCGAGTTCGCCGGTGATGCGCCCCTCGCACATCACAATAATGCGATCGCTCATGCGCAGAATCTCGGGCAGTTCCGACGATATCATCACGATCGCCTTCCCCTCGTCGGCGAGCGAGCGCAGCAACTTGTGGATCTCGGTCTTGGCCCCCACGTCGATGCCGCGCGTCGGCTCGTCGAAAAAGAGCACGTCGCAATTGCGCGCCAGCCATTTCGCCACGACGATCTTCTGCTGGTTGCCGCCGGACAGCAGCCGGACTTCCTGTGTCGGTGAAGGGGTACGGATGTTGAGCAGTCGGATGAACGAGTTGACGGTGGCGCGAATTGACCGCCGCCGCAGGATGAAGCCGAACTTGAGATGCCGGGACAGGGTAGCCATCACGACATTGGATTCCACGTCCATTCCGACAGCCAAGCCAAACTGCTTGCGATCCTCGGAGAGGTAGCCGATTCCGTGCGCAACCGCATCGACCGGCGACCTGATCCTTGCCGAAACGCCGCCGACCACGATCTCGCCCGACTCCGCCCTGTCGGCACCGAATATCGCGCGGGCCACTTCGGTTCTTCCCGCTCCCATCAGCCCGGCGAATCCCAGGATCTCGCCGCGCCTCAGCGTGAAGCTGACATTTCTTACCAACGGCCCGCAATTGAGGTTCCTGACCTCGAGCGCGACCTCGCCATGCCGTGGCTCGAGCGGCGGGTGCTTGACGTCATTCGTCAAGGCACGTCCCACCATCATGCCGATTATGGCGTCCAGGCTCGTCGTCTCAGTCGGCACCGTCGCCACATATTCGCCGTCGCGAAGGACGGTCACGCGATCGGAGATCTCCTTGAGCTCGTCCATTTTGTGCGAGATGTAGATGACGCCGACACCGCGCGCCTTAAGCTCGCGGATGATGTTGAACAGTTCGGCGATCTCGGCGTCGTTCAGCGCCGCGGTCGGCTCGTCCATGATCAGGACGCGGGATTTGTAGGTAAGCGCCTTGGCGATCTCCACCATCTGTTGCTTGGCGACCGTCAGCCCCCCGACGACCGCGCGCGGGTCGAGTTTCAGGTTCATGTGGGCGAGAATTTCGCTCGCCTGGCGATTGAGCTTGTCGTCGTCGAGGAAGATACCAGACCGGCCGCGAGGCTCGCGTCCGATAAARATGTTCTCGGCCACKGTGAGGTGGTTCATCAGCTGAAGTTCCTGATGAATGATCCCGATGCCCATGACCTGCGCGAAGCGTGGCGTGGTGAAGTTCACCGGCTCGCCATTGTAGAGAATTTCGCCGCTGTCCCGGCTGTAGATACCCGCCAGGATCTTCATCAGCGTCGACTTGCCGGCGCCATTTTCGCCAACGAGCGCATGCACCTCGCCCGCAAGAAGCTCGAAACGCACGTTATGGAGCGCGCGCACTCCCGGAAAGCTCTTGCTGACATCGCGGACGGAAATAAGCGGCGCCATCATCTGTCTACCCAGCTACTCTCGCACCGGCGGCTCTATCTCCTGACATAGTCGCCCGATCGCACGGCTCCAGGAATTGCGATGTGATAACACCTCTTTAGAGCAATTCCCGGAAAAGTGCGCAACGGTTTTCTGTCTGGAATACATAAAAAACAATTGGCCGGGGCGTTCGGCGACTCTGCCAGATGCCAAGCTGCCCTAGCCATTGCTCCGGGGGGTGTTGGCCGGCGGGCGAGCCGCCATCCGCTGACGCGTCTCAGACAGGCATGCGCCGCCTCCTCCACACTGCCAGTCCTTCACGCAGATCGTCGGTCGGCGCCATGCGGGCGAACTGTTCGGCTTCCACCAGCAGGCCTTCGGCGATGCTCTGGTTGAGGCCGCGCGCGACCGCGGTGAGGATGCTCGCCACCGCCGCCGGCGAATGGCCAATGATGCGGTGGGCGAGGTCGAGAGCCGCAGGCATCAGCGCCTCATGCGGCACGACCTGGTTGACGAGGCCGAGTTCCAGCGCGCGACCGGGCGAAAACGGCTCGCCGGTCAGCAGCAATTCCAGCGCGCGCTTGCGGCCCGCAATCCTCGGCAGGCGCTGCGTGCCGCCGAAAGTCGGCGGCATGGCGAGCCTGATCTCGGGCTTGGCGAAGGAGGCGCGTTCGCTGGCGATCGCCAGGGGCACGGCCTCGGTGATCTCGCAGCCGCCGCCGAAGGCAATACCGTTGACCGCGGCGATCACCGGCTTGCGGAAGGCTTCCAGCCGCGCCGTCAGCCGCTGGCCACGCATGACGAAGTCGCGCAGCGCCACGTCGGTGCCTTCGGCCACGCTCTCTGAAAATTCGTGGATATCGGCGCCGGCGGAAAAGGCGCGCTCGCCCGCTCCGGTGAGGATGACGGCGCGCACGGCATTGTCGGTCTCGATCCTGTCGAGGATCGCGAGCAGTCGGTCGATCAACGCGTAATTCAGCGCGTTCAGTTTTTCCGGGCGATTGAGGGTGAGGATCGCAACGCGGTCGCGGATCTCGTTCAATACTGGTTCGTCCATGTCTCTTCTTCTTGTCCATCGTTCGGTGGGACAGGAAGCAGGCTTTCGATTGCCTGTATATTCACTAGTCGGTATACTTGGGAGATGAGTGAAAAGCCCAACCCCACCCGCAAACGCCTCGTCGACGCGGCGACCAAGCTCTTCTATGCGGAAGGCATCGGCCGCGTCAGCGTCGATGCGGTCGCCGAGAAAGCGGGGCTGACCAAGCGCACGCTCTACTACCACTTCAAGAGCAAGGACGACCTGATCACGGCCTATCTCGACGGCCGGGACCAACCGAATCTCGAGCAGATGGCCGGCTGGTTCGACGCCACCGAAGGCGGCGCCGACAAGAAGGTCGCGGCGATCTTCACAAACCTGGCGCGGGTTGCGCGCCACCCMAAATGGAAAGGCTGCGGCTTCCTGCGYACGGCGGCGGAGCTCGCATCGATGCCGGGGCATCCGGCGGTCAAGGCAGGCTCGCGCCACAAGACGAAATTCGAGAAATGGCTGGCGGGCGAGCTTTCAAGCCACGGCGTGCACGAGCCGAAGATGCTGGCGCGCGAGATCGTGCTGCTGATGGACGGCGCGTTCTCGAGCATGCTGATCCATCACGATCCCGACTACATCACCGCCGCCGGCCACGCCGCGGCGACGCTGGTGCGGGCGAGAATGACTGGCGAGCACGATTAGTTTCCGTCCGGTCGCCTCTGTTCAGGACCATGCCAGCCAGGCCGTGCCGGCGGCGAGCGTCACCAGGGTCAGCGGCAGGCCGACCTTGAAGAAGGCGAAGAAGGAGAGTTCCTTGCCTACCGCCCTCGCCTGCTCGGCGACGATCAGGTTGGCGACGGAGCCGAGCAGCGTGAAATTGCCGGCGAGCGTCGAGCTCATCGCCACGACCAGCCAGGCGCGCTCGGGGTTTTCGAGACCCGGGACGAATGGCCTCAGCGCCAGCACCGCCGGCACATTGCTCATGATGTTGGAGAGCACCGCCGTGAAGCCGGAAAGCCGCCAGACATCGTCGAGGCCGATATTCTTCGCCCAGGCGACCATGTCGGGGGTGAGCAGGGTCTTTTCCGCTCCCGCCACCACCACGAAAAGGCCAGCGAACATGAACAGCAGCGGCCCGTCGATCTCACGATAAATGCGCTGCGGCTTGATCGCGCGGGTGACGAGCAGGAAGGCGCCGGCGATCAGCGCCGCCTTGGCCACCGGAGCGCCGGCGAAGAAGGCGACCGCCAGCGCCACGCACACGATGGTCGCCTTCACGACCTGGCCGGGCAGCATGCGGCCGCGATAGACCTCCGGGCTGAGCTCGGCGGGGCGCGAAAACTCGGCGCGGTAGACGATGCGTATGATGACGATGACGGCGACAAGCCCGAACAGCGCTACCGGCGCGAGCGCCGCGGTAAAGGCTGGATAGGAAATGCCCGACAGCGCGCCGATCACCATGTTCTGCGGGTTGCCCGTGATGGTGGCGACGCTGCCGCAGTTGGAGGCTGTGCATGTGGCGATGAGATAGGGAACCGGATTGCGGTTGATGAGCCGGGTGACGTGGACGACGATGGGCGCCATCACCAGGCAGATCGCGTCGTTGACCAGGAAGGCCGAGAGCACGCCGGTGAGCAGCGTCACCATGACCAGGAGCATGAAGGGCGCATGCGCATGCTCAATGGCGAAGCCGCCGAGCGCTCTGAACGCGCCCGAGACTTTCAGGTGCGCCACCACGATCATCATGCCGAGCAAGAGCGTGATGGTGTCGAAATTGATGGCGCGATAGGCGTCCTCCATGCCGATCGCGCCGATGGCGATCATGGCCGCGCCGCCGAGCAGCGCGATGCCGGCACGGTCGAGACGCAGGCCAGGGATGCGGCCGACGGCAACACCTGAATAGGTAAGCACGAGGATGAAAAGGGCGCCCGCGCTCGTCCATGTCATTGCCCGACCTTCCTACTCCCCGCCCGCCCGGTAGAATCGGCGCGACCGTCTTTTCGGGAACACCTTTAGCAATGGGGGCGCAAAGGGAAAACGTCGAAATGGCTATCGGGCACCGTCGTCGCCATCTTCGGTCGGCGAGGCTCTGCTCCGACGCCATTCGTTCCGGCTTTTACATTCGGAAAGGCTAATGTAATGATTGCCGAAACACGGGGCCGACAATCCAGTCGCGTTGGGGACTCAACGGATGAACACGGTCGTTGAAGAGGAGCATCGTGTCTCGCGAAAGGAGACGCCGATGCCCTCGACGGAATGCCGGCGTTGCCATGGCGCCGGCAAGGTTTTCGTCTGCTCCCGCTGGCGAAGCTCCAGCGGGCATTGCTGCCCGGCAGGCACGCACCGGCCAACCTGCCCGGGCCACAGCGTCGTTTGCCTGGAATGCGGCGGGCCCGACAGCCGGCAGGCCTGACCCCGCCATGTTCCCTGGCCGCCTTCAAGGGAACACGCGCGAGCAGCCCCAGCGCGACGGCGATTCGATATCTTGCCGTCTTCCATGACTGGTCCATATTCGTCACCGAAGCACATGCCATGAAGGCGGTACCGCCATGAAGAGCCTTACGACTGCCCTCGTTGCGGGCACGATATTATGCGGCGCTGGCGCCGCCCATGCGCGCCCCGACACGCGCACAATGACCTGCGCGCAGACGCAGACGCTGATCCAGAGCCACCACGCCGCGGTGCTGACGACAGGACCCGACACTTATGACCGCTTCGTGCGCCAGTTCGGCAACGACTGCGACTGGCCGGAGGTGCCTATGTCGATCTCCATTCCGACACGGGATGGGCCATGCTGGGTCTACCGGTGCGACGAGCCGGCCGTCAATTTTCCCAACTGAGARACGTCCGCTTCCAGGGATTAACGACCGTCGAGCGACTTGCCCATCGGCCTTTACGTTTCCTTCCGGTTTCAACCTCCGGTCGGTTTGCTGGCGCGATGGYGGCCCTTACAYTGGCGTKYGMSAYMTCGGCGCRACCAATCYTRGAGRCCTCCTCAACCGSCGTGGAATRCAACTCYRGATGTTGCTTYATCCCCATAAMGCTTGCTTATCGAGYGAAGTATCAAGCCCRACARCAGYGTGAAATAAAAATTCTTTTGACTAAAGAAATTTCTCCATTGTTCCAATTTTGGTTAYGGCGACTGCACCTTCCCAATATGCAAGCAAGCTTTRARCSSYATRACTTCTGGYCTTGGACAAAAGGCCACCTTTGTTTCTTATGMAATTTGCGACATAKTATCGRCGAWTCTCGAARCCGRRCGGGGCGGTTTTCATGGCGTCGGCGACTGAGCGCGGCCRCAGCCTRCATATGCGGTATCCACCGATCGACRGGTTCTGGACCTGGGACATCAAGCGCGACCGTGTTTATGGCGATGCCAACCTGTCCGACTATTTCGGCCTGACGCTTGACGAGTTCTCGCACGGAGCACCYCTGGAAAGGTGGATGGAGAGCATYGAYCGSGAMGACCGCRTGCGTGTCCGRYTGGCGATCCGCAGGGCYGTCGAGCRGCGCTCAGGCTTCCGGGAAATCTGCAAGGTCCGCTCGCAAAAGATGGGGCTGCGCAAGATCCTCGCCGTCGGCCAATGCTGCGTCGACGGCATGGGCGAGGCAGCGCTCTACCCCGGCTGGTTCGTCGACCTGACGCAGGACGCCATGTCGGAAGAGCATTCCTTGCGCGAGATCCACAGCCACGTCGAACAGGCCAGGGAAATCGCGCAGTCGACCGGGCACGATATGCTTTCCTACCTGCTGGACAACATCCAGGAAGAGGTCCGGCGGAGGCTGGGCGGAGGATCGAGGAGGCGCAAATCGTCCTGATGCGATCCTTGCCGGTTTTGAGGCTCGTTTCCGGGCTAGTTCCTGGGCGGGAGCTTGCCGCGCCTGCCGACTTCGGCCGTCACCATCCGCGCGAAATGCGACTGCGGCGACCGGCGTTCGATAAGCCTGGCCCGCTCCAGTGCCGCGTCGCCATAGAACTCGATAAGGACGGCCGCCGCCYTGGCGGCATCCGAGCGCAACCTGCCGACATCGGCCGAACCGCTTTCGCTCGAGGGCTCGCTCCTGGCAATCACGTCAAGCATGGCTTGCAACTTGTCAGGAGTGCTGCCCTCGTCTTCGTGCATGATCGCCTTCCGATTGGGCGCGCAAAATATCGACATTTTATTAGAATGTCCAACAGCTTCGTTCATGAAACGTCAGTGCAACCGTGTGCAGCTTAGCCGCCGTGAGTCAGACCACAATCTTTATGCAAGCATAGTCAGCCAAAGTTACCGCGCAGACATTGGGGGCACCGATGGACCAGCCTAGCAAAATGGAAAACCTGCAGTTCGCGCAGGGCATCCTGCGGGAGCTTCGCCAGAGGGCCGAAGCCGACGGCGAGAAGCTCCTGACCTATCTTATCGACATGGCCTATCTCGAAGCCAGCGACCGCATCCGCGCCCATTGGATCGGCAGCCAGGAGATCGAAGGCCGCCGGGCGAAGGGCTGAAGCCGCGAGGCTGTCATCCTCCCCCGACGGCGGCCCTGAAAGCGAAAAAGCCCGCCATGCCTTTTGGCACGGCGGGCGATGCGTGGGCAGACTATGGCCGCCCTGGAGCCGGAAGTGTCGGCCGCAATTGGTCAGGAACAGATGCCCCGTTAAGACGCGGCCGCCTTTTCGCGGACCGGAAGCTTCCAGCCGGGCCGGACGAAATGGCAGGTGTAGCCGTTTGGATAGCGCTCGAGATAATCCTGATGCTCAGGCTCGGCCTGCCAGAAGGCGCCAGCCGGGGCGAGTTCGGTGACGACCTTGCCGGGCCACAGACCCGAGGCCTCGACATCGGCGATGGTGTCCTCCGCGACGCGCTTTTGCTCGTCGCTGACGTAGAAGATCGCCGAGCGATAGCTCAAGCCGACGTCGTTGCCCTGGCGGTTCTTCGTCGTCGGGTCGTGGATCTGGAAGAAGAATTCAAGCAATGTGCGGAAACTGGTCTTGGCAGGATCGAAAACGATCTCGATCGCCTCGGCATGGGTGCCGTGGTTGCGGTAGGTTGCGTTGGGGACGTCGCCGCCGCTGTAGCCGACACGGGTCGAGATCACACCGGGAAAACGGCGGACCAGGTCCTGCATGCCCCAGAAGCAGCCGCCGGCAAGGATCGCGCGTTCGGAACAAGCCATGTCATACCTCCTTTGGGATTTCCCATAGGTGGGCATTCTCGCGTGCTTCTTCCAGCGGCTCAAGTAGGACCGAGCCAAGAGCCGGCCACTTCAAACGTGTAGGCCCGCCAAGAGGCGCCGGCGGGCCCATACTGTCAATTTGGATCAGCGCAGTTGACTGCCACGATCGTTGTGCTGGTGGTCATGGCCCTCGCCATGAATGCAGTTCGTGTCACCGGAGCTGCAACAACGGCCGGCCCAAAGCTTGTTGGTCGGCGTGTTTTCGCATTCGGTCCTGACGGCCTGCTGGGCAGCCATCGCGGGGCCTGCCAGGGTCGATATCGCCACAGCGGCGAGAAGCGTATTGCGAAGGATGTTGGTCATGTGAACTCTCCATGTTGTATGGTGCCTGTCTACGGCCATGCGTCGCGTGACGGCGTGATCTGGTTCACGAAGATTGCAAAAAATTCACCCGACGACGCGACGCACTGGCTTCGGCTCGATCGGCCCGCTGGGCGGCGGCACGAATTGACATGGCCGCGGATCGGGTGATCCTCTCGAAAGCGAGGGCAACGCCGCTCGAGACAGGAGGAAATACCCATGTCGTTCGACTACTGCCACCCAACCGCGCCGCACAAGAAGCTGCGCATTCCCAACTGGTATGTGTCGAGCCTGATGATGGACAGGGCGCTGGATGCGGTGGCACGCAGGGTCAAGAAGCTCGACCGTGAGCACGACATTCCCTATCTCGCCGGCTACTCGAAGGACGGCAAGACCATCTATATCGACCGACACATGCCCGGCGAATGGGAGTACAAGGGCCGCAAGATCGACACCGACCGGTTCCTGCTGCTGCATGAGGAAGTCGAGAAGACGCTGATCGATCAGCTGGATCTCCACTATCTGCACGCCCATCAGATCGCCACGCGAGCGGAGGAGGCGGCGGTAAGGGCGGCCGGCGTCTCCTGGCGCGACTACGATCGCTTCATGCAGAAATATGTGAAGAGGATGGACGACGAGCGCCTGACCAAGGTGCCGGCCGATCTCGACCTGAAACCCTACCGCGACGAGCACGATACCGACCTTCTGGAGCGAATGGCGAAAAGCGTCGAAAAGGGCTCTCACCCCGACGGGGTTAACAAGGCCGAGCTGCACGCCACCATCAAGGACCAGCTCAAGACCTTGCTCACGCACTCCCATGCGCATTTGCACGAACCGCGCAAGCCGGGCGGCGCGGCCACGAAGCCCGCGAGCAAAGGCACGAAGAAGGCCAGGTGAACGGAAGACATTTCCCGAGGAGCGCTCCGACGGCGGTCGCCGGCGAGCCTGGACTGGAGGACGGGTGGCGCGAACCGCTCAGGGCCTCGGTCCGTCTTCTCTGTCCGGCCTGAACCTGCGCACCAGCACCTCGAAGACGATGTCGGAGATCCACATGGCCGAGACGCCGATGAGGAAGGCGGCGGCGAGCGTGGTGGTGTCGTCGGCGGCATCGGGCATCGGCAGGCCGCTCGCTTCGAGCCAGGCGACGGCGGGCAATGTCAGATAGGCGGCGGCGAGCGCGCCGCAAATCGGCGAGGCGATCATCTCGCGCAGTTTGTAGCGATGGCGCGACAGCGCCCGCAGCGCGCCGCCGGCGAGCCCGGCCGCAACCACCTGGCCCTTGATGCCGAGCAGATCGAAAATGTCCTGCATCAGGGCCTCCAGCCACAGAGTTTTTCGCCCTTGCGGTTGTGCGCCAGAAGCGCCCTCGCCTCCTGGTCCGACAGCGTGTCGACGGCCGTGGCCGAGAGACGCTGGGGCGAGGACACGGCGCAAAAGCCGCCCTTGGCCGTGCCGCAGCCAGCGAGCGCGCCGGCGATGATGGCGACGATCAGTCCCTTGCCCATGATTTCAGCTCCTTTCGCACCGCATCGGCCGGCAGCGCGCCGACGTCGTTGTCGACCTGGTCGGCAAGCGCGCGGGCGGCCGACTCTGCCTTGTCCTGCCGGGCACGTTCGGCGCGCGCGCCGGCAAGCCGCTGATGGAAACCCCAACCGAGCGCGGCGGCGAAGGACGCCAGCAGGCCGAGGATGGCGGGATTGCCGGAGAGCAAGGAAAACAGCGCCGTCATGACAGCCACCACACGGCAAGGGCGCCGACGAGCAGCAGCACGGCGATGGCCCAGGGCAGAGCCTGCCGGATAAGTTCGGTGAAGACCTCGACCATTTTGTCCTCTCACTTCGACCAGCGGAATTTGCGGGCGAGCGCGTACCAGGCTTCGGCGGCGACGCTAAGCGCCAGGCCGAGGCCGGTTTCGAGCGCCATCTGGATGTCGATATCGGCGGAGAGCGCGGCGGCATCGCCGGCGCCGAGCAGGCCGCGCGCGACGAGGACGCCCGCGCCGTAGCGCAGGGCGATGCGGATGGTGACGGCAATCATTGGCAGAAGACTCCGAGGAGATTGCAGGGAAGACCCGCCGCCCAGGCGGCGGCCGAAGCGAGCGCGAACGCCGCCAGGGCGACGATGCCGGCCGCCTTGCCGGGCGATCCCGTCGGCGGGGTGGTGGAAGGCGCGGGCAGGTCTGTGCCCGTTCCGGCCGGCTGCCCGCCGGCGACCGGTGTTGGCCACGGCGCGGGTCGGGCAGGTGCCGAGGATTGCGCCGACAGCAGCAGCGCCTGGCGGCGCACCGAGGCAACACGCGCGCTCCAGCCTTTGCCGAAGGTCGGCCAGGTCGGCAGCCGCTGGAGAAAGGCGAGGCGCGCATCGCAGAGCGCGTCGATGGCCGCGCCGGCTGGCCTTGCGCGCGCCGCGGCAAGTGTGGCCGGGCCGATGCGACCGTCCTCAGCCACCGCGAGCACCGCCTGCAGGTATCTGGCCGCCCTGCCCGGCCCCGAGTTCACCGCGAAATCGAAGACGGCATAGTCGATCCCGTCCGGCAGTTCGGCGCCGACGACCGCATCCCAGTAGAAACGCCGATAGACGGTCGCCGCCTCGGCGTCCGTGATCTTGCGCAGGTCCGCCTTGCCGGCGCTCGCCTTCACATAGCGGCGGTAGTTGGCGAGCGTGACGCCCTTCATCGTGGCGCCGCCCGGATCGGCTGGATTGTCGGACCAGCCGCCCTCGGATTCGAGGACGAGCGAAAGCGCCCGCTGGAAATTGCGGTTCATGATAACAACCTCACGGATTTTTTCCCCTRATGAGACTCTAAGACGCTTGATTTTTCAGATATTTAGCGTAGCCACGCCCGATGGACACGCGATCGCCGGGGCAGGACAATCCCAAGCAACCAGCCAATAATTTTGGCTACATCGCCTATGGCGACAACGAGCTCTATCACCGCGGCGCGTTGATCAGCGCCCTGAAGCTTTTGCATTTCTGCCCAGGCGCGAAAATCATCGTCGCAACGGACAAGCCAGGGATATTCGACGGATACCCGATCGAAACGCTCGAGCTGACGGGCGAGCAGAAAGACCGGATGTCGTTCGGCCGCCGCTATGACTTCGGCATCAAGGCCGCCAGCCTGATCGAACTGCTGAAACGCAGCGATCGGCTGCTGCTGATGGACACCGACATGTATCCGGTGGCCGATATCTCGCGGGGCTTTCAGCGAATATCGCCGACACATTCGTTGATGTGGCGGCGAGAGGGAAGAAAACAGCCCTATCGCTCGCTCGCCGGAAAGGGCATCCGCATCGGCGACTACACCCTTACAGGCCACGAGACGATGTGGGCCAGCGGCATCGTGGGCGTCCACAGGGCGAACCTCGGCGCGCTTGACGATGCCTACGCCGCGCTCAAAAGCGTGGTCGAGGCAGTCAGGGCCCAGACCCCNGGCATCGTGGGCGTCCACAGGGCGAACCTCGGCGCGCTTGACGATGCCTACGCCGCGCTCAAAAGCGTGGTCGAGGCAGTCAGGGCCCAGACCCCSGAACAATTCTGCATCGGCGTCGCCTTGTCCAGAAACGGGCGAAAGATCAGCCAGCACGGACTTCCGGTCTGGAATTACAGCACAGGCGGCAGAAAGCTGGTCGCCCGCCAGCAAATTGAAGAGTTCTTCCGGGCCTATGGCGACCTGTCCGTGGAGGCGCAGATCGCGAAGGCGGCCAACTATCGCCTGTGGAGAACACCGCTCGACGCGTGGCGGCAGAGGCACCTGTGGCGTTTCTGACGCCCGTGCCCGGCATCTGGTGAGCGACTCCATAAGATTAGTCGGCGAACTGTTTCTTCGATGCGCGTTTTAGAAAAACCTTAATTGCCGTCAGGTAATGTCGGCGGATGGCGGGTGGGCTCCCGCCCAGGTTCATGCGTGGGGTGCGGTGCTGCCGAGCAGCGCCGCAGGGTTGGCGATGGTTTTATCCGAGACAGGCGAGTGCCAGTGCTGCGGCGGCACGGGCACGATCTTCGAATGCCCGCGATGGCGAAGCTCCAACGGTCACTGCTGCCCGGCGGGGACGCACCGGCATCGCTGCCCCGGGCAGAGCGTGAGATGCGCCGAGTGCGAGGGGACGGGCGGAGTGCGGGTGGCCGATGGGCATACGATGGAGCGCGCAGGCTAATCCAAATCGGATAGTCGACCTTGACATCCGAATTGCAGCAACGCGGCGCCTGTGTCCGGCCAAACCCATCCACACGACATGCGAAGACTCGCCATAACCATACTCATGGGCAAGCTTGACAAGTTCGGGGCYGAGACACTCATCGATCAGGAATTTCATCCCGCCTTCMTGRGACGGGGCACACGGTGGTCGCTGAGCACGATGGCGCCGTCGACAAGGCGATCGCTGCCGCGTGGACGGCYACGGAACGGATTGGCCTCTGCRTAGATTTTGGCCAATTCGAGCTGCTCGGCATCGAGGTTCGGTAGGCTTTGAGAATACGATCGGCTTTCGAAAATTGTCAGCAAATGGCTGACGTGACGATTGACGAATCGTCAGCGATTAGCTTACATAGAGCATGATTAAGTCGTTTAACCACAAGGGTCTTGCGGACCTCTTCGAGACCGGGAAAACCGGCAAAATCGACGCCAAGATGCACAAGCGCATCCTCGCCCGCCTTGATGCGCTAAACGAGGCCGCCAGTCTGGATGACCTCAAGATACCGGGCTATGATTTCCATGCGCTGCATGGCTTCAAGCCCATCCGCTACACGATCCATGTCAATGGGCCGTGGTGCATCACATTYGAATTCGACGGCAGAGACGCCTTTCGTGTCGGCTTCGAGCAATACCACTGAACAAGGCGGAGACTGGAGAAGGACAGTTTTATGGTTGAGTACGAAGCCAAGCGCGGCACTCGCTGCCCCTCCCATCCGGGAGCCGTTCTAGACGATATCCTCCCCTCCCTTGGCAGGTCCAAGGTCGAGATCGCGCATCTGCTCGGGATTTCCCGGCAGCAGCTCTACGATATTCTTTCCGAGAAGAAGCCTGTCAGCCCGAATATTGCGGCCCGGATCGGCAAGCTTGTAGGCAATGGCCCTGCGATATGGCTCCGCATGCAGGCGAACCATGATGCTTGGCATGCTGAGCGCGAAGTGGATGTTTCGGCCATACCAACTTTGGAAGCAGCCGCGTAATCACCTGTCGAGACAGGTCATGGTGCAAGGATGGCGGTCGGGTCGAGGCCGTCACGCACGGAAGCGCGAGCGACAACGGCGGCATCCGCTGGCTTGAGCATTTCGGCGACCACCGTCGCCAACTAAAGATCGGCGATGGCCCGAAGATCGGCCTTCGTCGCTTTCGGCTTCACGAAGCGGTGGAAATTGGTGAGCGTCACACCCTTCATTGTCGCGCCGCCGGGGTCGGCCGGGTTGTCCGACCAGCCGCCTTCAGACTTCAGGACGAGCGCAAGCGCCCGCGAAAAGTTGCGATCCATTAGAGATTCCTTTGGTTGTTATTTTTGGGAAGCACGAATTGACCACAGTGCGGGTCGCGAGTAATACCGCTCGATGAACGCGAATACCTACGACGCCAAGTTCTTCAACGCCCGCGCGGGCGAGGTTGCTGTCGCCGAGGCGATCCTTGAAGTCGTCTTTCAGCATATTAGACCAAGCTCAATTGTTGACCTAGGAACGGGCGCGGGCTCGTGGCTTTCCGCAGCGAAAAAACTTGGTGTCGCCAATGTGAAGGGTGTCGACGGCAACTGGGTTCCCGTAGAACAGAGACATATTTCCGCAGCGGAATTTGTTTCCGCCGACCTCGAAATCTCAGTGCCTGATCTCGGGCATTTCGATCTTGCCATCTGCACAGAGGTCCTGGAGCACATCTCCGCGCAAGCCTCAGTCCGAGCCGTTGAGTGGCTTTGCCGAAGCGCACCGGTGGTCCTCTTTTCCGCAGCTATTCCCCACCAGGGCGGGACGCATCATATCAATGAAGCGTGGCATACCCACTGGGTTGAGTTGTTCAAGACGAACGGCCACCAAGTCTATGATCTAATCCGGCCAAGGATATGGACCGACTCCCGCCTGCCCTGGTGGTATCGACAAAACATCATGCTCATGGCGACCGACGATGCAGCCGAGCGATTGGCCCTCGGAAGGCCGTCATTGATCCTGGATTGCGTCCACCCGGATACCTACCTCGATCGGGAATGGCACCTTCGGAGGTTTCGCGATCGCACCATTAGAGGCGTGTTCCGACGACTTTTCTCGTGGTGAAATGCTTCGTCATAAACCTTGACCGTTCTGTCGACCGCCTTGCCGAGGTCACCGCCGAGTTCGGTCGGATTGGGGTACCGTTTAAGCGAGTGACGGCGATCGACGCCCGCGAAATTGTCCCCGTTAAAGCCCTGACACCAGCAGAGACAGCATGCTTTCGAAGCCACCAGCGTTGCTGGCAAATGATCGCTGACGGCGCCGATGCGCACGGGGCAGTTTTCGAAGATGACGTCGTTTTCGGTCGCGACGCCAGTTCGCTCCTGGGAAGCACTTCTTGGGTGCCGAAAGATGCCGATTTGGTCAAGCTGGAGACATTTCTGGATCCAGTCAGGATCAACCGGCGGCGGCTGCAGGTTGCTGC
>BFBZ01000002.1_pt8 | contig 97046 bp, 86 predicted proteins | sample 1888401 | NCBI WGS metagenome assembly BFBZ01 (sample SAMD00112614, study PRJDB3348) | symbiont metagenome | host: Chara braunii
CGATCGTTACCCGAAGGGCCGAGACACCCGAAGGGTGGCTCGGTGAGGAGCGAAGCGACGAGTAGAGCGCGGGCCGAAGGCATCGCCCATACGCCATCAGCTTGCGAACCCGCACACTTGGTCATTGCGATGCTCCCGAATCCAATCGAGGGACGAATACGCCAATAGACTGAGGAACCATGCGCGACATTTCGTGCACTGAGATTGCGGTCGTCACACCGCTCGACGGCATGAGCGCCAGTAACGGATCGCGCGTTTGCATGAGATCCGATCGCACGACGAACAACGTCGCAGCTGCTGATGACTGTCCGCTGGACGTCCACCTCGGCGGCAGTTCGATGGCAAGCAGATTTGCAAGCTTTGCGACGTATGCTTGCGTCTCGTCTGGCAAAGAGCCGCCTGCGAGATGCTCTTCATAGCGAGCTGGTCCCGCGTTGTACGCGGCAAACACGCCAGGCGAGCCATACCGATCGAGCAGTTCGCGCAAGTAAGCCGTGCCGGCCAGAATATTGTCACGCGGGTCGTAGGGGTCGTTCCCGAGATTGTAGCGCTCGCGAAGTTCCGCCCAAGTTCCCGGCATGATCTGCATCAGGCCCATTGCGCCCTTTGGCGATCTGGCGTGCACGTCACCAGCACTTTCTATGCTTTGGACCGATCGGATCCAGTTCGGCGCAATCGCAAAGCGTTGTGAGGCTTCATTGATGAATTCGACAAATGAGTAAGCGGTCTGACTGATCGCCGTCTGGGCGGCTGATCCACTCTGGGCCAAAGCAGCGCTGTCGAACGCGATCAGAAGAAGCATCAGGGGCACGACAGCACAAAGGCGAGCGCCGAACCGACCCAAGCACGCGGCCGGGCTCGCGCCAGCCTTGCCGACATCGATCGAGACGGAAGAATGATCCCGCAATCGATCGAGCAACGAAATGGCGAGCAGAACACGTCGAATTCGCACGATCACTCCGCCCACGTCCACACCGGCAGCGCGCGGCCAATCACGTGAGATGCCGGAAGGAACCCAAAATACCGGCCATCAAGAGAGTCGTCCGACTGCCAGTTCATCAGAAACAGCTCGCCGTCGCGGACGACGCGGCAGCCCTGCCATTTCGGCAGCGGCCGGCCGCGTCTGTCGTGTTTCTTCGCCTCGCCCATTACAATGTCGTCGACCGAAATCGAGAGGCCGGTTCTGCAAACACTCTGCCCCGGAAGGGCGAGCACGCGCTTCAGCATGGGGACGCCAAGGGGCAAATAGCCGTTAAGGTCGAGGAAGGTCGCGAGCGGCTCGGGCGGCTGCACGGCGACCAATTCAGTGACCTGGAATTGGTCCGCCGATCGCAACCGATAGAGACCGATGGGCACGCTTGCCGATGCGTTCCAGATGTAAAGCGGAAGCGGCTCCAGGACGATCGTCGCGATCAGCGCAGCAGCGACCCCAATCGTCCCGGCCAGCATCATTAGGCGGCCCGTCATCGCATCACCCTTTGACGATGGAGCCACGCCTGGTGGCGCGCCTTCGTATACAGGCGCGGGTTTTCATTGACGGACAGGCGGTTATGAACGTGATGCCAATGATCAGGCGCGACATCAGCCGGATCGATGCCGAGCACCTCAACGGCATCGATCATTTGCAACAGGCGCTCGACCTTCGGCCAGCCGGACAGACGCAGCAGAATCTCTCCGCCCGGTGTCACATAAGGGACGGTCGAACAGCGCTGTCCCGGAGCGACTGCGCGCAAGATGTCGATCCGAGAAATGATTGCCCCAAAGTCGCTGGACGTCCATCGGACGAAGGCAAAGATGCTGCCGGGTGCAAATGACAGGACACGCCGATGGAGATCAAGCTTCCGTTCCTCGACGATACGACCGAACCGAACGCTGTTTTCGATGCGCTTCTCGAGCCACAACACTTCCACCTCCGTGAGGTCGCTCATGATGCCAATCCCTGATGCTGGAGCTGGCGGCCGTGAGCTTGGTGCTCGGTCGACAGTGTGTATGGCCTGCAAAGGTAGGCTGGCGTGTCGGACCGCCGTTGCCCGGCGCCGCCAACGCGGCTTTCCGCCTGGCTCGCTAGTAGAAATCCGAAGGATTTCTGGTTAGTAAAGTCAGAGCCGCCAGAAAGCGCGAAGAAACAAGCTCTTAAGCTCGATTGCGGTCCCCGATGGCACGAGGATCGGGTCCCCGATAGCATCAGGGTTGCGGTCCCCGATAGCACGGGCCAGGAGAAACGGCGCCGTCGCCGTTTTGTCGGCTGCCGGATGGAAGTCAGCACTGTTGTTGACTGAGGTCTGTCGAGACCGGCCTTCAGCCGGTCATAGTCGCTTGCGCTGGTGCCGCGGCCGACGAACGTCAGAATTTCGTGAGGGGTTGCAGCCATCAGGCGCGACGTCTTCAAGCCGGCATCACGGGCTTCGACGATCTGCGACGCGGCCCAAATCAGAACGTCTGCATCCCAGATGGTCGCCATGCCGTGTTCCGGCACGGCTTCGACCCGTATTGCGATCGCACCCGCGCGGAAATCGATCGGCATGATCCGCTTTTTTTTGGCGAGGGAGAAGAACGGATAAGCCATCAGATCCCGCGCGTCGCGCGGCGCAGGATCGCTGGGCAAAGCCCGAAAGAGCTCAAGCTGATCGTGCTCGGAATGGTGTTTGCGCCGCATGGTCACTGCTCTCACGCTGATATCAGCGACGTTCCTGGCCCGCATACGGCCGCAGCGCCGGGTGCTTCTTGGCCGGCAGCACGGTCCCCTTGCCGGGGTCGGAGGTCGACGTCTTGGCGCCCCGGTCGGCCCACGCTTTCAGGTCATCGACGGCGTAGACAACGCGCCCCCCGATCTTCCGATACGTCGGTCCGGTACCGTACGTTCGGTGTTTCTCCAGCGTGCGACCGGACAGGCCAAGATAGCGCGCGGCCTCAGGGGTACGCAGGAATCGCGGTGGTAGACCGGCCATCGGATCGGGCATTTGAGGTCTCCAGGAGGACAGCGCACTACGCTTGGCTAGGCCCGCGTGTGTGTGGTCATCATGGAGGAGCAGGATCTCGGAGGGGGATGCCGAACATCGAGGGGGCAATTTTCGGCACCCCTAGGGGATCGCTACTGGTCCTTGCGCCCGGGCCGCAGGAGTTTGCGGTAACCACCGCGCATCAAGGCGAGGCCGCCTTGCACCAAGCGGATTGTCCGATTGCGCAGATCGTGCGTCTTCCAGGCGCGATCGGGGATGCGCTTTTTGCCGAAGAGCGCTTCGGCGATAGCGCGATAACTGCCGCCGGCGCTATGCGCATCGAGCGCGCGGAGCGAAGCGCTCAGGCGTTCGCGTCGCTGCTTCGATAATTGATGAAACGCAGGCCCCGGCACGCGTCCGTTCATCGCGCGCCACAGCCGGCGTGCTGCATACGCCCGCGCGTCGAAATCGCCATCAAATCGCAATTCGGCCGCATATGACACGCCGAGCACTGGCGCGTCTTTGGACCAAATACGGTGGTCCACCGCACCGATGCGCAGCACGGCATGCCAGCCGTCGACAGCGCGGCGCACCTCGCCTGCTGTAAGGTCGAGCAGACCCCTATGCGACGCCCCGCCGTCGTCGGCCACCGCGACCTTGACCGGAACGACCGCCGCTAAGACCTCAGGCGCCCAAAAGATCGTCTGCTCGTCGAAGGACCTCCGCGGGTCATGGGCGAAAGCAGAGACCCCACCTCCTCCTGAATTCGTCAGTCACTTCGCCGTTCGGACTGCTGGCAATCATCACCTCGTACTCGCGCCGATAGTCGGCGTTGCGACGGAGACATTCCCAGGCGATGTCGGTGATTTCGGCGTCTTGTAGGCTCTTGTAGGAATCCGGCGACCGCCAGTCGAATTCAGGCATTGCTTCCGTCCCATTGCACGCTGCTAACAACGATTGCGGCGCAATAGGTATGAACGAAGCGGTTGTAGGAAGACCCTAATTTGGCACCACGTGGTGCATCGGAAGCACCACCGGTCGGCAAAAGAAAATAGTTCTGCCTGCAAGACACGGCCGGCGATTGTCTTCTATTTGGAGCCAGTGCTGCGCAAGAGGCGGCCCTGCTCGGTCAACCATTTGGCCCGCGCGAGGTGACTCTGATATGCGCTCCGCGCACGGTCCGGCTCTCGCTCGGGGTCAAAATGCAAGACCACTCGAGCCACTTCGCGCCAGTTCGCCCCCTCACCTTCGGCCTGCAGAAGGCGCATGTACGTGACGACATGCTGTTCGTCATAGATCGTGAGCGTCGGCTCGTTCGGAGCACTATCGGCTACGTCCGGATCTAGGGATGGCTTGTGCATCATACCCACTTTTAGAACGCCTATAAGCTAGGCCGTGGCTTGGTCGCAATCCAGACGTCCACTACCCCATTGGAATCCTGGATATTCGCAGGGACGAAGCTTGGCCGCGTCCGCAACGTTGCCACACTCGATAGCATATTCGGACACGAATAGGAACGATCGTTCCTAGAACGATCGTTCCGGCTCAGTTCCCATATCGCCATGGATCTCAAAGAGATCATGGCTGTGAATCTGCGTCGGAAACGCCACGATCTGCAAATGACGCAGGAGGAGCTGGCCGAGCGCGCGGGCTTAAGCGCCCGTTACGTCGGCGCCATCGAGCGCGGCGATGTATCAGCAAGCGTCACCGTGCTCGGGCAAATTGCTGAAGCTTTGGGGGTCGAACCGGGAGACCTAGTCAAGAAGGTTGCGCGGCTTACCAAATCGTAAGCCCGCTCAGGCCAGCCGCGAAGCGCCCCGTCCTGCGGACCGGACGGGGGCTCCGGCTCGATGGGACGCTCTTACTCCCCGTTCTTGCGCGGCCGCGACCACAAGAGCGTGTAGCCCTCGCCGCCTTCGTCGTCGAAGAGGTTCGCGTAGATCGGAGCGTTGAAGGAAGGATCGTCGAGCTTGAGCGAGAGGTAGTCGCGGCCTTCCTCGGAACGCTTCGACCAGGCTGCGCCGATCTCTGCCCGGCCCACATAGATGCGGTGGCTGGGAGCGTTGTCGTTGGAGCGGTTGGTCTCGGCGACGATGCGGACGCCCTTGGCTTGCAGGCTCAGGGTGACGATTTCGCCCTGGAAATCATCGCCGACCTTCTTGAAAGAACCGATGTTAGCCATTTCACTTCTCCTATTGTGTTTCGAGCCCGCGACCACCGCGGCCTCGATGGCGATCTAGGGCCGAGGACGATTGGCGACGCACCCGCTTGGGCCGGAGCGCAGCGGAGGACGTCGTTGTGGCGACTTTCTTGTCTCGCGAGGAATGGGCGAAGCCCAGGGGAAGAAAGTCGCATCAACGGCGTTGCGGCTCAGACGATCGAGGCGAAGCCGGTCTTCGGCCAGATCAAGCCATCAACGAGGCCACGTGCGTCCGCGTGCTGAGCCACAATCTCTGGAGAAGCGTGGCTATCTCGGTTTTGATGAACAAGAGGCTGGAACGATTCAGCGTAGGAAGAGAAACAATCTCCTGCAAAAGGCGGCATCGTCTCCCAAAAACCGATCGGGGTAACATCGCTCTGCCCCGGCTGGGTGGGCCGGACCCAATGCCGGCAGCTTGATTGAGGAATTCCGAGGAGGAGCCTCTCCCGCGCTCAGGTTTCGATCATCTCCCGTTCGCTGCGCCGATCTACGCACCTGTTCGATGAAGGCGGGAAACGGTCATCGCTCGGCCAATGCGGCCGTAAGAACTGCTTAGGACGGGTTCTCCACCACCCGGCTCCAACGGGCGAGCCTCCGCGAAAACCATCAAGCGCGTCCATGACGTAACGCCAATGCAAACCGCGCCCAGGCAAGCGAAGACCTCACGCCAGGCCGGCGAAGGCACCCCGATGTAGGAAACGGCGAAAACCAGATGATAGCCGGCGGCGGCGGCGGCGGGAACAGCGAATGCTGTCGCGATCGCGATGCGCAGGGCCGAGGACCGAGTAGCAACGACGGCGACCTGGCCAAGGACGAGCGTCAGCGCACCGCCGGCCGTTGCGATAAGCAGCGCACCGATCAAACCAGCGCCGCCGTGAAGCGCCGTTATCCCGATACTCAGTGCGACGAAAACCGGCAAGGCATACACTGCGAGCGCAAAGATCGTCCAGCAAAACAAACCAATTCCGAGAGTGTTGAGGACGAGCCCAAGGGCGATCATGGTGGTGGCTCCATGTGCATAGATGTACCAGTTGCGCCTTCCACCACCACCATGGCGCAACTCTGGATATGAGACCGAAACGAGGCGGAGTTGCGGCGTGGGCAATTCACGCTCGCAGGCTTGGGTCGAGAAGACGGCGCTCACACGCCGCCGAACCTCCAGACTGGGATGCCGAGCCGCTTCGCCTTGTCGGCGAGGTTGTCCTGAATGCCGGTGCCGGGGAAGTGCATCACTCCGATCGGCAGAACATCAAGTATGGCGTCGTTGCGCTTGAACGGCGCTGCCTTGGCGTGCTTCGTCCAGTCGGGCCTGAAGGCGATCTGAGGTACCTTGCGGTTGGTCGCCCATTTGGATGCGATCAGTTCGGCACCCTTCGGGGAGCCGCCATGGAGCAGGACCATGTCGGGATGCTTGGCATGAACTTTGTCGAGACGATCCCAGATAAGGTGATGGTCGTTGAAGTCGAGCCCTCCGGTGAGGGCGATCTTCGGCCCAGCCGGCAGCATGACCTCGGTCTCGGCGCGGCGCTTGGCCGCGATGAAGTCGCGGGAATCGATCATCGCTGCGGTCAGCGTACGATGGTTCACCAGCGATCCCGATCGGGGGCGCCAGAATGAGCCGGTGTGAGTCTCGAAGCGCTCTATGGCCTGATCACGGAAGTGCTCCAAGCAGTTGCGGCGCTCAACGAGCGTGATGCCTTCCGCCGTGATGCGTTCGAGTTCGACGGATCGAACTTCGGAACCGTCCTGCTCGTGCTGACTCTTCTGTTGCGCCTGTTCGTTGTCGTCAAGTTGACGACCGATGCGGTCGACGGCACGATGGAACAGGTTGACAGTCGACCAGAGCAGATCATTGAGGTCCGGCTCGAGCCGCGTGTCGCTCAACGTGGCGACCAGGGCATCGAAGATGTCAGCGACGGCACCGGTAATGATCCTGCCCTCGGGAAGCGGCCGTGGATCGGGCTGGTCGTCGAAGGGGCGGTAACCGAAGAGCTGCAATTCGGTAAGAATGTGTTCGGTCGCAGATGCGGCGTGCGGCGGTTCGATGTCGTCATGGTCGGTCATGAGAGAGGTCCTTGCCGGATCGGCCGCGCCCATCGCGGCCTTCGTGGCGATCACTCAGACGGCAGGCGGAGCGGCCAGAACCCGGAGCGGCTTGTCCGCCGAAGCCTAGCGGGCGTAGGCGGAAGCGGAGGGCCGAAGCGGCAGCGGAGGATGGCGGAGGCCGGCTATTTTGCTTCGCGATGCAAAGCGCGCCGGCCAGATAAATAATGTGTCTTCCATCGCCCGCGCGCGGCGGAAAATAACCGGTCGCAGCCATTGCCGGCCCGAGCCGCTTGCCGTCCGATCGCCCTCTAGAAGGCCGTGGTCGCGTCCTCTTCCGGCATTGGCCGCACCGCGACCGACCTGTCGACGCCCATCGAATTGCGGGGCTATTCCGCGGTTACCATCGACGAATGCAGGAAACGGACGACGTCCTCCGGTGCGAGTTGAAGTAGCAACGCTGCTCGGAGGGCCTCGAGGCCGAAGATGTGTAGATCTTCGTTGAAGTCGCCCTGCCGGGGCGACAATACAATCGCTTCAATGCCGGCAGCTTCTGCGCGCTGGGTGAGAATAGCCTGTGCGGCGTCTCCGGCGGCATCTGCGTCACGGGCGATATAGAGCCGGCGTAGGCCAGACGGCGGCAACATGGCTGAGAGGTGATTGGCCGAGAGAGCAGCGGTCATGGGCAAGGTCGGCAGTACATAACGCAGCGACAACATCGTCTCGATCCCCTCGCCCGCAGCGAGCACGTCGTCCACCACGCCGAAGCGAACGGCGTTACCAAGCAGGTCGCCAATGGCCCGTCGTGGCGTGTCGATCGGGGCCTTGCCGAGCCGCACGCGATCAAAGCCGTGTGGATCAAGCCAGGTGCGATGCACGCCGGTGATCCGTCCCTCGAGGTCCGTGACAGAGCCTATCATCGCCGGCCAGGTTTCAGTCGGCAAATGCTCGTCCGGCCGATAGTAGCAGCGGGGGTGGAAGCGGAGGCTGCCACCGTGGTGGATGCGGGCTATTCCGCGACGCTGCAAGTACGTTTCCACCAACGTCCCTTCGATCGGACCGGATATCGCAAAAAGTCGTCGGGCGGCTTCTTGCGATCCGGCCGGCACGACTGGACGAATGGGTCTCGGGAGTGATTGCTCCTCAGATCGAGGCAGCTTCAGAAAGCGCTTCGCCTCCTCGGCGACGTCGCGAAAGTCTCGCAACGCCAGACTTTCGCGGATGATGTCGAGGAGATCGCCATGTTCGCCCGTTGCGGCGTCGGTCCATTTCCCAGCGAGTCCCTTCGGCGATTCGTGCAGCCGCACGAACAACGAGCGGCCTGGGGTGTTGTGGATGTCGCCGACCAGCCAGTACTGCCCTGCTCTCTTGCCATTGGAGAGATAGCGTCGGCACACCGCCTCGGCCTCGCGCGCGAGACGGCGTGCCAGTTCGGAGGCATCGTGGGGCATCACGCGGCCTCCCGCGCACTGATACGCGCGACTGGATAGGTGTCGAACACCCTCGACGGGATCTCGACGCCCCTTGCGTTGCCATCTGCATCAACGACGGCCCGGACGCTCAGACTTTGTAGAAGCATACGTTGCGCGATGTTCTCCGCGAGCTGCTCGATCGAGACACCGGCCTTGATGCGGCGAACGTTCGACTGGCCGAGCACGAGCTTGTTGAAGGGAATGTCTCGGGACGGCGACAGCGTGATCTTTTGTACGGCTTTCGTCATTTTGGTTCTCCACGACAGGCGGCCGTGAGACTCTCTCTCGGTTTCCAACCCGTCGCTAACAGCCTCCCCTCCTCTCACTCTCGCGCGGCGACGAGGCCAAGTATCACGCCGCCTCGTGGTCGGCGGTAACCCAGCGTTCAATCACCGCGCCCCAGAGTATGAGGATGTTAACGCCGCTGCATTGCCGGTTGGTCGACGCATTTTTCGGCATGGCCAGCGACGCTTTCGACGCGGCCGTACCCCAGGGCTGAACCCAGGGGACGCGGCCGGCCTTAAGCCGGCAATGATCTTGTCGGTGATTTCGTTATAGAGGTTCGCCCGGTCCTGGCCGACGCGCAGGCAATCAGCAGGGTTTGACATCACGGGTCTCCGCGACGGGCGCCGCGAGCCTCTCTCACAGCTTGTAACCCGTCACGGAAAAACCCAGCCTGCACTCTTGCTCTCAGCTTCTTGCGCAATCTGCCTAAAGGCCGCAGGCCTGATCCGGCGTGCGCCAGGGGCGCATCGCCCTGAGAAATGGCACCCGGAGAGCGTGAGCATAGCGACCCGAAGGGACACGCGGTTCCGAGTGCAGCGACGAGACCGGTTCAATCGCGGCACCCGGGAACGGGGCAGTGATAGCGATCGCCGCAGGCGAGCCCCTTTTCCGAGTGCCCCCGGCGAGGAGCACCAAAGCTCCAGCGCGAGGGATCGAAGCCGCACGGCCGAGACGCTGCGCGGCTCGGTTCATATGTGGACGGCCCCTGACTTGCAAGAAATGGCTCTGGCAGCATGCTCGGATCGCTTGCGCTCATATGTCCGGCCTGTTTTCGGGTCTTGCGACCACCGGCCAAGATGGGCTTCGCGGACAGTGAGATCCAAACACGAGAGCGGCATTTTCTGCCGGTAAACCGAGCGGAGCATTTCACTGACCGGCTTGCGCCGAACGTACCACCTCTTCCTGTCCTGCAAGTTCCGCCCCCAGCGTCAAACCTGCCGGTCTGGCGCCAAGCTCTGCATTTCGTTCAAGTCTATGTCGGCACCGGCATGACGCTGCTTGCAGGTCGGTACCGCTCGCCGCTGACCATCAGTTTCCAGGCGATCCGCGCCAGCTTATTTGCCAACGCTATGGCCACCAGCTTCGGCGGCTTGCGTGCGATGATATCTTTCAGCCATGGCCAGGAGCGAGTTTCCCGTCGGCGCATATCTGCGATCACAGCCGTCGCGCCAGCCACCAAAACGGTTCGCAACATGGCGTCGCCGGCGCGTGTAATCACGCCGAGCCTGTTCTTTCCGGCCGTCGAGTGATTCTTTGGTGTCAGGCCGAGCCAGGCGGCAAAGTTTCTTGCCGACTTGAACCCGCGTGCATCCACGACTTTGATTGACAGCAGCGTCGCACCGATCGGACCAACGCCCGGGATAGTGGCCAACCGTCGGCTCATCTCGTTACTCCGGTGTAGCTGTATGAGCTTCTTGTCGAGCTTGGCGATCTGGTCATCGACGCGCGCCAGTTCTGCCGCCAAAGCGTCTACCAGCTCCTTCGTCAAGTCGGGGACCGTTGCGTCGGCCTGAATGTCGATCAGCAATTGTTGAAGCCGCGAAAGCCCCTTGGGCGCGGTAAAGCCGAATTCCGCGGCGTAGCCACGGATCGAATTGGCGAGCTGGGTCCGCCTGCCGATGARCTGGTTGCGCACACGCGCCAACATCTGTGCGCCCTGCTGCTCGGGACTTTTGATAGGCACAAAGTTCTTGCGCAGTTTCGGCCGGCTTGCCGCCTCGCAAATTGCCTCGGCGTCCGCAGCGTCCGATTTTCCGCGCTGCACATACGGTTTGACATATTGCGGCGGGATCATCGCCACCTCGTGCCCAAGCGATTGAAGCTCCCGCGCCCAATAGTGCGATGCCCCGCACGCCTCTAGCGCGACAAGCGCAGGCGGCAAGCGACTGAAGAACTCCAAAACCTGCCCGCGCCTCAACTTACGCCGTAAAACCGGCTGCTCCGTTTCGTCAACGCCATGCAGCTGAAATACACTCTTCGACGTATCCAGACCGATGCGAACAATCGTTTCCACAGGCGGCTCCTTCGTTTGAGGTCAGCGACGACCTCATCTTGCCACGCAGTGTGGCGGAAGGGGGCCGTCCACCCCAACACGAGAGCCCGGTGCGGCGAAAGCCGCTCGCGCACAAACGACAAAAACAGAATTGGATTCCCCTCGCATACTTTGTGCATCGCGACAGATCTCACTCTACCTCGTTTACCCAGCGTCACTGCTTGCTGTCGGATCCAGACATATGTCTGCCATCCCGACAATTGGAGTTCCTAACCAGCTTCCTGAGCGACTTGAACGACGATAGATTGTTGGAATGAGGATGCATGAGTAAAGGGTTCAGATGCCTCTTAATCAGCGGGTCCCAGATACGAGCCTGGGTGTGCCCCCAAGCTTTCAATCGCTTAGTAGCTCTCGCGACAGCCATTCCGACAATCGGTCAGCGGCTATTCTGACAAACCAGCTGACGTCCGAATCCATGATAATCCATCGGCGGAGGCGCTTCACCTCGGCCGAGGCCGCGCACCGACTCACTTGTGTCACGATTAATCCAGGTAAGCGGCCACAGCATCAGCGCGCATAACCGCAGGTCAGGCGCCGGTTGGCGGGTAGCGGGCCGGAAGAGGCGATCGTGGCGAGATCGCACTCCTTCCGCACGGCTCAAGCATCAAGCAGAATGCAGTTAGCCAATTCCGCTCAACGCTGCGTCACGAGCGTCTCCGTGCACCTTCATATCGCGTGAATTCGACGTGTAGGTGAGCAGATGCAACCGAGCCCAAAAGAAGGCCAACGGTCCTATCCGGCATTCGGCTAGCTTACAGCATGACTCCCTTGTCCGAAGCGGAGGGGACTTTGCCGCCAGCCTTGCCGCCATGTGCTCATTTTCAGACGCGGAACTTGGGCAAAAACCGATGCTGTCAGGTCGCTTTTGTCTCGCGAGACCATTGCCGAACCTGCAACCAGACCGTTATGTGCGGCCGGCTCTAAGGCTGGTTCGTTGATATTGCGCCACTTTTACTCGCATTGATCGCGTTCTTGACGACCCGCTTTGACCATTCCGGAGCGAAACTGGTGCGGTTGAGGAATCGTGTCCCGTTGCGCGGTGAAGCTGGCGGCGGTTCATCGCGTTCACCGGCATGGGCCGGGCTGATCAGCTCGCGATAGCCGGAAGGCCTATCGGTTGGATCATCGCTCAACGGCGGGGTGGTTTCCAGCCTCAGGCAGGGGCATGCTGGACGGCCCATTAATCGCTTTGCTCGAGCAGGATCGCGCCGATGAGACGGACAGTGGCGTCATCATTGGAAGGAAATGCCTACGACCTCGGTCCGCCGCTTGATCTCGCGGTTAAGGCGCTCGATGAGGTTGGTCGAGTGCAGCTTAGTCCGGTGCAGCGAACGTCATATTGGCCGGCACATCGGCCTTGCCCTGGGGTAGAATGTTAGCGACCGCTGTCCTGCCATCGCGCGAAGGTAGAGCCCATTTATTGTATTGTTCGCCTTCGGCTCGACCTCGATCGACCAAGGAGCTCAGGCCGCCAGTCAGCTTATTTTCGCGCAGCGCCGCACGACACCACTTCGCGCTCGCGACGAAGCGACACTGAACATTCCCGCCATACCGTCACAACTCGCGAAACGGGGTGCAATCATGCTAACGGTCATCAACGCGATTCACGAGCAATTCGGTAAAGCTGCTCTCCTCGGCACTTGCAGCAGAGGGTACCGATGACTGAGATTGCCGTTGCTACACGTTTGCGTAACGCAGCATCTCAATATTTCTCGCTCACGCTTTCCATGCGCTGAACCGCATGTTCCAAGCCCGTCCGGACCACTAGAGCCCCGTCGGCGAGCGGCATGCTTCGGCGACCCGCCGCTGGGCCAATGAAGAAACGAGCCTAACCCAATACTAAGGCCTCATTTGGAACTCATTTTACGGCAAATTAGCGGTGTTGCCAATGTGGGGACTGGCAAATGCCGAGAGCCATCGCGTTTGGAGTGCTTGGGTTAGTTGCAATCTGTGCAATTGTTATTGGCGGTCGCAGATCGGATCCATCCCAACAATCGGATGCGCTCCTTGAGTTCGTTGCGCCGTCGCCGGCTGTCATTACGAACAAATCTGATAGGCTGCAAGCTCTGGTCGAGAGAGGCGCGGAGCTACCCGGACAAATAATGGAGGTTAGCTTCTTAGCTGTACAACAAGATCCTCAGCCCGATCTTCCGATAGGCCGTGCTAAGCAGCCGCCTGATTTTGTCCCTCGTCACTGGCGTGATCCGTACGCTTTGAAGCCGGAAGCGCAAAAGCGTGCAAGCATCGCGAAAAAACTTGTCAAGCGGTCAGCCGAGAAAGTTCGAGCGAGCACGGCAAAGGAATGCCCAACCGATGGGTTTGCTCCGCTCCTGAGAAAGCTTAGATTAGCAACTGATTGCGATAGCTAGACCAACAACAATTCGACCACGGCATCATCTCTCAAGGCCACTAGCGCTCCGCACAGATGGCAGCTTTCTGCTCGTCGACATCGTACCTTTATGCTCGAATATTGTCGGTCATTGGCGCCGCCACTGGCGCGCCCTTGATAGGCGCCAGCCAAGGAATGCGCACGGCTGAGCCACTCGGCACGGCTGAGCGCATGGCCCGCCGCGTCCTCTCGTCGGGGTTCTTACCAGTTATTTCCATCACCATGCTGGGATGGCTCTATGCCATCCAGCAATACGCGACGTTGAATTGGCTAGCTGGCTAAAAAACGCCCGCCCACCACTCGCCGCCCTTGATGGCCGCACAGATGATCATTCCCCATAGTGCAATGTTGATCTGCAAAGCCGCTGCCATTGGTCCCGCCCTCAACAGTTAGCTTCCAGTTGCATTCTCTAGCGACACAATCTGGCATCGGGAACACTTCTTGATTCTCTGGATTCACGCCAGCTTAAATTCGCGCCAGTTGTTGTGCGATGCAATCGAGGTTTTACGGGGGTACCGTTTGCGAAAGCGTAGGCTCACAGCTTCGATCACCGAGAACACTGTCGAGGACAAAGGAAATCAGACGCAATGCGTTTTTAAGCACGCCCGAAAACGCATTTTGCCTAGTTTTCGCCATCCGGTTGTCAATCAAACGGCGCGAGATGCAACACATTCTGGGCGGTGGTCGCAAGGCACGATGACAAGCTGTGATTGGAATGCAAATATGGAAACTGATGGCGTTGAAATCCACAGCCGCTCGGCCTTCGGGCGAGTATACGCAGGCGGCTACCTAATGATGGCCATCATCGCTACGATCGGCTGGCTGTCAGGACTTGCTTGGGCCGCGATGGCGCTTTTGTACTGGATGTGCGGCTGAAGGGCTTCGGCCCACTACAGCGCGGAGCAGATAATGGCTTCCCAAGTGGGCAACTCATCGTAAGTCAACCGCAAGACGAAACCCACTCATTCGAGTGGCATTGCGCTCGTAACTAGTCGTTAAACGCTGTACGAGCACGCTAACCATCGAGGAATCAACAGGCTCGAATATCTGGGATAGAGTTGGCACGTGGCGGCTTTGTATGAACTGAGCCGCAACTCTGCTCGAGCGATGGAGCTAGCAGCTCGCGTCGTCCAGCAATTCTCGAACACGCGCCCAAAATCCGAAGAAGATTAGTCTCCACTAGTAGCCGACTACGCCGCTGCAAGTCTGCTGATTAAGTGCCTTGCCGGAGCCAGGGATACTATCAAGCACGCTGATGCGAGAGCTGTGAGCCCTACCGCAGCTGCCTCGAAGCGGCAGCAGCTCATACAAATTCGCGACCACGCCGGGATCGATCATGCAATCACTTCAAGGTTAGCTAACCGCGCCGTCATTCACTACAGTGGACAAATGATAACGCCTCAAGGAACACCGCGACCATTTCCTGCTGTAGCAGAGGCAGAAGTGGCCCGGCGCATCCAGGCCCAACTCGAAGCGCACAACGTCGAGTATGGCCACGGATCTTTGGTGTGGAGCCGACATCCTGATTGTCGAAGCGTTGCTAGGGAGACAGGCGGAGCTCGAAGTCGTTCTGCCATTCGAGACCGACAGCTTTCTAAAAAGAGTCGGTCACCAACGGAGGCGAAGAATGGCTACGGCGGTTTGATTGTTGGCTTAAGCGGTGCGCGTCGTTCATGCTACAAACAGTCAATATACCGGCGATCCCAAAGTTTTTGCCTACGCTTCGAAACTTGCCAAGGGCACGGCGATGCTGCGGGCACGACATCTCTCATCCGAAGTCTTCCAACTGGCGGTTGGGACGGGCAGAAAACTAACGAAATCGCAGGCAAGTTCGCCAATATTCAAAACTGAAAGGACAACGGAGAGAAAACAACAACGATTAGCAGCGAGGCAACCTTCCAGCGCGGCGCAAGAAGCCCGCGGATCGGCCGTCCACGTCACAGCACGCGCCATCGCGCAAGGTTAGGGCCATTTGGTTTGGCGATTTTCCGAGCGTCGGAGCGCTGGGCTAACCTTTAATAGCCATGTGAAGACGGCCATCAGCCCTCGATCCGTCGAAAGCATCACAAAAAATACCTGGGTGATGGGATTTTCCTGGTTTTTTGCTGATCTCGTTTCTGCGGCGCGCTGCGCCATGGACATTCAGTCGGAAGCGTCAAAGCTCGATATGGCGTCGCCGGAGCTCCCCGAGCCGAGAATCTTGGATTGCGGCTCGGTTTAGACGCCGGTGCCATATTTGAAATCCGAGATCCGATCCTAGGTGCTGTGACTTTCACCGGTGCCCATATCAGTTGGACGGAGAGGATTGAACCCAGCACCCCGCCAGGTGAAGTCTATGTCACCGAAGCTTTCGCTAAATTGTTTATCTTGCGCGACCATGGCGATCTGCGTGCGATGACGCTCGAAATGGAGCGCGAATCACCGCGCCGGCCCGCGACCTTGTGCAACAGGCGTGGCCGCCATCATTGAGCGGATCGATCTAGCCCCACTCGTTGTCCGGCATCGAGCCCGGCGGCGGCTTCAACTGTTCGAGACCGGCTTCGATCAACGCCAGTTCCGCTTGAATCGCTCTAACCGCGTTCTCCGGGTTGATGCCAGACACGGCCTGCAGTTCGGCGAGCACTTTGCGGCGGTGAGCAAGCAGGCTCGTAAGGGCGGGTCTATCCCTCACCTTCACGTAGCCAGCGACGATTAATTCTAGCGCCTTCGACACTGTCGCCTCGTTAAGCCTATTCAGGCGTTGGGTAGGCGGCTCGTGCAACCGCTTTCAAACGCGGCCGTGTAAATACCGCCAGTCCTGCTTCGGTAATGCGATATTCGATGCCCGCAACTGAAGACCGACTTTCCATCCATCCGTTTGCGAGAAGAGACTGTTTCGATTTCGGCCTGTCGTCCAACTTGGAGCTTTTGACCCATTCAAGATGACGCAATCGATCAAGAAATTGTCGGTGGTGTTGGTCGAAGGTTGATCGACGTTTTACCTGCTCTCGAAGGCTACGCAAAATCTCTTCGAGGGAATGTTCTGTTTCCACGGCACCAAATATTGCAATGCAGTGTTGATGAAGTGTTATCCGCCGGGAAAATGCAGCAACGCCTTCTAAACGGTCCGGATTTACCTTTATGGCATGGGCCACGATGACATACCCGACGGGGTTTGGGAGCACGCTGCGGCGAAGCTATGTCCGTCTAGCGGCTTGGATGGTGCGGTCTAACCGCCCATCTGAGCCTAGTCGGCCGCCGGACCCCGAGAACACTCGACGGCCGGCGCCAGGAAAGGTCATGGTCTTCCAGCGGCCGTGGGGAACCTTAGCGTGAAGTCTGCTCCCGCGCGGCGGCCCATCCTCGCAAGGGCGCCATATCGGTCCTGGTCCAGGTCTCGTCGATGAAGACCGACCGTTCATCTTCGGTGCGATCTTGATACTTTGTCTACTGGGCTCGCCGCTGCGCGACCTCGGGTCGATCGCGTTCGCCAGCCGCCACGCTTTTTTTTTGAAGCTGAGCTTCTCGCGGCATGCAAGAAGTCCCACACCGAGTAGTAGTCGACCTTCAGGCCGCGACCGGCAGGTTCGGCAACGAGACCGCGTATCGTGAAATTACAATTTTTGAATCGTTACGGCAGCCACCGCATGCTCGCCCGAGATCGGATTTGGCTTGTAGCCACCGATCTGGCTGGGCTCAACGCTGCCACTCATCGACCCGCTTCATCCGGCCAATCGCCGTGCTGATTGCCACCCCAAAATGCTTGGCGGCCTGATTGCGCGACATCCTACCCTCAATAGCAGCTACGACAAGCTTGCGGAGATCCAGAGAATAAGGCTTGCCCATCCATGCTGGCCTCCCATCCATCCAGCCAGCATGGCGAATCAGAAATACATTGATTTGGGAATCCCGAACCAATTCAGACTAACCACCCCCCGGCATTAAATTTAGCGGGTCGGAATCTCCAATGCTCGGCACGATCTGAGCGACGCGAGGTTCCGACCATAACGTGAGTTAAGGGACGCCATTTTCTTAGCCTCTTGCCAACCGACTGGGCAATCTAGACATCGGCGATCCTCAGTAATCGACAGACGGCCAAGGGAAAGCAGTCCGCCGAATTAGTGCGTAGCTTGCGGCCAATACTTCGGCCAAGCCAGGGAAGCCCTCGCGAACCATCGAGCGCGACACTACCCAAGGTCGTACGTTTGGGCGCGATCCAGACCGCGTCGTTGGGATGTCGTCGGACAAGAGCGCCGATCTGGACGCGCTGGCGACGATGCCGGCGGAAGACCGCGCGCCGCTGATCGCGAGAGCCGCCACTGGCGAAAACGTCAGCGCCTTTGCGCGCAGTTGAGACGATGAGCCGAAGCCCGGCTCTCAAAACTACCTTCAAGGCGTTCCGGTCGGCGTGGCTGCGTCCCGCGGCGGACAACGCATCTATTGACATCAACACCGCGTCGCATCAATTTGAAGTGTTTTTTAGTAGATGTTTTCATGTCGGTATTTGCGTAATGAGCGTTAGAACCGTCTTGTCGGCAATATTGAAGCGCGAGCTGATCAGACGCGGCTTGCACGGTTTGTCCGACGCCGATTGCTCCGACATCGTTGGTCAGCTTCTTGAGCAACTCATGGATTTCGAGCTTAAGCTTGCTGCCCAAGAACTGACTGATCAATTACCGAAGAAATAGGTCATCTGTGGCTTCGACTATGTCGACGGTGCCCCCGTCTTTTGGCGGCCGGCTTCGGCGCAGCTGTAGGCATCTTGCGGGTCCGGCCCTCGTTGCCGGTACGCATCTCAACTGGTCTGCGTGGGCCAGTTAATTTTTTAAGGGCGCGCGCCTCGGTCGCATCGCCGAAACAACGAACGACTTCGAAGATGTACATGGCCGCGCCGCAATAAGCCCGCCAAAGCTTCTTGCGCATAGGCAAGGAGAACGGCGCGAACCGTTGCTTGCCTATTTCGGCCTGGTTTCGACACCCTCGAACATCACTTCATCGAACAGCTGATTTGCCAAGTCCCCGGGCGCTCGGCGCGCGCTTTGCTGCCTGGGCTGAAAGAAAATGGGCCGCCTGTCGGCGGCCTATCATTGGTCATCGTATGATCATTAGGCGAGGACCGCTTCCCGCTCCGTTCGTGGCAACAAAGTTCGATAAACTCGCCCGGCGCAAGTGGCTGCAGATCGAACTGAATGCCGGAGAGCTGCGAGGGGGCGCCCTCCTTCAGAACGATGCAGATGCGGTTCGTCTGACGAACGCGCCGCGAAGCAGACACATCGCCGGGACTAACACCAGTTCGAACCTTATGCAGCCTGCGAGGCTGAACCGGCCGACCGCAACTGATATTCGAGCGTAGCGATCGTATCCAGCAGGTTGCCACGGCGTCCGCGCAGGGTTCGTGCCAACATCGAATAGCGTTGATCGTAAATGTCGGAAACTCCCGTCCGCACCTCCTCTTCCTCGATGTCGGCGGACATTAATTCGGCACGTCGTTTCAATTCAACGACGAGTGCTTCCAGCTTCACTGGTCTCCGAATATTAATTTGAGACAGGTACTGCATGAAACTGCTCCAGAGTGAGACGGTTGCGACCTCTATGGCTGATGTGTCGCAAGCCGCTTGCCAAGGGTCGCAACCTCGGCTGTTGCCTGCCTTTAACGTTAAACGCTCAGGTTAACGTCTGAACGCCTTTGCACATGGCCGACTGCCGATCTACTTGTGATCGCATGCACAACGATTGCACGGAACAAACGAACAGCAAACGACGAGCGCACGTACGTGTGCGTCAGGCGTTTGCTACTTTCATTCTGTGCGCCTTCGCCATCGTGATGCTAGGATGGCTGGCTGCACTCTACTGGTTGGCCCGTGCGGCGTTTCTCTGGCTGCTCCCGTGAGGCTCGGGGCAGCGGCGGGGGCCTATCCGCATTGAGGCGGCAACCTCCACCCGAAGAAGTCATTGCTTATGCCGCCGCAGCTCATTTTGCGATAAGCATTGACGAATGTAGAAAGCTAGTCGCGCTGCTGTTCTTACGCGAAGGTGCGCTTCACTGCCCGACGCAGATGTTTGGAAAAAATTCTGATGTTCTCATTGCGCCTGAAGAGATTGCACGCCACTGCTTCGATCAGGTCGCGATGCCTAAGAAACACCGCCTCGTGGTCGATCACGACGATGGTCGCGCGACCCGCGAGGTCCACCAGAGCCGCGTTACTGATCTCACAAGATACGGACGCCCGGCCTCTCATCATGCTAAATCGGTAGAACATGCGTTGGCGGTCATAGCCAATTGCGTTTCCTCGGGTGAGAATAGGCTTCGCCTCAGACATGCCCCCTCCCGCAAAATTAAGCCAGATTTTTCAAGTACAATAGCGGTCGGCACGATCAGCAAGCCGACACGATTATGATTTTCCAACAAATGAGATCGGGACTGCAGCGACCTGATGGCGCCGTCTAACTCTTCCTCTGGCCACCTAAGGCCGATTGCTCAGCCGTATCTTGCTAGAGTCCGTCGCTTTGCTCCCACGCGACCCAAGGTGAGACCAAGAGCATAGGCTCGTGCTTTGACGGCCTGCGGTGTGCGATCAAGTTGAGTGGCTATGGCTTCAACCGCATTTCCGGCGCTCAGCCCGTTTCGCAAAAACTCGATTTCTTCATCCGACCAAATCCGTCGTAACCCAACCATCTAAACTCCCTCAATTTCACCGTACTCAAAAGCGATTTCTAAAAATCTGAGCGCCGATTTTTCAGCCTCTTGATAAAAACGTAATCCCCCGCCGATTGCAAGCCGGTGTTGGAGGAGGACACCGGGCGAGCTTAAGGAGGCGGCACGGGCGAAAGCCATCATCCCGACGCCCGTCTCAATCAGAGATGGTTGCATCAGCTCAATCGGGATTCTTTGTTGAGCGCAAGCCGATCACTTGGTCCAAGACTATTCGGTAACGGCAGCAATGAGCACACGCACCGGACGACATCGATGACGTGAGAGGGCTCACGCTCGGTTCTCTTGACATATACTTAGATGGAGTTTTCCCTCGAACAGGCTCGGTCTAAACTTTCCATATTTCCACTTCCGCAAATTTTTTAGTCACGTAACTTCTCTCGAGAGCGGACGCGGCAATGCAACGATTAGCGGTCTGGCGGCACTTCGCCTTTAGAGCTTAAGACAGAAGCTCGCTCGCAATCGCCCATAGTGCCGCAGATATGAGATATAGCCAACACAAAGATACTGCGGTCGCGATTATGGCCCAGACAACAGCAAACAGGCGGCTGCGACCTTCAACGGATCGCGGAAGCTCGAGTTGGCCACTCTGCCCGTCTTCACAAATATTTAGGTCATCTGAATCGACTATTGGCATGAAAGCAAAAGACTTCAACACATCAGGGAAATGCGGGCACATTAGAGGTATCACTTTTGACGGAATTTCGACGATGACCAACGTGGCTGCCTATTTTGGAACCTATTGTGCTTTAGGATTGAACGTTAATTTGTGAAGTTACGAGGGTGCTCTGGCAACGTACGCGTCGTCAGACACGGATATAGGTGTCGTGCCACGCAATTCTTGCCGGGATCGTGCAACACCGCGACCCAAATGTGAATCAGATCGCATGAAATGGCATGATTATTGCTGATCGAAGGGAGTTTGAGATGCTTATTTGAGTGTGTAGCGTGATGAAACATACTGGCGTGCGCAACGGTGCCTTCGACGCCGACAAATTCGGCTTAAAGAATCTCAAGCAGGTTCACTGGAACCTGGGCGCACCGCAACTCTATCAGTACTCGCTCGCTGCCGGCGAGGCAGTGCTGTCCGCCGACGGCGCGCTCTGCGCCGACACCGGCGAGTTCACGGGTCGCAGCCCGAAGGACAAGTTCACGGTGCGTGACGCCACCACCGACAAGAAGATGTGGTGGGCCGGYAACCAGTCGATYACYGCGGAGCAGTTCGAGACGCTGTATCAGGATTTCCTCARGCACGCCGAAGGCAAGAGCCTGTTCGCGCAGGACCTCTACGGCGGCGCCGATCCGTCCTACCGGATCAAGACGCGCGTCTTYACCGAGCTCGCCTGGCACTCGCTGTTCATCCGCACTCTCCTGATCCGCCCCGAGGCGGTCGAGCTGCCGCACTTCACGCCGGAGCTCACCATCATCGACATGCCGAGCTTCCGCGCTGATCCGAAGCGCCATGGCTGCAAGTCCGAGAACGTCGTTGCGATCGATTTCGCGCGCAAGATCGTGCTGATCGGTGGCTCCTACTATGCCGGCGAGATGAAGAAGTCGGTCTTCACCACGCTGAACTATTATCTGCCCGAGCGCGGCGTGATGCCGATGCACTGCTCGGCGAATGTYGGCGCCAATGGCGACACCGCSATYTTCTTCGGCYTGTCKGGCACCGGCAAGACCACGCTCTCGGCCGATCCGAACCGTACGCTGATCGGCGACGACGAGCATGGCTGGGGTCCGAACGGCGTCTTCAATTTCGAAGGCGGCTGCTACGCGAAGTGCATCAAGCTGTCGAAGGAAGCSGAGCCCGAGATCTACGCAGCCTCGACCCGCTTCGGTGCCGTSCTCGAGAACTGCGTRCTCGACGAAGACACCCGCGTGGTCGATTTCGACGACGGCTCCAAGACCGAGAACACGCGTTCGGCCTATCCGCTCGACTTCATCCCGAACGCCTCGCGCACCGGMCGCGCGCCGCAGCCGAAGAACGTGGTGATGCTCGCTGCCGACGCCTTCGGCGTGCTGCCGCCGATCGCAAAGCTCTCGCCGGCGCAGGCGATGTAYCACTTCCTGTCCGGTTACACCGCCAAGGTCGCSGGCACCGAGCGCGGCTTGGGCTCTGAGCCGCAGCCGGAATTCTCGACCTGCTTCGGCTCGCCCTTCCTGCCGCTCGATCCCTCCGTCTACGGCAACATGCTGCGTGATCTCATCGCCCAGCACAATGTCGACTGCTGGCTGGTCAACACCGGCTGGACCGGCGGCAAGTACGGCACCGGCTCGCGCATGCCGATCAAGGTGACGCGCGCGCTGCTCACCGCCGCGCTCGACGGTTCGCTTCGCAACGTCGAATTCCGCACCGACAAATATTTCGGCTTCGCAGTCCCGACCGCGCTGCCCGGCGTGCCGAGCGAAATCCTCAATCCGGTCAACACCTGGAAAGACAAGGACGAGTTCGACAAGACCGCACGTAGCCTGGTCGGTATGTTCCAGAAGAACTTTGCCAAGTTCGAAGCCCAGGTGGATGCCGAGGTGCGCGCCGCTGCGCCGGACGTGAAGCTCGCGGCAAGGTAAGAAAGCTCATTGAAGACTCTGATCATAAGGCAGCGCAATGTGCTTTCATTTTGCTATTTCAAGGGGGCAGCGAATAACATTCGAAGGTGATCGCCGCGCGCTCCATCAGGCTGCATCCATACCGCCGATCAAACGGATGAGGCGCCTTGGCAGAGCACGACCAGGCGCTGTCCTACCCTAAACGATGCTGATATAAGCTCTTATGAAAACTGGCCGAGAAATACCCAGATCCGATAAATAACGCTGACTGGACGTAGGACAGCGATGACGGCAAGTTTGGCCCCAAGGCTGCGCGTGTCGCGAACCGACTGGCAAGCATAAACCTAACTCGCTTGCCGAAGAGCGCACAGGCGGTCGATGATGCCGCAGAAATTGACACTTCCCCCCAGCTGAAATACTACTACTGAGAAGATGAAATTGGCTGGAGTCGAGACAATGAACTCCAAGATCATATTATCCTTAGCGATCGCAGCGGCAGCTCTTAGCCTACCCCAGGGCAAGTCGCATGCGCGTGGATATCGAGCGGCCGTCACTGTTGCTGACATTCAAGGTTGCGTCGTAGTTCCAACGTATAACCCTTTCATTTATCCGACCGCGAATTGGCGGCCGTTCTTTCTGCGCCACTATTATCAGTACGGACCAGTGCCGATCTGCGCAGTAACATCGTCCATATCAGGACCTGTTATTGCGGCCAAATTTTAGAGTACCTCTTCAAGTTCTCCGTGCTGGACAAGCGAACACCGTATTGGGTCCGCTTTATCCCTACGACACATCTTTCGCCATCAATCGCAAAGTAAGTTGTCGTCCGTTAAGAGCGACCAAGTGACTGATGTGGAATCGTAATCTGGCAGGCCGGCTTTTTTGCGATTGCAGGGCTTTGATGCTTCAGGGATCGGAACCTTGCAATTTCATTTTCAGGATTCCGTCGGATAGCCAGTCATGATTCCGTGGTCGCGTCGGAGGGGGCGATGCCGCCGAAGAAGCAGAAGGCGACGGGATCGGGCGATCTGTTCCGGGCCAGGCTGGACCAGATCATCAATATGAAGCACGAACTGGCTCAATTCGCGGCAGGGTCGACTGGGACTGGATCGACGGGGAGATCGCGCCGCTCTGCAGCGAGAACGGTCGGTCGGGCATCGCGACCCGCTTCGTGATTGGGCTGCTGCTGCTCAAGCAGATTTACGGCCTGTCCGACGAGGGGTTGTGCGAGCGCTGGGTCCACGACCCATATTTCCAGTACTTCACGGGCGAAGAGTTCTTCCAGCATTCATTTCCGCACGAGCCCTCGGATTTGAGCCACTCGCGCAAGCGGCTCGGCGACAAGCTGGAGCTGCTGCTGGCCGAGAGCTTGCGGGTGGCGCACGAAGCCGGCGCGTAACGCAGCCAGGACCTCAAGCGTGTCACGGTCGGTGACCGTGCAGCCGAAGGCGATCACCTTCCCGACCGATGCCAAGCTGCCAAGCTGCTGCACGCGGCGATCAAGGGGCTCAACCGCATGGCGAGGAAGCACGGGGTCAAGCTGCGGCAGCCCTGTCTGCGCGTCGCCAAGACCGCGGCAATGATGGCGAGACGCGACGCCCATGCCAAGCAATTCAGGCGGCATCAGCGGCAGTTGCGCATCCTGCGCAGCCGGCTGGGCCGGATCATCCGCGACTTCGGAGGCAGTCCATTGGCGACGCATCGTCTACTTTGTCGAACGTTTCAGCTTGTCAGCTCCAAATTAAGGCCTCGAGCTGTGTGATCAGCAATGCACTACCTTCAACTGATAAGACGGAAATTCGACAAATCTCCCATCCAAAATAACGACTTTGGCGCGCGGAATAGCGACTGAAAATTTTACGGCACGTCTTTGGCGGCATCGACCAAGCTGTCGTAACTCAAAATCGAGCGGCCCCCATTTACTCTTTGATCTCTTTTTGACTCGCGCAGATTGCTGCCAAGGCTCTTTCGGATTTTGAAAGAATTTTCAACCTAGCTTCAACAATTCTATCAATGGGTGGGGCAAGCCCCCTCAAGTCTAACTCGACACCGAGATCGTTTAGAGCTCTCTGATTAAACAGGATAGATTCATCGGCCCAGCGATTCATCTGTTCCGCCCATCGTTTGTTGAGATCGTTTTCCGACAGTTGCTGATACCGTCGACCACGCACGAGATAAGAATTCCTATTCTCTAATCTACGATTTTTCAGCATCGCTTCAACAGTTTCTCTCATCGCATCGCTCATCGACTGATCCTCTTAACGCAATAATGTGCCTCTTCTCGAAAATGCCGAACGGCTATCACATTAGGGGAATAGTTCTTGAACCGACGAGGGAGCGCCCGAGCATAAAGCCTCCTTGCAGCTGCCTTCCTGTTGAGCCGGTGATATGCAACTATGCCGTCGGTGTTAATCGACAGGCAAGAACGAGACGGCGGATACCACGCTCGCCGAGCCGATTGGGCAACTTTAGCCCAAGATCCAGGATGGCATGATTGGGTCGTCGGCTACGCAACCTCTGACTGGCGGTCAATGCGCCCGAGACGCCGGCGCTGGCCCGATAACGCAATTATCGTGCAGCAAGCTATCGGGGGATTCCAGCACTTTCTATGAATGGTGAAGCGATTGCGGCTGACCCACGCAAGCACTTTTGTCCCAAGCGCCAACCGCTCCCAACTGCTTTGAACAGACGAAACAGGGCTGCAATTATCGCACGCGGCAAGTCAGTTAGGTCACCGAAAATGCCCGTAATTACTTCCAACACCACCAATGCATCGAGCAACAATCCCTAATATCCGCCATCGCGAGAAATCAGATTTGCTCAAAAGTTAAGAGAATGGCTCGGCGACGACGTGCTATGAGCCAAATCGCGATTGCGCCTATCAATTGGCCGCTAGACCCGCCCCATTGCCTCCGACTGCGGCCGGAGCTCGGTATTTGCATTCAACTCGATGCCTGTTAAATTGAAAATTGTTCGCGAGCACGATTTTGCGAGGTTGCAGTGCCATTTTTCAGTAAGAAGGCAGACCCGTCGCGGCGTACACTTGTTTCTCGAAGCGCCTTGGAGCGAGCAATCACCACGGCGATCAAAACCTTCGATGTCGGCTGCCAAGATTTTGTGGGCGTTGTTGTTGAACAAAGTTCGTCCAAATCCTCTGCAGAGCCAAATTGGCAAGTAAAGGGTCTTCGCTTTGGCAAATCAGATCGAGACATGGCAACTGCGGCCCTCGATAGCGTTTTGCCACTCATGCAGAAGGAATTTACGCTCGAAGTTTCGGATCAGGACAAGATAGGATGAGAGAGCTTTACAACCTTGGCGAGCTTGGAAAGATGGCACTTTTCTCGTCCGCGACTGGCTCTACTGAGTGCCTTAGGATGTGCCGCCTCCGACGCCAATCCAACCGGCATTTGGTCGATCCCTTCGACTTATACCTAACGGCTCGCGCTAGAGCGCATGCAAGTTGAACCTAGGCCAAAGCCTCGTCTGCTTGTCCAGGCAAGGTTCGGCAGACCCATCCAGCCCCTGAAGATCGAAGGTTTTGCAACATCGCTCGGCGCAAGTTCCGCTGCTGCACTCTTGTAAGTAACTCTCAGAGCTGGGGGTCAGCAGGCCTATCCTCGAGCAGCACGGTCGTCGATGACGATGGAACCCCCTTGCAGGCCCTTCAGTCTGCGATTGCCATCGACCCAGGCAAAGCTATCTTTTTGACCAGAAAGGAGCGTCTCTTCAGCAAATTCAGCTCGTTGCAGCAGACTTGATCGTTCGCTAAAATGTTCCAATGTTAGCCTCATAAACTCGAATGAAATCAGAATCCTCGAAGCTCAACAATAGTGAAAGCCAGGATAGCGACGCGAAGAACGCAGCTGTCGCGCGATCGTCCAATTCTTCTTATCAAGATGCAGCTAGCGATAACGAAGATCACGCAGAAGGAGCATCAAACAAGGTAACAGTGTTCACTCAAACCCCAGCGGAACGACTGAATCGAGAAGTTGATTTCGCGTTGATGTTGGCCGACTTGATTAGAGTTGTGAAGCGAGATCCAGAACAACTTAGACTTACAATCTATGATTTCGCGCGGGTCAAACTCGCCAATGAACTGACTTGGGCCACTCCATCCGAGCGTGAAAGCCTCTTGCACTCACTAGAGGTCGCTATTCATGGCGTAGAAAAGTTTTCCTTGCGTTCGGAGCAAGTAACAGCCTTGCCGGCAGCCAATGCTATATCCAGCCCAGAGGTTGCCGCGTACTTTGACCAGGAAGCCAGATTTCGCACAGATATCCCCGAGACAAAGCCCGCCCCAGTTCATTTGGTTGAACTCGAAGCAATTCCTCAAAGAAGGAAGATTTTCTCGCCTCGGGGAATTGCAGTAGCATCGATTTTGCTACTCTTCATTTTTGGTGGATTTTTAGCTGGATCGATGGTGCTAGGTTCGGTCTTTTTGATGCGCGATAAACTCGTACAAGCGGTTGCGCCGACATCTTCCGAAAAGGTCGTACAGCAAACCATTGAGTCCCAGCTTAAAGGAGTTCCGACGCCGCCCCCTCCTCCAGCATTTCCGATTCCAGGCGACTATGGTGTTTATGCTTTGAACAATGGCGCGCTGGAGGAGCTAGAAGTACTATCTGAACAAGTTCCCGACAAGCGCATTGCGATGTCAACACCGATCATGCAACCAAGCCGGATAATTCTCCCGGACGGCCGTGCGAAATTCATTGTCTACCGTCGTGACCTCGCGAACAACGCTCCTGAAAGGGTTGACGTTCGCGTGGTCGCACAAGTGACAAGAGCGCACATGTTTGACGCGAAAGGCAAACCTACAACAGCTCCGGTCTCCGGCGCCTGGAATATTCGGAACATAACTTTTGCATTTAGAGTACGTCCGCTCCCGGGGAATGCCGAAATGTTGCTAATCCAACCTGAAAGCGCCGACTTCTCCCTCAAACCAGGTCGATATGTTCTGGTCCTGAAAAGCCAAGGATACGACTTCACGATTGCCGGAAGGATTACAGACCCGGCTCAGTGTCTCGAGCGAACAGAAGCTGCTAACGGCGTGTTCTATTCGGAATGCGAAAAGACTTGAGGCTCGGTAACAGGCTTTGTCAACTGCCAGGCGCTGGAAGATGTCAACTGGGCGACCGTCTATAGCAGAAGATCGTCGGGCTAATCCTAAGAAAAGCAGTATGCAATCTCTGAAACCAGAGCATACTGACCGCGGTCATCGAGAGGCGATTCTCGAACTGGCTCGTTTGTCGGCTGAAAACAGTTCGCATCAAAGACAACTGTTCCTCTTGCCTCATCGCGGGTGCGGCCAATTGATAGCATTGGCGCAAACCGTCGAGTGCATGTCGATTGTCTTTGGGTTGGGCGCGGAAGTTGATGAATTGCGCGCTGACTGCGGGCGCGGGATGCAGCAGGTCGGAAACGGAAAAGCGTTAGGGTCGAAACGTATTGTAGGCAATCACCTGAAACAACTATTCGGCTTTGACCTTTATCAGCAGGCTACGCCCTTGGGTGACCTAGCTAGCTGTGGAGCCTCAAGAGGTTGTCCTCAGTCAGACCAAGGCAGCTTGTCGGTGTTTGTGAATTTATACCGCTATGAGCCCCGTTCCAGTTGTATCGCGATGCATCGGCAGCTCTTGGGCGCGGCGATCGGAGGTTGGATATGCTTGGGCACAAGCCCATTCCGTTCAGATGCGCCAGTGCGTAAAGCTTGCGCTCTGATCCGGACAATTGCCAGATACGCTGCCCGCATTGGCCGTCCAAAATCACTGGCATAAACCTTAGCGAACCGCTCGGTCCCCCCCAACGCCACCTCTGGATCGCCCATATCCGTAATCTGATCCAGCTGAGGGCGGAGATTGCCTACTTACCGTTTCGCTGCGCTGCTACCGTGCGTCTCATTTCCCCAAACACAGGCCAAGGCGGGTCAACAGAAATCAGCTATGCGAAGAAGCTCTTTCCAAAACCCGCGCCCGCCGACGCTGCTCGTGACGGCGCAAAGCTAGGCGCGAAAAATCATGAAACGACGGAATAGCGCAATTTTCGCGAAACTGACCAGCTATTCTATTCAAGGTTATATTTGCGCCGAAGGCGTTCAAGTACCTCTGTCAGAATGCTCATAACGGCACTTCTATCTGACTTCCCAAAGCGAATACCTCTTACATCCCAATTAGACGATAATTGTGCCGTCGGCGCCTCTCTTTCCACGATAACACCCACAAATTGCCGACACTCGGGCGACGAGCCTTGAACAGCGGAGGTTATTTCAGATTCCAAGGCTTCTCGCGAGATACCTTCTTTTTGGGAGATCGTTGTTATCAAGGCCTCATCCTTGCACTAGGGTTCCTTCATTCCAGCTTCAAAACGAATGGCCTAATGCACCGTACACGATTCCCAGTGTTCGCTCGGAAAAGTTTCATCCACCAAAGCAATCTTTGCTCGGAATTATTAACGATTCCTCTGACGCAACTTAAAGTCGACCAAGGAGTCCTCAGTGGTCAAAACGACTCATCGGCCATATTTTACCGGTGTTGCTTGACGCGGCAAATCAAAAGTAGGAAGCATACCCTTAGGCTTGCGACGCGAAGGAAAATGGTTTCTTAGGGTGCTACTGCATGCTCCAATTTTCCATTTTGCGTTCGTGTCTGATTCGTCGCCAGCGATGTTTCTATTCTCATGGATGGATATACGAATGAAACGAACAGCTATCGCTTGTATTGCAATTGGGCAATTGATCCTGCTTGAAACAACATTGTCCGCTCAAACCATCTCGAACAATCGCGACAAGGCCGGCAATTTGACAAATCGTGGCACGGCGGCCGCTTTTGCGGTTCAACCGACGACGAACAATGAGCAAGGGATACGGAACACCCCACCTGCCAGTCAGAATATCGTGCCGAGCGCAGGCGGCATGTCACGGATTCAAAATCAGCGAAAGTGATGAGTTCTCCTCACCTCTCATCTGAACGTCGTGCCAATCTGAAAGGGCTCTTCGAATTAGATGAAGTTATCGAACGGCGCGCCTGCGGTTTGATTTCTGAGGTTGCCATTCGTGAGAATTGAGATTGAACGGTGCTAAAGAGAGGAGTTTTAGCAAACAAGTGGATCAAGAACGAGTAGAGTTCTGAATCATTAGCTTCGGCGATCAACAGCATAATCCACGTTGAGTCCTGTTGATGTATGATCACTTGCAGCTTCTAAGCGATGGCGCTCCGCTCGCAACTTGACATTCTTGCTTGATAGTCTGATCAACAAGCGCTGTCATATGATCCACGCGGCAGTGCACGACTACGGCAAGCGTAGCGCCGAGGCCCTTCGGATTGTTTGTGCGGAGTCTTGGGAGCACGGTTAGAAGAGTCATCTTCTGGAAGGGTGCTCACAATGGACGCTCATTCTGACGACATAAGACGACCGCTGTCACCGCATATCGAAGTGTTCACTGGTGCGGGTCGCAAGCGGTGGCCCGATGATTTGAAGGCACAGATTGCCGCGGAAAGCCTCGACCGGGGGCGAATGATGACGGGCGCATCGAGATGGACACGAATGTTGTCGAGCGTGCGATGCGGCCGATCAAGCTCAACGCCAAAAACTCCCTTTTTGCCGGTTGCGACAACGGCGCCGAGAATTGGGCAGTCCTGGCTTCGTTAATCGAGACCTGTAAGCTCAATGGCGTCAATGCCGAGCGCCGGCTCGCTGACGTTCTCGCAAAGCCCGTCAATGGTTGGCCTGCGGCGCGACTGGACGAACTGCTTCCCTGGACGTCGACGTACGCGATACATGATCACGATCCGAGGCTGGCAGCATGAACCTGAACACCACCGCGGTCCGGATCAAAGTGACCCTCAAGGACGTTCAACCGGAGGTGATGCGTCGCCTTGTCGTACCCGTCACTCTGCGCCTTGATCGGCTGCATCTGGCGCTTCAGGAGGCATTTGGCTGGACGAACAGCCACCTCTTCGAGTTCTTCGCTGGTGAGGTCCGTTGGAGGATTCCTGATCCCCACAACGATTACGGCCACCAGCCCATGGACGCCCGCAAAGCGCGGCTTTGCGATGTCGTTCGAGAGACCGGCGCCAAGACGATCCACTATCTCTATGACTTCGGCGACAGCTGGGACCATGTGATCAAGCTCGAAAAATGGTTCGAAAACACCACGACCGAAGGGCTTCCCTTTCTGCTCGAGGCCGCCGGTCGTTGTCCTCCGGAAGACGTCGGCGGTGCGCCAGGCTATGCCGAATACCTCGCCGCCATCAGCGACCCCACCCATCCAGAGCACGAACACATGCGCCTCTGGGGCCCGGAGCGGTTCGATCCCAACGTCGTCAACCGGAAGGCGCTCGAAGCCGCCGTCAACGCGTTGTCCGACACATGGATACCGCGGCGACGCGCCACGCGAACAAAATAGGCGTCAAGCGCCATTCAAAAGGGGCGCAGAGCGACGCTTACCGACTAGGTATTCGCTGAGGCGATCTCGCAAGGTCGCTGGACCAACGGGATAATTCACGCATGCATTTTACGTGGCGGGCATGAACACAGCGGCCCTCGGTCTTTCTCCTACCCAGCCTGCCTAGTGAACCGCTCACCGGCTCAGAAAGCGTCTCTAGGCCAGCTTTGATCGCGGCGATGTCCCTGCTCGACTTGAGAGATCGGCAACCGGTAGTTGAAGCAGGTCCTGGCTTTCAGATCAACCTCCAAACGCCGGCGGTGCATTCTATGGTCTTCAAGCGAATGACGGTCTGACGGTCCTCGCGTCAAACTCTCGACAACCAACTCAATAGCAAAAGACATAAAGCTACTCCACAATCAAAGATATTGACTACAATCCCGAGGGGCTACCGACAATTACGACGACAGTGAATCGGCCACCGGTGCGCTTGAAGCTTGAAGCCGATCCTGCGGCCGGCGCAGCGACGTTCCGCACGATCGGCGTGGCGGCCAAGTTGCTGACAACCCGATCCTAGGCTGAGAACCGATTAGGCCGAAAGCGCCACCTCTATCATCCTGGCGGAATCTTTGGAGCTCGTTAGGGAGAATCTGTCAGAGTTAATATTGGGACGGGGCCGTCGGGGGACATACGCGGCCTTGTGCTTGGGGTAGAGAGCCCGCCAATTAGCCAGCCCCGGCGGCGCTCTCCCTCAGCCCCTCTAAGCGGCAAGGCAAGGGCCACCACCGACCATCGCGTTGTCGCGACGGGTAGATTGCTAGCTATAACCGTCGCCATGCTTGGATGGCCTATGCCATCGTTCGCGGCGGTATTTCGATGCTGAATTGACAGTCTAAAAGCCAGCCGCCGCCCACCACTCGCTCCACTTGATCGCCGCACAAATCATCATTCCCCACAGCGCAATGTTGATTTGTAAAGCCGCAGCCATTGGTCCTAGCCTAAAGAGCATCTCTTAGTTGTATTTTATCGCAACGCCAACTTCGACCTTGAACCTTACTGATTTACGGAACTCTAACACCGCTTAAGTTCGCGCTAGCAGTTGTGGGATGCAATCGGGGATTTTACGGGGTGCTCTCACTCTCCAGCCTTTGCAAACCGGTTGTCCACAACATTAGCTCATGCTCAAGAGTTGCAGTGCCCACAAACTCTCGCCAAGCTCGCACACCGTTCATTCAACCCAAAGACGCGGATTTATCAGCGCGCGTCTGCCCCCACGGATACACGCCTCTCCTTCGACCTCAGCTCGCAAATCAAACAGCTGATACGCGCTACATCGCAATGCTTGGATGGTTGTTGGGTAGATACCTGAGCCACGATCAAGTTTGCGTCATGGATTTACGTCTGACGCGAAGCGTTTGCGCAGCTAGATGATCGTGTCTACAGGACAAAGGTCTAGAGCGGATTCACAGCCTATTACACAAATGGTCGCGGACGACGAACGCGGCTGAAAAGATACTTAATTTTGCTGCGACGAATCTAGCATCGAGCGCATGGATATGCAGCTTCTACAGGGTGACAGCGGTGTTCAGAACAGAGATTTTCGCCAATCTTCTCCTGTACCTCTTCAGGCCCAGGATCGCGACCCGACCCGCGGCATCGGCGCTCCGAAGCAACTTTCGAATGCTCTGCTGGAGGTACAACCGGACCGCGCACATCTCGGATGCGAATGGATCGCTGGACGAAGGAGCGAACGCGATCCTCTGCTGTATCTTTAGCAAGCCGCATTGACAGCGCTGCCGCAGCGCTCTTCTAAGATATATGCTAAGTCGCGCGGAACCAGCGCCGCAATTATGCAATCGGGTCGCCGATTTTCAAAGGCTCCATCTCCGCTAGAGACGGCACAAGCGAAGGCGCCTCGAATTCCTGCTGTTCTAATTGCTGCAACAGATCAAGGATCTTTTGAGGCATAGACGTAGTGGTTCGATCGATCTGCTGCCTCAGCCGTTCGCCAATTTCATCACAAATGGATCTGTAATGCTTACTATCGAGCCAGGTCGTATCCATGACTTTTCGTCCCCCAGCCGACAGCATCACGCTCACTCCATTTTCAAAATATTAATACGAGAAGCTCCCATCAATCCGTGGTGAAGCTTGGGTAAAGGGCGCGACCGCTCGACGTTCGGAGCTCGCCCTTTTCTTAAAGTTAGCGTTAACGCGATTTTGGTACTTTGGGCGCGCTTAAGTTTACCGGTGGGGCTAGAATGTGAACGCTATATTGATTGTTGTTGGCGGCTTAATTGTAATGCTTGCCTATTCGATTTGGTCGGCGATTCGATCTTACTATCAAAAAGGTAAGATCAAAGGCATTGAGGAAGCCGTCCGCGAGTTGCAGGTTGGGATGGCTCTGCACTTGGAAGCGGCGCCGACCCCCGACGTTAAAAAAGCCCTAACAGATCTGCACAAACGATTACGTCACCGCAATTCACGCATTTCCAAAGGAACTGATCGAATCCACCCTGATCTATGGGCAGTGGGAGCCGCATTGGCGGAGGAGAGTTGGCTAAAGGGCCACGGTGCGGGTGTTCGTAGAAAAGCACCTGAGGCCGGGAAACTTCGCATAGATTTATCGGCAGCAGAGTTGCTGCAAATAGGTAGTCTGGCGAATTTGGGATTCCAATACATGATGCCTAACATGCGCCTGATTGATGCTCCTCGGTTCTCAGGCAACGACGATGCCTTGGAAGCTTCCCGCTCAATTAGTAAGATCGAGGCAGCGATCCCAAAGATGCACAGGCCAGATTTAATCCTTCAGGTCACGAGCCGAGAAATTCTAATCGAAGACTGGTGGCAGTTGCGCACGCGCAAAGCTTAGCGACCTGAAGAGCTAAAGGTCCATTCCTAGGAGTCAAGTCGGTTCAGCCGGGTGGTCTGCCGAGACTACCTGCCTCGGTCTAGCGCTGAAACGTCTCGAGAAAGCAGCCGGCGCGATAATGCAAATGGCTCTACGGAGCGATCGCATTAGGCTTCGGTGTGCGTCCGGCGCTCATCGATGAACGCTTTTCCTCGATCAAGACGAGCCGCTCGGCTTCGACGCGGCCACAATACTTAGTTGTGCTCACCGAGCGAGCACCATAATTGCCGTCGCGTTGTCAAGCGACCGCGCTGGAGCAGCTCCAGCCTAATATGGCCAAATTTTTCTCGAGCGCCACAAATCTTCAACGGCCGCAATTGTGTCGTTCGTTAGCAACGTAAGCAATTTGACAACAGCTACTCGGGGTTTCTTGGGCCGAAAAGACCGACAGCGCAATCTATAGTCGTCCCCACACACTTGCGACATAAGCTTATGCATAAATCTTGTGAGATTGAGCCTTACGCAAATACTCCGGCCTATGGCCCTGTCAACAAAACTCCCGCGCGGTAACCTTGAGCAGTTAGGTTAAGGAACGGGTTCCGTTGCGAATGCTTAAAGCAATACTAATCTGCCGATCAAATTCACTTTCGGCAGAACATCAAAAATCGTGCATTCCTCCGAGACAGACACTTCGAGACGAACTCAGGACGTGCCGTCCGCCAAGCACGCTTTCGCCAAGCAGCTTACCCCAATTGGCGCTCGAGTCCGCAAGGCGATGAAGCCGTTTCTAACGGCTGCAATAATTGCCTGTATCTTGATCACTATGACAAGCTGGATTTTTTTTCTTTGCTGGCTGATCTGGCAACTATGCTGGTGGTGGTAGCGGGCATGGCGCGGGCACTCCAGCCGACCGAGCGAAGAGCTGAATAGGAACCAAGAGCCGCAGGCAGCCAAGAAATCTTATCCAAAGCGGGCACTGCTTCCGGCGGGCCAAGCCGCCATGCCCCATTGACGATCATTGTGTGGCTCAAGAGATCGAACCTACCTGCAAAGTCCTCTCGATTGTTCTCCTTCGATCGACTCGAGTTTCGAAATCTCCGATCTAGATTGTCCCCCGCTAACGACGATTTAATGTCGACTATGCTAAGGCATACTAAGCCCCACGAGGCGAGCAATGTGGGCTAAACCCACGGGGATCGACGTGCCGCAAATCTGGATGACCTACAGCGAGATTTCTGAACTTTTGGATTGCTCGATCGAAGAAGCGCGGAGCCGCGTTGTAATAGAACAACTAGATAGGAAAATCAGCCGCGACGGTCAAAGACGCGTTAAGCTCAACGAATTAATGATGATTACCTTCGTCCGCCGGATCCAAGAAGCATTTTTCGACAATTCGCACGCTGTTCGAGAACTTCGGCGCATGCACGACATGCTAAGATCGGAATCCGACCTTGCACGCAACATTGCTCCCCAATCGCGTCAATCGGTTGGATAATAGAAGCATCCAACGCCACATGCCCAGCGGTAGCACGCTTCGAGCTTCTTAATATACGCAGTTGCGTGCGGAAGCCGGCCCCGGTGCGCGGCAGGCGATGACCACTTAAGTGCAAGACACGTTTGCGGCGACGCTGTTTGGGCTTCGATAATGTGGGCCGCCTGGGTCCGCGTCGGCTCAATGCGCAGCCCGCGACGTTTTGCAGAACCAGCTGAAGCTCAAGACGCACCCGGGGCCCGGCGTCCAAACAGCCTATTGAGTCCGCTCGCGACGTTGCGACATGGAAGAAGATTGCAATAGGTACCTTCGCCGACTCTCTTGAGTTCCGCAACGAGCTCGATGTCAAGGCTGCAATGCTGGTGGTCAGGCCGCTGAAATCCTTGCTGGGCCAACGTTCACCGTTAGCTCACGGAAGACAGACGTAGAGCTTGTCGATTTAACGCCTGCACGACTTGGGCTCACCTCTGATACCGTCACATTGGCTAGCGTTCACGCAAGCGCTCCTTGGCTCGGCCTTGAACTCGCTGCGGCCGAAGTCGGCCCGCAATTGCGCCTCCAATATTTCGACCAACCTATTGGCGAATTTCTCATTACCGGAATGGACCCGATCATGAGATGGAGCGGCGAGCCGATTATTCTGAATGTAGCAAACGGCGGCGCCGATCCTGATCGGGCAGGATGGTCGACGCCAGGCGAATTTACCCGTCACATCTCGTTTCATTTTGGTCTGACCCCATCAACCGGCAACCGGCACCGAAGCCTTCGGATCAGTCGCTGCATTACTGCCGCTGTGACTTCGCGCAAATTGACTTCATCTTCCGGCGATTACTTATTTTTGGATCTGAAATCATGTTCGTGACTGTGGTTGCCTAGCTTTGTCACCTTACCGCCCAGGACTGCACTGAGGTGATCGTTACAAATTCGTCCTTGGAGTCGGGCGTTGCGCTCCAGGGGTGCATGATGGGTGGCCAAGTAAGCCTGGAGCAATGGAAGGCGTACCACTCTATCTACCGGTCCGAGGATTGGCGCGTTGAACGCTACAAGTGCGTTGCAGGTCGCTACGAGGCCAGGGCCAAGATATGATTTCATAGCCGTCGTCATGAATCCGCAATCTGGGCAGAACCTTCTCAGGTACGAGGCTGTTTTTTCCTGTCCGATGCGACGAAGCGGTCCTGAAACAGGATATTGGGTGAAACGACATTCGGCTGAAGCAGACCGAGCGCAGATGCTTGCGACAATGCGGGATATCGGCGAAAGCGATCCTCCCAATAAGCCCGCAGAGCGTCCCTTGCCCGTGATGGTTTGCGTCCCCCTACAACCGCAGTTGATGACGGCGTCGTCGGCGTACAGCCCAAGAATGCTTCGATATCGAGCGCGCGGTGAGCATCGAGCCAGTCCCCCGCAGCGACCATCGGGTCAAGGCCATATTCTCTCCTCTGCGAGCGCACAATCGAGTGAGCCCAAACTTTAGGCTCTAGCCCATTTGACTACCCGGATGCCCCCGTCCACAATACCCGGAGCGGAGGGCTGGTAATATGGACTACCGCAAAGAGCTTGAAGCGCTCATGATCGAGACTGTCGCGTTGACATCTCGCACACCACCCACTGTCCCGCAGAGATCACCTGTCGTTCTCGGTCTCCAAGCTCCTATCGATCTTGTTGTATCGATCCCGAACGAGCCTAGCCGTCAGGCTCCTCGACCCTATAATTACGGTCCGCCCGAGCGCGAGCAAATCAGCAAGCGCATCGAGAAGTTCAAAGCGCACCAAGAACGGTTTCGGCGGGAGCGCGAAGATTATTGTTCGCAAGTGATGAAGCGCGTGCGTGACGCAGCGGCAGGTCGGACGTTGCCCGACGATTAGCAGGATTTAAGAAGGTGATTTTAATGTCGCAGGTTGCCAAGCGATCCATTGTTGTAAGAAATCATAGATCGAGCGTGAGCCTTGAGATCGAATTTTGGTCAAGCCTTCGCGAGATCGCGAAGACGCTCGGTGTCAGCACGCAAGAACTAGTAGCCGAAATCGACCGTCAGCGCGAACATGCAAACCTGTCGTGTGCCATTCGCCTCTTTGTTCTCGACTATTATCGATCTCGCATTCGGAAACCTCTGCCCCCCGCCGTGGCCGCCCCAAGTTCTGATGGTGGCGACCAAAATCTCAGTCTCAACCTTTCTTTGGAACAGCAAGTTCGCTCTTAATACAGCGGATGTCTCATGGACGCTCAGCGCCGCTATGAACTAAAAGTTGCACTCGACCGATTGAGCGCCGCTTCAAACGAGTTGCGCGGGTTGGCGGACGAAGAGGAAGCCGCTTTCAATTCCACTCCGGCAAATTTGCAACAGAGCTACAGAGCGATCGCCCAGAAGGAAACATCGGAAATCCTTTCAGAGGCGGCGACGAACGTAGACGATATTGTACAGGCTCTCTCGCTGTTACTTGGCTAACGTGGCACCTGGGCGGCTAAACCGTCCCACAATTGTATGAGCCAGCAGCACAGCACTCCCGCCACTACATTGATTGAGACAATGAGCAGGATTTCAGCGGGAATGAACGATAGATTTTCGTCCGGCTGAGCCATCGCCAGACCTTAATCGACGGTAGCTCGGCCGTCGGCCCCAAAGAGTGCGCGCGACCCGAAATTATACGGGTGTTGCTGTGACGCGTCAGTGCAGGGGTAGCGTCGTTTGGCGGGACGAAAAGTCGGTCGCGGAGTTCCACGCAGCGGCTGCGAAATAGCCAGTAAAGGCGACACTTGCCGCAATCAAGAAAGCCGAAATGATCTGAGCCACGGACATCCTCACCGGGGTTCCTGACCACCGGAAAGTGCCGATGAGTGGTGGCAATTTAGCGGCGGAGCCATCGTTGCTATGCACGACAACAGGCATACGCCGTGCCCCGGGCGCGGAGACGCGGCGGTCGCGGAACGCTCTAGCTAGAGCCGCTCGGCGAGGCTCGAAATCACTTGGACAGGGACGTTGGACTCTCGCTACGGGAAACAATCAACCCGCCACGCCCCGATTGATTTGAGACGGGCCGTAGGCGACGGATCGTCCGCATGCCGACGCAGAGTGCAATCAGACCGCAAACGTCAACAACGAGGCGAAACAGCTCGACACGAGTCATTGCCACCGGGCATCGCTCCAGATCAATCGAACCATACCTGCTCATCGAACCGGATCGCCACCTGAATTGTTCGTCATAAATTTGGATGGCGTGCCGGGATGACCATTGGTCTTGGACCAACACCATCAAAGTAAACCCAACCGCGTCAACTTGTCCGGCTCGATCACGGCTATGGTTGGCCACTTCAATTGGAGCTCACCTCGCCAGACCCGTGCCCACACCTTCGATGGCACGACAACAAATAAGCCGCGCGCCTGATTCTTGCTTCGCGAACTGATACAGTGAATCCGGAAGCTCTATTAACTCGAGAGAAAAACCCCAAAAGCAACGGCTATCACTTATGATCATAGCCATATCATCCTGACCGGCCACTGAGTATTTCCTCCAGAAGAAGTTTGAATCCGGCCTGAAGAAGGACGGACAGATGAAGCGAGCAAGGTTTACGGAAGAGCAGATTATCGCGGTGTTGAGGGAGCATGAGGCCGAGGCGAAGACGGCCGATTTGGCTCGCAAGCACGGGATCTCCGAAGCGACGATCTACGACTGGAAGGCCAAATTCGGCGGCATGGATGTCTCCGAGGCCAAGCGGCTGAGGGCATTGGAGGAGGAGAACACGAAGCTGAAGACGCTTCTTGCCGAGCAGATGCTCGATGCGGCCGCCCTTCGCGAGCGCCTTTTAAAAAAATGTTAGGGCCCGCCGCCAAGCGCGCTGCTGTCGAGCATCTGCAGGCCTTCATGAGCCTGTCGGAACGGCGGGCCTGCTCGATCGTGGGCGCGGATCGGAAGATGGTCCGTTACCACTCCAGCAGTCCGCCGGACGTTGCTCTACGCGGCCGGCTGCGTGAGCTCGCCTACGAGCGGCGACGTTTTGGCTACCGCCGGCTGCTCGTCCTGCTGCGCCGGGAGGGAGAGCCCTCGGGCCGGATCTACCGGCTTTATCGGGAAGAAGCGCTCACCGTCCCCAAGCGGCGGGCTCGCCGCAAGGCCGAGGGGACCCGTGCCCCGATCCTGGTTAAGGCGAGGCCCAATGCGCGCTGGTCGCTGGATTTTGTCCACCACCGGTTCGCCAACGGTCGGCGCTTCCGCATTCTCAACATCGTCGACGACATCGCCAAGGAATGTCTGGGCACCATTCCGGACACATCGATGTCGGGGCGGCGCGTGGCCCGCGAACTGACGGCGATCGCCGAGCGGCGCGGCAAGCCAGGAATGATCGTGTCCGACCATAGCACCGAGTTCACCTGCAACGCTGTGCTCGCCTGGTGCAAGGACGCAGCCATCTACTGGCACTTCAACGCACCAGGAAAGCCGATGCAGAACGACTTTGTCGAGAGCTTCAACGGCCGGATGCGCGACGAACTGCTCAACGAGACCCTGTTCTTCGAACTCGATGCTCGTGCCAAGATCGCCAACTGGGTTATCGACTACAATCTCCAGCGGCCTCACTCGTCGCTGAGATACCTGACCCCCGCGGCCTATGCCGCCCACCTCACCGCAACGGACCACCGGCTGCGCAACCCCGACCAGCTCCGCCGATCGTCCGTTGCTCCACCCGCGCCGCTTGGCGTACAAAACCCCGAGACTCTAACCGCCACTGGATGAGAACTCAGTGGCAGGTCATAGTCGACAAAGCCACTGATTGTCGCGATGGCTCTGACGCCAAAGCTGGCCAGCGCTGACAGTGATAGGTCGGAATTAGGCCCGACCTTTGAAATTGCATCCCAAAGGGACTCGACAGAACTTGTCGTGCTGTCGATACCTTCGTCGTTCGCAGTGATTGTTACTCTGCGAACGATATCGCCTTCGGCCATTAAAAAATGAATTTCAAAATCTTGATCCTGTACGCAACTAGTGCGATGTTGTTATTCTTGAGAATGTTACTTAGAAGGCCCCGGTCAACAACGACTCGGGAATTCAAATGGCAAAAAAAGCCAAGAACAGAACACGCCGCACCTATACTGCGGATGATGTGAAGCAACTGCTTGCGCACTCGAAAGCACGCACGCCGGTAGCGAAGATCGCAAAAACGATGAAGAGAACTGAAGGTTCGCTTCGCCAGAAGGCAATCAAGCTCGGAATTAGACTCGGTCACCAACGCTGAGCGTCTCGGTTCGTCTCTTGACTCGGAAAGTTCTTGCCCAATTCTGGAAAGACTTTTCCGAGTCGAACCAACCGCGAACACGCTACGATGTCGCAGCCAGCGACAAACGAACCATCCTGGCTCACCGCCTGAACATAAAAAGCACAGTCTTTCTGCGGAAGATCATCTTCACCTCGCAGGTAATCTTCCCACATAAAATTCAGCGCATTATGGTCTATCAAGCGCCTCACGTCGGTCGACAAGATACCGCCTGACACCTTGTGAGCGAGGTCGTGGGCGCGCTGAGCCGCTTCTGCTTCTACCCTACGGACGGCCTCTTCGAGCATCAGGCGTTCGCGCGTGATCTCAGACTCGGATAGCTGCGGTTCTACGCTACGGAGTTGGGCGAGCTGTGCGTGCCCGTTCATTCAGGGCACGCCGGCTTTCTCCGGGGGCCCCGAGGTCAAATGCGGAAATCGCGCGAGCGATCAAAGGATAATAGTCGGCCAGGCAATATTCCTATTCGTGGACACATGGCAATAACACTACTTTAGACTGGCGCGCTGTACCGGTTTTTCTAGCCCAGCCCCCCAAAATCGGGCCGACACCAATTTGCTGCGCTCATAATCCACGGCCAGTCTGCTTGTCCCGGCGCTGAGCTTTCGCTATCCGGGCGCGCACAGCCGAGCCTGTTTTAGAACCGCCCCTACGAGACAGGCGCAGCCGCCAGTCGCGCCTGCGGGTGCCATGGGCGCAGCAGAACAGCCCTCCGCCTTGTAATATAGGTCAGGCAAAGCCGACCGCTGACGGTACTGAACGAAGATCGTGCCCGCAAAGCCATGCCGCGCGGTGGCTCACGAAACGGACGGTACGACAAGCTGCGTAGGCATCCCAAGTCGGTAGTCGGCGCCAATCAGTTGGTCGTTCCAACGCGCGACACAAAACCTTGGCACAACTTGTGCCTACTAATCGATACCGGAGTTTTGCATCCCCCCTCGGGACTGGAAAGCTGCCGCCCACGCTGATTTAAGCGGGCGGCGCTTTTAGTCACGGTGAAAAGGCCCTCCGCATCATGCTGGCGGATTCTTGAGCTTTGACTTGTTCGTACGAAGAGCAGTGCCCTCTAAGGCAGTTCGTCGTTCCCGCTCTTTGGCGCAGACAATCTTGTTCGGCATAGCCTTGGTCACGTCATGGAATGGAAATACGCGGTGATGTTCACGGTCGAAATCTACGGGACTGCCTTAGACGGTTCGGACTGGCTTATTCACCGAACGACCATTTTGGGAATTGACCAACTTGCAGCGCGCAAAACAGCGGACACCCTGCTTGCCGTGCGCAAGAAGGCGGCACGCGCCTGCGTGCTGAATGCGCAGGGGGAGACCATCTACATCGTCCACAAGTAACAGCCCGACGGCCCAAGCGCCGCGCGGGAGGAGAGAAACGGTCGCCAGGGCCGCGAGCACGCCAACTCGAATACACATGCGCACCGGCCATCCAACAGGACGAGTGCCGCCGCCGTCCCAGATAGCGCAGCTCATGTTCCAAGCAAAATGCGTGACCCTAGGAACTGCTGCGACATTCACCAGTTGCAGTATGCGCGGCCCAAGCCACTGCGCACACCCGGCCGCCCCCACACCTCAGAAGTCCTACAGCGGCCGGGCGCCTGCCAGAACCGTAATGTCTCGATGCACTACCTAATTGCGTTTCCTTCGAGGTTCGCCTTCAATTCCCTCGGTGAGGCCCTGAACGACCCAGTTGCATCCGCAAGGGATACCTGCGCCGAAAGAGTGTTCAATAAAACGACTTCGCCGAGGCTGCCGATTTTCGATAATCGTCAGTATTCGACCGGAGGTGCACCCGACATTCTCGAAAACTATTTTGCCGACATGACGCGGGGCAATCCACCGATCCTCATTTGCCGGGAATGCAGGCGGCCCATCGATTTTCTTGCAATGCTGCCCCACATCGCAAACCTGCCTGCCATATACGTCTTCAGATGCTTACCCTGCCGGAGGGTCGATACGATTACCATCCCGTCCTAGCGGACCGTCCGGCCAGTACTTCGACTTCGTCAGTATCCATTCCTTGGCCTCAGCCTCAGTCTCGAAATCTCCAATATGAGAGTCCGGCCCGTAACCCGTCACAATGGCTACGAACCAGCGCCCACCCCTCGTCAGCTCTGGCTTGAATTCAGGAAATTGCCGCTTCATGCTGACAGTATGGGACCTCGGCGTTCCGAAATCTATCCATATCGAGCGAGTTGCAACCTCTCGCCTTCCGAATTCTCCGATACCCCAACCGACGGCTGAGATGATCTTGAGTGGACGATAGCGAGTTCCAAGATCAGTCCTGCAACGGAATTTTGCGCAGAATAGCATCAAGCCCCGCCTGCGTGGCTTGCCACGCGCCGCGGTTCAGCTCGATCCAGCGCTTTCGCAGTAAGTCCTCAAGCGTCGCTTGCCCCACACCGAACGGGAGGGGACGTCTTCGATGAACGGCCATGATAGCTGTACGCTCAGCGTGTGTCGGAACATCCGGCGAACGCTTCCTGATCGCGCTCCGCCTAATGTCTATCCCGAGTTCGTGGGCTTTGCGCCGAACAGTGGTCTCCGCTCGATGGAGCGCGGCGGCAATAGGCTTGGCAAATTTTCCATCCTTTGCGAGCTGACGTAGCTGGGCGATCTCGTCCGAAGTCCAATCTCGTTTCATTGGCTAGAAAAACTTTTTGAATGAAAAATGCGGTGGATGTCTCAATCGCTTTCAGAGAATAAGCGAGTCGCCATAGTCCGCCCAGTCCCTTGCTATTTTGCCAGCTACCCCTCGAACGAACTGGCTCGCAATAGTCCCTCGGAGTCGCGGTATTCGACCTCAGCATAAAACTTGGGCTCTAGCCGCCTGGCGCCTCTCTGGCCAGAGCGACATGGATATCACTGGCCAGATCTCCCTTCAGTCTTAAGGATCGAAGGGGTCGCCTACCCGCTAGACCTTGCGCTCGCCCTCCGGATGCCTCAGCATTGCTGCATTGTCGAGATCGGGCCAAGGAGAAGTGAAATGGCGAAAGACGTCCATTTTGACGTCATCCGAAAACTGATCGTTGTCTCCGTGCTTCTAGGTAGCACAAGCGCCCAAGCAGAAAATTGTAAGCAATTTCCCCCCGGCCCCTTCCGCCGTCAGTGCGCCGAAGCAAACCATCCGCAGTTAGGTGCAAAGCTTGAGCGGTGCAAAGAGGAGGCCGGATCAATGGGTCTCTACCCGGGCAAGGGCGATCCCGACGCCCTCAAAGAATACGTGCAGGCATGCATGCACCGTCGCTAGCGGCGAGCACAAAGCAAGTGCGCGACTCCTAATCGAAGCATGCGGCAAGTGAGGCACCGTATGGATACCAGGAGGGCGCGTCCCCGATCGTATCTTAAAGGCGTCCTGCCAGCGTTTGAGTAGCACCGCGTTGATCTGGTTTGGATGGTGTCCCGCCACTCGCCCTCTTCGCGAAGCCAGTGCGCAAATGCCGAGCGTTCTAGGGCTCCCCTACGGGCACTAGCCCGCTGGCGTTCACCACGCTGTTTGCAACCTCGAATTACGTCATCGTGTGCACGCCGGCCGCGACCCGTGGAGTCATTGCGTCGACCTTGATTGCAGCAGTTCAGTAGCAAGCATTGATCTGCGAGTACCACCTGCGACCAACACCGATGTCAACTTCAGCTGTTCGGTGTTCGGGCGGCAATAGGAACTACCGCATTTTGTAAGCGTCAAGAATGTGGGCGATGAAAATCGCAACGCTTATAAATGCGAATGTCACAACGGCAATCTCTGTCATTGTACCATAGCCAATTTGCTGAAAACGTCTAGCGAAGGCCGCAGCAGAGGGACCTACTGCGGCCCGCGCATGGTCAAAATCAGACCGGGTAAAAAGATCTAAGTGAAATATGCAGCCAGCCCCGGTAAGCAGGAGCCTACCGCAGCTCTGCCGCAATGCAATGTTAGTTAGGACACAGTTGGAAACGTATTTAATTCGGAACCAAGTGAGGGAGAGCACCGCCGGGGCTAGCTAGCTGGCGGGCTCCCAAGCCCAGGACCGCCTCGTCCCTGCAGTCCCGTCCCGCGAAGAATAGTCCGCGATTCTCGCGTTTCGAACCACAAAGATCCCCGCCGTTCCGTTGAGGCGGACGGTACGGACATGCTAGAGCCTTGCGCGCCGTGCCTCTCGTGCGGAGAGGTATAGGCACCCGGCCGCAGGCACTGCCCAGATTAGCGCCTGCGGCCGATCAAGATTATTATCACGGGCTGGAAACATGCTTTTGCCGAGTTTTTCCGATGCTGTTTGTTGCCCAAAGGGCCGGAAGTAAGTGGGCGCCAGCTCTTGCCCCCAACCCTGCGAGCTGAGGCCGCTACTTTGCGCGGGCTACTTCTTTAGAATCAGCTTCATTTCTCGGGCCGCGCGCCTAACCGATCCGACATGCCGGTCTAGCGCTTGTGCAATTTCCAACGACGTGAGCCGACGGCGCGCCATCGCTGCCAGCTTTTGTCGCTCGATCTCGGTCCAATCCTTCCGGCTTCGATGATTTCATGTCGGGATCATCTACCCAGTCCCTTCGAGTCAAAGGCATTGGGAAATCTTACAATTGGTCAGTGCGACATGAGATTGTCGCCAAGCGACAAGAGTCGGGGCTATTTCCCATCAAGGTCGCTTCTTGCAGGCGTCCCAAGCCGCCGCCAAGTCTGCTTGCGCGCCCTCCAAGCCGAGCGCTGCGCCAGTTATGGGCAGCCCGTTCCCCGTTGGAAGGAGCTTCCAGACCCACCGAGGCGGCAACCTCTCAGGCGCGTAATGGATTCGCCCGACGTGTTGGCCGTCATCATAGATGGTGTAGTCACGTCCGCCGATCGTTCGCATCGTCAGGGCCATACTCCTCCTCCGATTCGATCGCACCATAGTGGTGCAATATTCGGAATCAGCAAAGTCCCGTTGACATGTGACAGGCTTTCGCCAAGGGATGAGCTAATGGGGCGGATGCCGCGGCAGTAGATTCTGCAGAACGGTCAGCTCTGGAAACTCGGCAGCACAGGCCTTGTAGCGCTCACAAATACGAAGATCGTTGCCGTTCGCCTGACCTGCCTTCGAGTGTCCTCCTCATCCGGCGCTACTTCGGCTCTATACCAGAGACCATAAGGCAGGCGGGCCCGGGGTGTAGACCACGTTCCGGCATGTTTGGAGTGAGACTCCACCTTCCATGCCGTTCGGGAAGACGAGATCGAGATCCCCCTTCGGACAGACTAGCTTCCACTCGCGGAGAGCGTGGATCACGATCGGCGGGCACCGAGCCAGCCATCCTGCCGAGGTCCCGCAATTGAGAAACGGCAACCGGGCTAGCGCTCGGTCCGGGGCAAATTCTGCTGCGCCTGCTGTCGCTCAAGCGCTGCCTCCGCCTGCAATACGATCGATCGCCGCGTGTCCTGGTTAGTTATTTTCTGAAACGCCCTGATCAGGCGAAGTATCTGCAGATCTTCGACGCCGCTCGGCATGGCAAAGCCCTTTGAGAAAATTGCATCCGAAAATGGGAAAACTATGCAGCGGCTTTGTCCCGAGTGGAACAGCTAACTCGGCCGAAGGTTAAATTCTGCCGGCCCGCCGCCGCCGGGCTGGCGGAGCCCAAAAGCCCCCCAGGCGGGCAGTTTCTTTGACATAGAATGTGGGATTGGAATGCCTGATGCTTCAACCGGACGGTTCAGATTGCGTGGAATCAACTGGAGAAGACGGGTGATCTAGGCAATGCATCAGAAGCCAGCCGCTTCCTTGTCAAAACCGTCGACGAGATGGTTCTCAAGGGCGAGAGCAAGAGGCTGATGCTGGCTAACCGCGCTATCGATGCTTACCGCCAGCGCCCAAAGGAAAAAAGGCCGTCCGCTTGAACAGCAGCCAGCGTCTTCACCGGAGCTGGATGCCCAAGGTTTCCGCAACCCGCTTGACCGAGGCGATATATCTTCGCAGCGCGCTCGCAATCTGGAGGGCGCTTGCTCCCTCAGTGGCCATCTCAATCAGCAACTTCTGCTCGGCGTCGGTCCACTGCCGAGGTTTCTCGCACCTCATCGTCAGCTCCGCCCAAGTGAAACCCAAAATGAATATGCAGAAGCCCGCCAGGTGCGACAGCTAGCGGGCTTCAGCCAATGCGTCGCAGCGAGTCCAAAATGCGACGCAGAACGATAGCGGATCAAATTTGCTACGCCCGTCCCCACCGATGACAGACCCGCCAACTTGTGAACCGGTCGGCGGTTTGTTGGATTGTAGATGGGATCCGGAACGGCCGCCCTTCGATGATCCGCATCAGAGGAAAGCAGCCATCTCGAGAATTGAGCCTCGCCATCACGACCGCCGGGCACCCACGCGAGGTTGGCAATGTTGCACGAAGGCATCACACGCCGGGGATCGTTGTTAACCGACGGTCGCGCGTTTGCACCGCACCTGAGGCGTTGGTATCAGGTGGCGGCCGTGCACTTCGCCTGGGGTAGGTTAAGGACGCTCGGCACACGGCCGCCCGGTCACGGTGCGGCCGTGACCGTTTTCAGTAGAACATAAATTACTTAAACTTGCGTCGACGCTCTGAGTGTTATGTTGATCACACTCAAGCACTTTTTTCGCCCATAGTTCCGCGAGATTCGACCGCTGAAGTCAAGCCCGGCCGACTCCGGTCAGAGTGGCGCGAGTTCCTGTGGGCACGAATTTTGCTGCTAGCGAGATGGCTCCTGCTCAACACCTTGCGCGGGGTCCATTCCCAGAAGCCTTTGCCCGGCGCGGAAGCCCTCGCGCCGGGCCTTTTTCATTGGTCAGAGTGCTTCCAAGAGGCCCGACCACTGGTGTTTAAATACCTGTGGACAACCTGTGGAAAAGCCAGTACTGCCGCATTTACGGGCGCACAGAACTGGGAAGTTAGGGGCCTAATTGAAGCGCGCCCCCCAAGCGCACAGAAGCCCATTTTCAACCCCCAAGCTATTGCCCCGCTCGCCCCCCAGCGTGCGGGGCTTCTTTTCCGCCGCTCCGCTGAATTGAGAATCGCCTATTCTCGGCGGCATTCCGGCTGGGGCTGATCCGTGAAGCTGATGAACGAGCGTTCTTACTCCGATCCTGCGGCCGCAGCGCGCAAGCTGATCGAGCTCGCAAAGAGCATCGAGGCGGTCCAGGACGGCCGCATTCACATCGAGAAGATCAACGCGCCCTTCCTGTCGAAGCTCAAGGCAACGGGCCCAGAGTTCGGCGCCGGCATCACGCACGCGATCGAAAAAGGCTGGCTTGAGCTGCACGAGAGCGGCACCTATGTGCGGCTCTTGTCGCCGGGTGACAATCTCATGTCGTGATGACCATCCGTAATTTTCTAGGGAGGCCGCCAACTGGCTATGTCTTAATTCAAGGTCCGATAATCGTGTAAAAAGCGCCAAAAACAGCGCCAGTGACGACGAAGAATCCAGCTATAAGCAGATGCAGGGCATGCCGAGATAATCGGCGCCCCGCGGATTGGTTGCGGAGGCAAGGTCCCCGCCAGGTCAGGTCGTCTAGGTCGTCGCATGACCACGCTAAGAACGCGCCATGACGGCTGGGTGAAAGCAGTACGCGCCACTCAATAGAGATTGATGTTAGCCAGAGGAAGCCTGAGTTCGCGGCGCGCTCTACGAGATCCTTTTTCCGAAACTCTGTTGCCTGTTGTTCGAACCGCGCCATTTCCTTCTGCGTTGCTTCTACCAAGCTGTTGCGCCGCTCGACATGCACATGCGAGTTCTCCGCCATGCCCCCTCCTACGCATCGGGGCCTGGCAGCGTCTGGATGCTCGCTTCTATTACGGCAATGTCCTGCTCGACCTCAGCAATGGAAGCTCGACAGTCGAAGCCGGTTCTGGCTTTCAGGTCGACTGCCAAGTGTCGGCGATGTCCTCCGATTTTCCAGGGACTGACGATTCCCGAGCTTGGCATAGCTGCCCGCAATCAACTCAATCGGACTCGACATAATACCACCCCACGCCAACTTCGGATTGCAACAGTGATGAGCTAACGTGCAAAGCGATTTTTGCAAATTTATAGGCAAAAACCCGCCAGCCTCGATGACCAGCGGGTTCTCTATGCCCATGCGTACCGCGGTAGATGTCATCCGATCCGTGATGACGAACCATACGTCGATAGGCGTTGACGAGGGGCCGGACCTATTCCGAGTGCGTGCCGCATGGGTCTCGAAGGTCTCAAAGCATTGAGATCGGCCGTACCGCGGAGGCCGGCAGAAGCACTGGATCGAGGTTAAGAACCGGCAGCAGCCGGCGATGGAGCGCGAGCTATAGCCGTATTCGTTTACGTCAACACCAGCAAGAAAGTCGGCGGACCACGGCATATTAAGTATTTGCCACGGTCAATGCTGCGGAAAGGTGGCTTTACGAGAACGATCCTGAATGTATGGATTCGAATATGAGGTTTTGGAATGAGCCGGACTGCGGATCCAGAATTAACCCGCGGTCGCAACATCAATCTTAACGCAAGACCTTGCTTGCGGCCTCGCCTGCAGACGCTAGGCTAGTCGCTCAACGGACATTGCCGTTTGTCCGGGTCCCCAGTGGCGAAGCCGTCGCTCCATCATATTCGGCCGCGGCGGCTTCGTGCCCTTCGCTCGAGCTCATTTGAAGATGCAGCCGAACAACGAATCGCTCGATCTCATCGAGATGCGTCGGCAACTTACAGAACTACGTTCGCAACACTCGGACAATCTTCTAATAGCGGCGGTGTTGAACCGCTTTCTCGTGAAGACAGCTTTTCTAACCAAGCCGACAGACATCGCGCACGAGCTGCGTCTCCGCTCAGAGCTCGAGCGAACGTTGACCAGGGTCAAAGCGATCGCTGCCCGAAGATGAAAAAGGCCGCGGGGCCCTACCCCATGCCCTGCGGCCCCACCCGGGAAATTGACTGTTTACCGAATGAGCACTGCCAGCCCCGGTTGATCGGCATGATTCCAGAATTTGCTATGCAGTTTGAGTCGGAAAATCCTGTTTCAGAAAAGAACCTCGCGACTGTTGCGGCAATGCTACTTTAAAGTCAGGACTCGAACCGATTGGTTTGGCGAAGCTGCCGGAAAGCAGCGCTTCTTCTTGGGTTGGGGAAACTTAGCAGATGTTTGAGACCCGAAAATCGGCGTTTAATCCCCGACCATCAGAGCGTCGGAGGATATTCGCGGGGCCTCTACTTACTTCTTCTGGCTACATGTGCTGTCGGCCTGCTGCTCTTAGCATTCGGCCGAAAGGACCGATGCCGAGCGCACTTGTTGCCGCGAATCCGCAGCCAGATCTGAAACTGTGTTATGCGGCACGATCGTTTTTGACTGTGCATGGATCGGCGCGTTCAATCTGAGTATCGACGTGATCATTACTTGGATTTTCGTCTTTGTGATTGGCGCGAGCGCAGCGATTTTGATCGCTCACGTAATCGATGCAATTCATTCTTGATCGAAGCGAAATCGGAGCCGGCCTCCCACGTCAGCGCAAATAGGGAGCCAGGGTCACAAGCTTTGATGGGCAAGAGAGCCCACCTCTGCTTGACGCATTCGCATGATCACTCTAACTCCGCGCGCGCGAGCATCTTACCCCACTCGCATTCATGGATCAGCATCGCAGTTCTTGGATTACCCGCGGCGAGATTCCACCGAACAACGATCGGCACGAGCCCCCCAGTGATGAGAGGAAAACCCTTGCGCCTGATCTAGGCCGGCGAGCGCCAAGCATGCAGTGGTCGGGCAGGCCTGCACGTCGATCTCGAACACACTTATGCTTTTTGCTGCAGTGATGCCAAGAGCCCGAGCAGATGATCTATCTCTTTGCTCTCTTCACTTGAAACCTGCAGGCCCGTTGTCGAGGGGTCTTCCGATGGCATTATAAGGCCTTCGGGTGATAGACCGTCGGTTGTCGGTAATTTCTCAGGCAAATATGTCGCAATATCTAACTTGGCCGGTACAACGGTGGCCGACAGCTCGTGCTCCCTGCCAGCCTCGTTACCAGGTTCCAAAATGACATGACGATCGAGGCGTGAAAGCCCAGTTTCAACTATTGCAATTTCCTGTTCGAGCTCGCCTATAGCGCTGCTCGCGTCATAGCCGACGATCCCCTTGAGCTTGCTCAGCGCCAATCTTCGGTGCGCGATCAAATCTTGCAGAGCATTGCGATCGTTCAACTTCACATACGATGACACTATCAAATCAATTGCCGCTGACATCTCTTCTCTCCAAGAGAACCGCTCGGCTCACTTAAATGCGCAATTTTCCGCAAATCGAAGAAATTGTAGAACAGAAAGACGAAGCGATCGTTAAAGGACGATTGGCCAAGTAACTTGAACACGGCCGCTTCAACTTTCCAACATCATGCACCGCCTTGCTAAATTTGCGTCGATCGGATCGATGGTGGTTATTCTCCTTGGAATAGCCTTGGTTACTTGGCCGGGCTTCGCGGCATTTGTTGACGCTGCGATCTACTCCGTCCAGGTTTTAATTTGGGACATGTTCAGCCCGCAAGAAACTTCAATATTGACCACCCTATCCGGTGCTTGATTCCCCGCCAATGTTAAAGCGCCAACCTGTGTCGATCGACCAGTTTTTCGCCTGAACGAGCACCTCGTAAGGCTTTGAAATTCATTTTTCTAGAATCTACAACGACCCTACGCGCCGCCTCAACGCCTTTCTCGCTGAGCACGTCGAAGCCAAACGAGCGGCCTATGAAAACCAATTTATTCACCTGACGACAACGCCCAGAAACGGACCGGGTCCAGCATCTGCTCACGACCTAACGAGGGGGTGGTTATGTGGACAATCATCAACCTTTTGTACAGCGATTATTGTCACCGAAGCCTTGGCAAGGCTTCGCCGGGTCGATGGGGTAGGCCGAGAGGACACGACCGCCGTCTTGGACGGCGATATCGTTAGACTGCCGATCCTCGCGGCAAACGCTGCCCCAATCGCCGGTCAAATGCCGCTTGAGGCATTCAAGGCGGTAGGCGCCAGTCGTGGCGTCGAGAACGCCGGGTCGGCAGCGGAAGGCCCATCCATGCTGGCGAGTGGGTCTCAACAGGCCCATCGCGCTGCCATCATATAGGTGCAAGCCCGCTGTTCCTTGCTTCGTCGATCCTGCTCAGTTGCCGCCGCGTAGCGTCAGACCACTTCCCTGACAGGCATCGTTATCGAACCGGGCCCATTCTCGATCATGGCATCGTTATAGGGATGCTGAGGCGGCGCTTCTTCGTAGCGGAACGTCCGTCGGACCAGAGCAGTGCTGTGACGGGAGCCGACTGGAAGCTGCACCTCAAATCTCAAGAGCTTGATCAACGGATTGAAGCCTTGAGGAACGGCAGAGATCAACGTGACGTTCCAGTCGATCTCGACGATCGCCTCGACTGTTGCGATGAACTTCGGTCCTTGGTCGATGCCAGGCTGCCTGTTGATCCAGGCCGCGAACGTGCCGGGGACGACCTCGACCGATGGAATGATCGGTCTCGCATGTGCGGCGACATACGCCTGGCAACTGGCGTAAGTGTCCGGCCCGAACACCTTGTGATAAATAGCCAGGACGAGATCTTCCGATTTGGCGATCAGATAGTGATCCGTGCCGATCTGCTGATACACCACGAACTCGGCGGCGGCGGGATCAGAGACCAAGAGGCTCGGAACCGTGGCCGGTTGCTCGACGATATCGATCGCATGGACGCCGTTTTTGTCGACGATACTGACGACCTTCGTGGAGGACGGGTAATTCGGGAACGCCTTTTCCACGTCGAACGGAAGAACAATCGGGTTTGTGATCCCGTCAGTTTCGAAGAACAGGCCCAACTGGGGCGGAAAGATCAGAAACGGCAACTCTTCGATCGTCACACGCGTCTGCGCGGTCGGCTTCAGGCCCGTCGCCCTGACATGCAGAATCCCATTCTGGCGGTAGGCGCTATAAATTCCCTCTCCAAATACCTTCGACATTGTCCCCCCAATAGCCGCAATTTGCCGGCTCAAAATGTCATCTACCTGACGGTGCCAAACGATAACGCCTCAACCCGCTTATCCTAGCCCACCCGATGCGACACTTTGACGACGCCTTTGTTGGTCTAACCGAAAGGCGTCCAGCGATGGAACGCGCCCATCGTGCGCGAGGATCAGGGTGTCGCCATTGCTCCGGTATCTTTGGCTGTGCATTCGTCCGCGCGTTCATTTCCCCAGCGAGGAGGCGAGACGTGCTTGTCTGGATTGGAGCTCTTTTCATTGCAGTGAGCGTCGCGCACGCGGTCGACGCCCTGCGTTCGTGACGGCGATCAAGCTGAGAAAAGTTTCCTTAGCTCGTAGCTTTGCGGGTGGTTTTATTTCCGCGATAATCCGCCTACAATCCGGACTTGCCGCGGCGAGATTTTCATCAGCCAACGAGGTCACTTGCCACGTTATCGCCCGCGCATATGTGTTTTGTGGATGAGATGCGAAGCTGTCATTTGCACGTTTGAAATTGATTGCTGGGGTGTAGTGCTGCGGACATGCCTGCAATTGCCTATTTCATCCTCGCGCAGTTTGCGCGCCTTGTTGAAAGTATCCTTTGCCTGGCCATGAGCCTGATCTAACCTAGGCAAGATCCGCTTTCCGCAGCAGAGTGGATTTTGAGAGGAAAAACGCTTTGGAGCGGGTGAAGAGCCCCGAGCGGAGCGGGTGAAGGGAATCGAACCCTCGTATTCAGCTTGGAAGTCGCCACATTCTGCAATGTTATCAAGAGCCATTCTGATATTTCTCAGCTTCTTGGGCGATTGAGATCGCTACAGAGTTTCTCTTTGTCGGAATGGCGACGGGTTTAGCCCTTCGCCCGATTGGTCTAACCATGTACCGTCAATCGAAGGGCAAGACATTCAAAGGAGCAAGACATGCGGGCTGTCCGCTCGGGCCAAAATGGTCTCACTCGTTTGCTCGCTGGCGTCACCGTTGGTTTCGGGATCTATTCCGGTTCTGCGCTGGCCCAGGACGTGCTGCGGACCGCTCCGTATCCCGTTGGGGTGACGCAGCTCGAATATGTCGATCCGTCCGAGGGCGGTCGGCCTCTGAACTTGATGCTGATCTATCCGGCGGTCCCAGCTACAACAGCCGTTCCTTTCAAGATTTTCCTGGCCACCAATCTGAACCTTTACAAGGACGCGCCCGTCGTGTCCGATGGCGTGAGGCGTCCACTTATCATGTTCTCGCACGGGGCGGGCGGCAACGGTTCGGGTTATGCCTGGTTCGGCGAATACCTCGCCTCTCACGGCTATCTCGTGGCCATGCTGTATCACTTCCGGGCCAACACCTTCGACTCCAGCGCGCTCTACGTGCGCAGCAGGATCTGGCAGCGCCCGCGCGATCTCAGTCTGGATATCTCCCATCTTCTTCAGGACAAGGTCTGGGGACCGCATGTCGAGCCAAGCCAGATCGGCGTGGCGGGACATTCACAGGGAGGATTCACTTCGCTCTGGATCGGGGGCGCCAAGGTCAATCCGGAACTTTTCTTGAAGTTTCAGCGCATCTGGAAGAACAATGAGGCGGTGCCGGCCTATATCCGCGAGCAGATGAAGCTTGATGCCGAACCCGCCCGCGACCTGCGCGACGATCGGGTCCTGGCGGCCTTTGCGATGGCTCCGGGCGATATCCGGGGGTTCGGCATGGACGAGGCCGGGCTACGGCAAATGGCGATCCCGACCTATCTCATCGTCGGAGCCGGCGACACTACAACACCATCCGATGAAAACGCAGCCTTTGCGGCGAAATACATCCCGCATGCTCAGTTGGACGTGCTGCCCGGTCCGGTCAGCCATGAGATCTTCGGCAATGAGTGCGACCAGATCGGACGCGATAACTTTCCCGAAGCCTGCAACGATGCTCCCGGCGTGGACCGGGTCAAGCTGCACGAATACATCGGCAACGCAGCGTTGCAGTTCTTCGATTCGAACCTCCGTGTGCGGCGAGAGAGCCCGAAATGACGTGCACGATCGCCGCTCTTGCGGCCTGATAGCCGGAAGAACCCTGTTCGCCGACGCCTATTTCGCGTCACCCCGCAAGATGTCATAGATGACACCCACGAGGTCGTGGAGCTTGTCCGCTTCGGCCGCCGGCTGCGAGTTCGTCTGGAGCGTAATCATCAGGTCTTCCTTTTCGAACCACACATAGAGCGTTCGGTAGCCGAGCGTCTCGCCCTGATAAAACCAGTGTGCGCCAAACGATCCAAGAACAGCCTTGCCGAGACCGAGCGAGAATCCGCGCGTATCGTCTGCCGTTACGTCCGCGATCGGCTCACCCGTCTTGATCGACACGAGTGCCATCCATTCCGCCTGCTGCTTCGGCGGCACCACGCGTCCTTTGAGCACAGCGCGCATCCAGCGGTCCACATCGCGCGCGTCGGCGATCGCGCCACCTGCCGCCTGAGCCCATGAGGTGCTCATCCCGCGAACGTCACCACCCATCAGCGAGTGATTCCAGGACTGGGTGCATTTGGGTTGATAATCGGCGCAGGCAGGGTTGTCGAAATAGCCGTGCGCCAGACGATCGGTCACCGGGTCCGGATATGCCCCGTTTTCGTAGAACGTGCTGTGCAACCCGAACGCTTCGACAATCATGTGGTGCACCAGATCACGATAGGACTGGCCGGCTGCCTTTGCCGCGATCATGCCGGCGAGGATGTAGTTGGTGTTCGAATAATGGTAGCCTTTGCTCTTGGGCAGGTCGCCGCTTCCGGTAGGATAGGCGATGTCTATTAGGTTTTCGGCACTCAGCTCGCGCGTGGGATCGTTGATCCATATGCGGGACATGGCTTCGGTCTCGGAGTAGTTCGGGATGCCGCTCGTCATGTTGAGGAGACGCTGGATCGTCACATCCTTCCACGCCGGATATTGCGGAAGCCATTTGCCAAGCGCGTCGTCGATGGACAGCTTGCCCGCAGCCTCGAGCTTCAGGATCAAAGCCGCCGTGAAGGACTTCGACGTGCTGCCCATCTGGAACAGCGTGCCCTGCCGGACCGGAGCATCCTGTGGACCGCTGCCGATTTTTCCGGCGAACGCCTCGATAGCCGGGCCAGTGTCCCCGAAGCTGACGTAGGCGGCAACTCCCGTCACTTTCTCAGCCGAGCTGCGGTCGGCCAGCCATGCGTCCAAGGCCGCCTGGATTTTGGCGATGTGGGGTGAATCCGCTTGTGCGCCCGAAGCCGCGAGGATCATCAGGCCTGCCGCGACCATCGCCGCTGCCCATTTGCCTCCCAACATGGTGCCTCCTTCGGCATACCCCGCAGCAATGTATCGCCACATCAACGTCGCCGCTACGCCGTGGGCGTAAACCGGCGCCGAAGCATGGGTCGCACCTCGCCCGAAGCTCGCATCTCATCTGAGAGTCGCGATCATCTCTAAGTCAGGTACGCGATCCCAATTGCCTTCGGCCGACCGTATTTCAGAACTGACGCGCTCTGAAATCGTGCCGCAAATCGACCTTTTCGTAAGCGCTGCCAACAGCATGACCGTTTAGGCCCCTCACGCTCACTGGGATGGCGCACCGTTGCCTTGATCGACCAGCGCCCCGGGATCTTCTCGGTCTCACCAACGATGCTCCCGTGTCCCCGGGGCGCTTGGAACGTCGCGTATCGAGAGTATGCCAAAGAGCGTGACGCTACCGCTTGAGGCATCCACGACCGTCGGCTACCACTTCCGTCCTCCCAAGGGCGCGTCTTGGCTTCTTGAGGCTCAGCCTTATTCATCTCCTCTCGCTGGGTGATGAGCTGATCCGCCTTCGCCTACATTCGGGACAAAAGCCTCCTCCGGCGCGGTCCCTACGCCAGCGCGCTGAAGCTGGAGGATTTCCCTGCGCTGCCGACCGATCTGCGCGCGCATATCCCTCCCAGAAGGTGCTGCGCCACTACCGCGCAACGCCAGGAGCGATTGAAAAGCTATGTCCTCAACAACAACAACTAAGATCCGCTTGTGATGGAGACCGAAAATCTCGATCTGGCTCCTCGAAGCCAAATCGATCCCTCAGCGGCGCTCCAGGATGTCGGATATTGCGTCTCTATCGAGGGGTAAAGCAGACAATATGCGCGCCGAGGACGAGCGTTTCTGACTACACGCTTATTCGGCGACATTGTGCTGCTGCCAGCGTAGCAAATAGGCCTGCAATCGCCAGATCAGTGCCGAGAGCGCAACGCCGACCAGCATCAGTACGATCACGGCGACCATCATGCCGGACGCCTCCGCCCGCGCCTCGGATTCGATGATGAGGCGCCCGATCCCTCGCTCCGCGCCGATGAACTCGCCGACGATCACCCCGATCAAGGCGAAGGAGATAGCGGGCGTCAACGAGGCGAAGACCCAGGCCATGGTCGAGGGAATGACCACGGTACGGGTGATCTGCCACTCGCTCGCGCCGAGCAGCTGCGCAGCATTGACAAAACCCTCGTCGATCGAGCGGGCGCCCTCGAACGTATTGAAGAACACAAGGAAGACGACCACGATCCACGACGTGACGATCTTTGAGGTATCGCCGATGCCGAAGGCCAGCACGATGATCGGCGCCAGCGCGATGCGCGGGATCGAGTTGACCGCCGTGATGAACGGCTGGAAGATCGCGCTAAGGCGATCCGAGCGGCCGAGCACGAGACCCGCGGCAAAACCGCTGACAACGCCGGTCACGAAGCCGAAGAATGTGTTTTTCAGCGTGACGGCGGTCGCGATCCAGAGATTGTTCTCGGATCGCGCCATGCATCGGGTGAATTCGCCATTGAACCACCCGTTGAACACGCCGAGCTTGGACTTGAGACAGCTCAAGATCAGGAAGCGCTCGAAGATGTCGGATGGCTTGGACACGAAATAGGGATCGAGCAGATCCGGCACCAGCCATGGAAGGCGACCGTGCAGATCGTAGCCCCACTGCCAGATCGAGAGGAGGCAGACGCAGATCAGCGCCTGCCAGGCGAACGTTCTTCCCGGGCGGCGTGCGCGCCTCATGGCTTGCGCCCCTTGATGAATTCCTCGCCGAGCGAGTGCCAGATCAGCTGGAACAGCTCGGCATAGCGCGGCGTCTCCCGGATCTTCACGGCATTGCGCGGGCGGGCAAAGTCTACTTCGAAAGTCTCCTTAATGCGGCCAGGCCGCGCCGAAAACAGGATGATGCGGTCTGCCAGCGTCAGGGCCTCGCCGAGATCGTGAGTCACGAACAGCACGGTCTGCTTCTCGCGCTCCCAGATGCGCAGCAGCACATCGTGCATGTCGATTTTGGTATGAGTGTCGAGCGCGCCGAACGGCTCGTCCATCAACAGGACTTGCGGCTCGACGACCAGCGTTCGCATCAAGGCTGCGCGCTGACGCATGCCGCCCGACAAGGCCGACGGATAGGCATTGCCGAAATCCTGCAGTCCGGCCTGCATCAGACAGGTGCGGACGCGCTCCTTCCGCTCCGCCACCGGGACACCAGCCAACTCCAGGCCATAGCCGATATTGTCGGCGACGGTACGCCAGGGAAACAGGGTGTCGCGCTGAAAGACATAACCGACATTCGGCGTCGCTTGTCCGGGAATGACCGGCTTTCCATCAATCAGGATCTCGCCGCTGGTCGGCTTGATCAGCGTCGCGATCATATTGAGGACGGTACTCTTGCCCGAGCCGGACGGCCCCAACAGGGCAATGAATTCGCCGCGTCGAACACTGAAGGAGACGTCCCGCACCGCTTCGATGGCCGCGCCCGCCAGTTGGAAGATCTTGCACAATCCGCGCACGTCAATGCGCCGCACATCCGGTGGCGCATCGACAAGCCGCGTGTGTAAGGCCTCCACGCTCAAACCGGATAGGCCTTGCGTGCCGCTTCGATGAAGCTGGTATTGACGACATCGGCCATCGCGAGCGGCTTGATGCCGGTCATTTCACGAAACCAGACCTTCTGCCCGCGCGCGAAGCTCTCCGCATCGATGATGCCGTCGTAGTCGGTGATCTTCTTCATGATTCCGATGTCGAAAATATTCGCTTCGCGCGACGTACTGCCAACATAGGGCTCGATCGCATCATAGATCTCTTCGGGGGAGTGCCCCTTGATCCATTGGGTGGCCCGCCACAGCGCCGTGACGAAGGCCTGCATCTTCTGCGGATCCTTTTCGATGGTCGATTGCAGCGAGAAGTGAGACGTCACCGGGACCTTGCCGCCGATATATTTGGTCCAGACCGCCTCATCCGTTCCATCGAACAACAGCGCGCCCCAGCCCTGCTCGATCGAATCCTTCAGGATCGATGGCGAGTTGATGAGGACATCGACCTGCTTCGTTTTCAACGAACCCATCATGGTGTCGACATTGCCGGTGCCGATCCAGGTCACCTTGTCCTCGAGTCCCATGGTTTCCATGTAGTAGGACGCCCAGACATGATTGGTGCCTCCAAGCGAGGACACCGCAACGATCGGCTTGCGTCCGTCGGGCCGTTTCCAGTTTGCGAATGCCTCCAGCGTGGTGATGCCCTGATCCATCAGATCCTTGCGAATAATGAAGATCGCTGCATTGCTGCGGGTATCGACCGGCATCAGGACGCGCGCACTGCGGCCGTGATTGCTGAGCTGCATCGGGTGGGTGATGTCGCCGATGCCGATATCGCCCTGGGACGAGGCGATGATCTCGCGCGTCTTCACGCCGCTGCCGCCCTGGATCAGCTTGCAATCGAGACCTGCGTCCTTGAAGAACCCGGCACGGTCGGCGACGAACTGGGACTGATAGACCGGAATGGCCACCGGATAGATCACCCGGCCCGACGGGGTGTCCGCCCCAGCCCGCCCGGCAGCCATTGATGCACCGGCACCAGCGACAATCGTAAGCGCCGATCGTCTTGTGACCTGCGTCCTCATCATGCGGGCTCCCTCTCCTTGCCGGCGACCTTGTCCAGCGCGTTCAGCACTGCATCGCCCATCTCCTGGGTCGAAAGTCTTTTTGCGCCGGGTTCGGCGATATCGGCCGTTCTTGCGCCGGCGGAAAGGGCCGTATCCACGGCCCTCTCCAGCAGAATCGCATCATCAGGCCGATTGAGGGTGATGCGCAACATCATCGCGACGCTGAGGATCGAGCCGAGCGGGTTGGCGATGCCCTTGCCCGCTATGTCAGGTGCACTGCCATGGACCGGCTCATAGAGCGCCTTGCGGCGGCCCAGCCGGTCCGGCGGCCCAAGCGAGACCGACGGCAGCATGCCGAGTGAGCCCGACGCCATCGCCGCGCAATCGGACAGAATGTCGCCGAAGATGTTGCAGGTCACCATAACGTCGAATTGCGACGGCGCCCGCACGATCTGCATCGCCGCGTTGTCGACATAGAGATGCGTCAGCTCCACGTCGGAGAATTCGGCTTGATGCAGCCCGATGACCTCCTCGCGCCATAGCACGCTGGTTTCCAGCACATTGGCCTTGTCGACCGAGCAGACCCGCCCCTTGCGCGTCCGCGCCAGTTCGAATGCGGTTCGCGCCACCCGGCGGATCTGGCTGGTGGTATATTGCTGGGTGTTGAAGCCGCGGCGCTGGCCGCCGGGCAGCGTTTCGATGCCGCGCGGCTCGCCGAAATAGATGCCGCTGGTGAGCTCGCGGATGATGATGAAGTCGACATCCTTCAGCACCGAGGCCTTGAGTGGCGCTGAGTCCGCCAGTGCCGGATTGGCGACGATTGGCCGGAGATTGGCGTAGAGATCATACTTGCTGCGCAGCGACAGCAGGCTGCCCGCTTTGCGCGCCGCGGGCGGCACTTCTGTAGTCTCCGGGCCACCGGTCGCGCCCCAGAGTATCGCGTCGGCCTCCTCCATTGCTTCAACGGTGTCATCAGGCAGCACCTTGCCTGTCGCCAAATAAGGGCTGAGCCCGTATTGCGCTTCACGCAGCGTCACGGGAAGGCCGCGCCGGGCCGAGAACCATTTGAGAATGCGATGGGACTGGTCGGTCACTTCAGGACCGATGCCTTCGCCGCCCACGACGGCGACCTTGATCATATTCGAAAGCGTGTTCATGCCCAATGTATCCTGACGATTATCTTGCCTGTTACCCTGCAAAGTGGATCCACGGCCGCGCGTTGCGGTCGGCTGCCTGGAAGGCGCGGATCTCGTGGTCCCGCCGCAAGGTCAGCGAAATCTCATCCAGGCCTTCGAGCAGGCCCGCGCGGCGGCGCGGATCTATCTCGAAGACATGCCGCACGCCCGAAGGCGAAGTGACCGTCTGTGCCTCGAGATCGACCGAGAGGCGGCCGGCGCCCTGGCTCGCTTCGATCTCTGCGGCGAGGCTGTCGATGACGGCCTTGTCCAGCACCACCGGCAGGATGCCGTTCTGGAAGCAATTGGCGAAGAAGATGTCGCCGAAGCCGGACCCGATGATGGCGCGGATGCCCATCTCCTGCAGCGCCCACACCGCCGCCTCACGCGAAGAGCCGCAGCCAAAATTCGGACCCGTCACCAGGATTTCCGCCTGGCGATAAGGCTCACGATTGAGGATAAACTCCGGATTTTCCGCGCCATCAGGCAGATAGCGAAGGGACCCGAACGCCCATTTGCCCAGACTGCCACGGACGGAATTTCCGATCATGCGGTTGATGCTGATGATGACATCGGTGTCGACATTGGTGCGCATGATCGGCGCGGCGGTTGCGGTCAGCTTGGTGAAGGCTTGCGCCATCTAGCGCTCCATGGTTCGAACATCGGCGATGGCGCCGGACACCGCCGCCGCCGCGGCCATGGCCGGGCTCGCCAGATGGGTACGGGCGCGCGGCCCTTGCCGGCCGATGAAATTGCGATTCGACGTCGACACCGAGCGCTGGCCGGGCGGCACGGTTTCGCCGTTCGCAGCAAGGCACATTGAGCAACCCGGCTCGCGCCATTCGAAACCTGCGTCGATGAAGACCCTGTCGAGCCCCTCGGCCACCGCATCGCGCTTGACGGTTTCCGAGCCCGGCACGACCCAGGCCCGCACGCCAGGGGCGACCTTGCGGCCGCGCGCGACCTCGGCCGCGGCTCTGAGATCGCTGAGACGGCTGTTGGTGCAGGAGCCGATGAAAACCCAGTCTACCGGCGTGCCGGCGATCGGTGCGCCCGGCTTCAGGCCCATATAGTCGAGCGCGATCTCGATGGCGCCGCGGCGTGCCGGGTCGGCAATATCAGCGGGATCGGGCACGCGGCCATCGACACCGAGGACATGCTCCGGACTGGTGCCCCAGGTGATCTGCGGGATGATGGTGCTGACATCGATCGACACCGCGCGATCGAACACGGCGTCGCTGTCGCTCCGCAGCGTCCGCCATGCCGCGACGGCGCGATCCCACATCTCGCCTTGCGGCGCATAGGGACGCCCGCGGACATAGGCGAACGTCGTCTCGTCGGGCGCTATCAGCCCCATCTTGGCGCCGAGCTCAACCGAGAGATTGCAGATGGTGAGCCGGCCCTCGATCGGCATGTTCCTGATTGCGCTACCGGCATATTCGACCGCATAGCCGGTGCCGCCGGCGGCGCCGACATGGCCGATCAAGGCCAGGATGAGATCCTTCGCCGTCACGCCGAATGGCAGCTTGCCGTCGAACGTCACGCGCATGGTTTTAGGGCGGCGCTGGATGATGGTCTGGGTCGCCAGCACATGCGCGAGCTCGCTGGAGCCGATGCCGAAGGCGAGCGCCCCTAAGCCGCCATGGGTGCAGGTGTGGCTATCGCCGCAGACGATCAGGCAGCCGGGCAGGCTGAGGCCGAGCTCCGGCCCGATGACATGGACGATGCCCTGCCCCGGCTGGTCGATGTCGAACAGCTGGATGTTGCTGGCCGACGTCTCGGTGCGCAACGCCGCCAGCAGCTCCCACCCGGTCTTGATCGTGCCGGCGCGCCCCGCGGCCGTCGAAATCGCATGATCGGGCGTCGCAAAGGTCAGCTCGGGATTGTGGACCGGAATATTGCGGCTTTTGAGGTCGAGCAGGCCGCGGGAGCCGCCGAGGTCATGCAGCAGATGGCGATCCACATGGAGCAGATCGGTATCATCGCTGATATGGGCGATGACTTGCTGGTCCCAGATTTTGGCCAGCAGCGTGCGGCCACGCGTGTCCACGATCCGTCCTCCCCTTTTCGGCATCTGAAGTGCCGTATTGCTGCCGATCTTGCCAAGCGGCTGCGCTGTTGGGAAGCAGGATAGAAGGCCGTCGCGAAAATGTGCAGTGCCGGTTGGGCAGCCTGCCATCGCGGCCGGCGATGGCAGGCCGTCTGCACGGACGATCTCAGCCCCTGCTGCGGACGACCGTCAGCCGGTCGGAGACGCTGCCCGTGGCGAGACGCGCCTGGTCAGGAGATCGCAAATGCTCCACCAGGAGCTTCGTCACCGGAGGCAGCGATTTGTAGTCGCGCACGCCCATGACCAGCTCGCGCCGCGCCCAGGACTCTTCGAGGGGGACGGTGGCGAGGCTGTCGATGCCGTAGCGATCGCGGACGATCTCCAGCGGAACGATGCCGACTCCCATCCTTGCATCTACGACGCGAAACAGCGCATCGAAACTGCTGACGCGGATGCGCACCTTGAGATGCTGCCCGAGAGCCGCAGCGGCCCTGACACATAGCGTCTCGATCGAGCTGCCCTTCTCCAGGCTGACGAAGTCGAAATCGACCAGTTCGCGGAAGCGCACCCTGCTCCGGCCCGCCAGTGGATGGTCGCGCGTGACCAGTGCGACCAGGTTGTCGCTGCGATAGGGCAGCAGCTCCAGATCCTGTGCGTCGATGTTGCCGCCGAAGATGCCAATGTCGGCCCGGTTCTCCACCACGGCACGCACGATCGCGGGGCTGAGATCCTCCTCGATATCGATGTGCACCAGCGGATGCCGCTCCAGGAATAGGCTGAGCTCGTCGGCGAGGGCTTCGAGGATCGCGGACTTATTGGCACAGACCCGGATCAGCCCGCGCTTGCCCTGCCGGTATCCCGTCAATTCGCTCTCCAGCCTGCTCAGGTTTCCCAGGATGATGCGCGCATGCTCGAGCAGGGCAAATCCCGCCGGCGTCGGCTCAATGCCTTTCGAATGGCGATGCAGTAGTTCGACTTGGAAACGGTCTTCGACATCCGAGATGCGCCGGCTGACAGCGGACGCAACGATATTCTTCTTCTCCGCCGCCTTCGCAATGCTCTGCTCCTCGGCGATCGCTACGAATAATTCCAATGTCAAGAGATCGATTTTAGCCGTCATCCGTCAGATCCTCGATCGATCTAGGCTTCACGACATGCTACGATTGTTTCTCGTTGCGCGAAAGCTCTGACAGTATCGAACCCGACGGCGGACTGTTTGCCCGAGCGGAGAACAGGCCAATTCCGCAACTATAGTGCCGTCGGGATGACAATTCCGAGCGCTAGCGTTGTTCTATCTAAAATCCCTATTCAGCACTGGGGAAACGTGCACCTGTTCAGTTGAGATAGAGCCGCTCTCGACGACAAGCGCGACCGCTCCCCCCGTCAGTGGCAGCTCGCTGGTGTCCTGAACGCTGAACAGCCTTTTGCCGTCGACATGGGCTTCGATCGCGCTGCCGATCACACGCAGCTCGACCTCGTATTTGCGATCAAACTCCCAGGTGAAGCGTTCGCCGGCGAGCACGACCTCGTCATGCACGCGCTTGACAAGGCGCACCCGCCCACCCTCGATACGATCGAACATCAGCGCGTAATAGCGCTCGCGCCCCTGCACGCGCGCGGCGAGGCCCCAGGCATTGGCCAACAGCGGTGTGATTTCCGACCTGACTTGATAGTCCTTCCAGTCGCGTGAGCCCTGCGCGATGAAGCCAAGACCGTCGCCATTGGTGACGCGCAGGCCTTCCCAGCGGGTCTGGAACTGGCTGACATTGTTGACCCAGGCGTACTTCCACATCGTGCTGAGATTGTTGTCCGGCCGCTTCAGCACGGTGTCGGGCGCTCCACCCCAGGTCAGGTAATCCAGATACAGCCTGCCATCGACACCGAGCGGATCTGATGTCTCGATCTCGACGCCGATCTCGAAGATCGGATAGGCGTGCGTCTCCGGTACCTGCCAGCTCAGCACGGCCTCGCAACCGCCCTTTAACTCCTGCGCATCGCCATAGATCTGAACCAGCTCGTCGCGCTCGTCATAGACGCTGGCGAAGAGGCGTGCGCTCATCGTGCCGCTGTCGGTCTCTGATTCCAACCGGCACTCGACGCGCTGGCCCGAATGCAGCGTCGGGCACGACACCAATTGATAGGTTGGCATCGTAAACACCTCCTTGTCGAAGAAGGTTGGGCTGGCGATACGCGCGACACGGCCGGGCGCGAGGCGGCGGCAGTCGATCGCGAGGCTGCGCTCACCGGTGCGGCTGTGGCCAGCCACATTGCTCAGCTTGACCTCGTGCAGCCGCGCTGGCGACCCGCCCTTGACGTTGAAGCCCTGCAGGCTGCCCGGGAAATTGAAGTTGAAGCGCGCGCCGTTCTTGGCCACCGCGAGTGCCGGCGCGCCCGCCAGCGCGAGCCCCGCTGCGACCAGCGACTGCGTCTCGATCACGGCGTCGGTGATCGCGGCGCCGCCGTCGGCGGTCGAGATGTACATGCGATCGGCAATCGGCGAGCGGAAATCCGGTCCAGCGTCGAGGCCGGCAAGGCCAGTTCGGATGCCAAAAAGGCAACCGACATTGCCGGCATTGCAATCGGTGTCCCAGCCCGCCGTGTTAGCGATCCGCATCGCCTCCTGAAAGCTGTTCTCGCCGTACAGCGTCGCGAGGATGATCAGCGCGTGGTTCGGTACGACATGGCAATTGCCGAGGAACTTGTCGTAGCCGTAACGCTCGGCAATCAGAGCGCGAGTGCGCTCCCAATCGTTGCTGTTGTCGCCGGCGTGCCAGTCGCGGACGTCGTTGACGACGCGGCGGATCAGCGCGTCCTCCGGGACGACGGAAAGACCGATGTCGATCAGCTTCTGCACATCGCGCTCGACGAAGGCCTGCGCCTCCATCGCTGCCAGCAGCTTTGCGGCATGCACGGATTCGCCATCATGGCTGACGCGCCCGGCCTGGTCGGCGAGATAAGCAGCCTGCTCGGGATCGCCGGGGCTCACCATGGCCCAGCCATCGATGAAGATCTGCGCGCCGATCTGCTCGGCCACAGTGGCGCCGTTCAGCTCGATCGAACCGCTCTGCGGCGCCGGGATGCCGGACTTCAGGCGCAGATAGGCGGTGTGCTCGGTGGAATTGCCGACGCCGCCCCACCACAGCACGGCGCGCTCCTCGACAATATAGTTCAACCAGGCCTGGCCGACCTGCTTGGCGGTCAGGCGCTTTGGGTAGCCGTTGTCGGCAAGCGCGCGCGGAAACGCAAACGTGCCGGAGACGTCGTCATCGGTGACGACGAGATGATGCGAGCGCAGCGCGACGTCGCGGCGCTCGTTGACGTAATAATTGATCGGCCCGAGTTCCTTCATGATGCGCTCATAGGTCCAGCCCTCGAAAGGCCGGCCGAGATAGACGCCGATGAGCTTGCCGAGTACGCCGGCATAGACGCGCTCCGCGTAGTCATGAGGAATTGCCGTCACTTGTTCACTCCCACGTTCAATTTCCGTCGCCCAGTCAGACCGACGAGCGTTTCACGATCTCGAATTTCAGCTCATGGCTCTTGCCGGGTGCCCTAAGCCCGCCCGGCTGCAACCGCCTCACCAGCGTCTCCGCCGCCAGCGCGCCGAGGTCGAACTCCGGCTGGCGCACCGTGGTGAGGCCGAGCAACTTCGCGACCGGGATGTCGTCGAAGCCAGCAATCGCGATGTCGTCGGGAATCGAGAGCCCGGCGTTGCGCGCCGCTTCCATCGCGCCGAGCGCCAACACGTCGCTCGCGCCGAACACGGCGGTCGGGCGATCACCCTTGCGCTCGAGCAGCCGCGTCATCGCTCGCGCACCGGATTCTTCCGAATACGCACTGTCAGTGATGAAGTCGGGTGATAACCCAGCCTCGCGCATCACCGCGCCATAGCCTTGCGCGCGGCGATTGCTCGGGCCGAACTCGGCCTGGATCATGGCGATGCGCCGATGCCCACGCGCGATCAGCAGCCGAGTCATCTCGGCGGCGGCCTCCGAATTGTCGATATAGACGCTGTCGATCGCGAGCGGCCCGTCCGGCTTGTGCTGGCTTTCCAGCCGCACGAGCGGAATGCCTTTGCGAGCGAGCACTGCAAGCTGCGGCACGCGCAGATGAAAGAATGTCGCGACGACGCCGTCGGCGCGGCCCTGCAACAGCCAATCGATCGCGCGCGCCTCACGCTCGCGCGTTCCGTCCGTGTCGAAGATCAGCACGTCATAGCCAGCGGGCGCCGCGACCGTCTGCAAGCCACGCACGAGGCCGGGATAGAACGGGTTCGTAATGTCGGGGATGACGCAGGCAAAGGTCATGGTGCGCGCACTGCGCAGCATCCGCGCCGGATGGTTCGGCCGATAGCCAAGTTCTTGCGCGACTTCGAGGATGCGCGTGCGCGTCGCCGGCGGGACGGATGGTGTCTCGGCCTTGTTGAGGACGAGCGACACCGCCGCCTGCGAAACGCCGGCGGCGAGCGCAATATCCTTCTGCGTGGGGCGGCCGGGCGCCTGATTGTCGCGCCCCTTCCCCCGCTTGGTCCTGGTTGTTGACGTCGCCATTTCGCTTAGTTATACGTATTACTAAAGGAAAATCAACAAACGCTATTCCCGCCCGAGGAAACTGAGGTTCATTGCCATGACCATGACCCGACGCCAGCTTGTCGCCGCCATTCCCACCGCAGCGCTTGCAGCAAATCTGCCGCGCGGTGCCCGCGCCGAGGACGGGCGCAAGGTCGTCACCTTCTGGTTCGGTCAGGCAAACTCGGACGGCCAGGCCGCGTTGCGCAACGATCTGGTCGAGGCGTTCAACGCCTCGCAGGACAAATACCTGCTGCAGATGGAAGTGAAGGGCGCGGCGGTCAACAATCTGTTGAAGGTCGCCCTGGTCGCCGGCAATGGTCCTGATATCGTACAGACCGCGGGACCCGCCTATCTCACCGCGATCGCCAATGCCGGCCAGGTGCTGCCGCTCGACGATTTCGCCGAGAAGTACAAATGGAAGGACCGCTTCCTCGCGCCGCTGCTCAATACCAGCGTCTATGGCGGCAAGCTCTATGCGCTGCCGCGCGACTACGAGTCGATGCACCTGTTCTACAACAAGGAGCTGTTCAAGCAGAACGGCTGGAAGCTGCCGTCCAACCGGCAGGAGATGGAGCAAATCGCCGATGCCGCGATCGCCAAGGGCATCATCCCCTTCGGCGCCGGCAATGCCGACTGGAAGGGCGTCAACGAGTGGCTGATGACGGTGTTCTTCAACAACGTCGCCGGCCCCGACAATGTCCGCAAGGCGCTGTCGGGAGAACTGCCCTGGACTGCCCCGCCCTTCGTCGAGGCGGTCGAGCTCTCGAAGGCCTGGTACAACAAGGGCTATTTCGGCAAGAACTACTTCTCGCTGACAATCGAGCAGAGTTTTCTCCAGGTCGTGAACGGCAAGGCGGCGATGGCGCTCAGCGGCACCTGGTCGTTCGGCACCAAATCCTACGGCATGTCAAAGCCCGATACGGTGATGGACGTAGCGCCCACGCCGAGCCTCGGCTCGGCTGTCTCGGGGCCGCTGGTGCATCTCGCCTGCGGCGCGACGCTGTCGATCGCAAAGACCTCACAGAACGCGGAAGGCGCCGCCGCCGTGTTCGAGTTCATGCTGACCCGCAAGTTCTACGAGGCGATGAACCGCGACTGGCCCGGCAAATGGGCCCTGCCGGTGAAGGATCTGCCGCCGGAGATGCTGAGCGGTATCGGCTATCCCCTGTTCGAGAAGACCATTGCGAACCTGCACGAGGCCTTCAGCAAGGGGCAGTACGGTTTCACCACCTGGACGTTCTGGCCGGGCGCGACCAACTCCTATCTGATCGAGGGCATCGAGCAGGTTTGGCTCAACAAAATCACGCCGGATGCGTATCTCACCCGGCTGCAGACATTGTTCAGCCAGGAAGCCAAGGAAGGCAAGGTGCCACCGCTGCCGCCGCGGACGGCCTGATCAAAAGATGTGGCTGTTCGCGCTTCCGGCGCTGCTGATCAATGTCTGCATCATCCTGGTGCCAGCCGTGCTGACATTCACGGCGGCGTTCTTCATCTGGGACGGCGTCGGCACGCCTGTGTGGGCTGGACTGACCAACTTCCAGAACATGGTCGCCGATCCCGTGTTCTGGTCGGCTCTGACCAACAATTTCATCTGGACCGCGATCTTCCTCACCGTCCCGGTCTGCCTGGCGCTGGTGATGGCGGCGGCGCTCTTGATGGCGCCGAAGGCGCGCATCGTCGTGCAATCCATCATCTTCCTTCCGCGTATCATCGCAGTGGCGGTCACAGGCCGCATCTTCCAGGGCATGATCTTCAGCCCTGCGACCGGCATCGTCGCCTGGCTGAACGAGCACGGCTTTTCGATCTCGGATCCGCTGGCAGATCCCGACCGCTCGCTCTACGCGGTCGCGGCCGTCGATATCTGGCACTGGTGGGGCTTTCTTGCGGTTGTGTTCCTGGCGGCAATGCGGCAGATCAGCGTCGACCAGATCGAGGCGGCGCGGCTCGACGGTGCTGGTTTCTTCGCGCTGTTTCGCTACGTGCTGCTGCCGGGCATCAGCCCGACTTTGACCCTCATGCTCATCCTGACCGTGATCTGGTCGTTCCAGGTCTTCGAGTTCATCTTCATCGTCACCCGCGGCGGCCCGGCCTATGGCAGCGAGGTGCTGGCCACCTTCGCCTATCGCCACGCCTTCTTCGAGGGCGATGTCGGCCATGCCGCGGCGGCCGCCTGCGTCATGAGCCTGTTTGGACTCTGCGCCACCGCGGTCTATCTCCGGCTCCAGATCACCGACGACGCGCAATCGACATGATCGGGGATCGCTGGAGCAGGACGTTTGCCCTGGGGCTGATCGGCGTCGCGTCGTTCAGCTCGCTGCTGCCGATCGCGCTCGCGATCATGAACGCGCTGAAAACGACGACGGAAATCGGCTCGAACCCGCTGGCGCTGCCGACCCAGATGCACTGGGAAAACTTTTCGTCGGCCTGGCGTAACGCCCGGCTTGGACCGAGCCTGTTGCACAGCGCCGAGGTCGCGTCTCTCACCATCCTGATGGTCTGCGTCACCGCGACGCCTTGCGCCTATGTGCTGGCGCGACAGAAGGGCAAGCTCTGGCGCTTCATCACCTTCTACTTCATGGCCACGATTACCGTGCCCGTGCAGCTCTACCTCTATCCGCTCTATTTCATCTTCGCCAAGCTGGGACTGGTGAATTCGATTCCGGCGGTGGCGCTGATCTACACCGCCATGTTCTCGCCTTTTGCGATCTTCCTGCTCCGCACCTATGCGCTGGCCATTCCCGTCGCGCTGGAGGAAGCCGCGCAGGTTGACGGCGCGCGGCCGTGGCAGGCCTTCTGGTATGTGATCCTGCCGATGATGCGGCCGGGATTGCTCACGGTCGCGATCATCGTCGGGCTGAACGCCTGGAACGAATTCGTCATCGCCGTGACGTTCCTGCAGAACGACAGCAACGTCACGGCGATCGTGCGCTTCTACAACCTCACCGGCCAGTACTCGACCGATTGGGGTGAGATGCTCGCTGCCGCCGTGACGATCGTGCTGCCGATTGTCGCGATCTTCGTGCTGCTGCAACGACAGTTCATCGACGGAATGACATCGGGTGCGGTAAAGTCGTGAGCTAGGGTCTGTCTGGATTCAGGATTCTCATTCCAGCTTGGTTGTGATTCAAACTTGGGATGAACCGATTCGTTTTGACTGACGCCCAATGGGCGATGATGGAACCACATTGCCTTGGCAAGCCGGGCGATCCCGGCCGGGGCGGCAAGAACAACCGGCTGTTTGTCGAAGCAGTCTTGTGGATCGCCCGGACAGGCAGTCCATGGCGCGATCTGCCGCGCGCCTTCGGCAACTGGATAACCGTGTACACGCGTTTCCGCGACTAGGCGAAGGCAGGGGTCTGGAAGCGTCTGTTTGCTGCGGTCTCAGACGAGCCGGACATGGAATACGTCATGGTCGATGCTACCATCGTCAAGGTCCACCGCCACGGACAGGGCGCAAAAGGGGGACGCAAAACCAAACCATCGGCCGCTCGAAAGGCGGTATGACCACCAAAATTCTGGCACTTACCGACGCGCTCGGCAATCTCGTGCGCTTCGTGCTGCTGCCAGGACAGCGCTTCGACACGGTCGGCGTCCCGTCGCTCATCGAGGGGCTGGCCTCCGATGCGCTGATCGCAGACAAGGCATCCGACAGCAACGCCATCGTCGCCGACCTCGACCAACGCGGCGCCAAAGCAGTCATTTCCCAGCATCCACGCCGCGCACAGCCTATCGCCATCGACAAGGAAATGTACAAATGGCGGCATCTGATCGAAAGCTTCTTCTGCAAGCTCAAGGAATTCAAACGCATCGCAATGCGCGCCGACAAAACCGATCTGAGCTTCGAAGCAATGATCAACCTGACCGCCGCCGTGATAAACTCAAGATGAATCCAAACAGACCCTAGCTTGCAAGGCGGTCGATGAGTGAGCTTCGGGACAAGCTCAGTTCGGCAGATCGCTCGCCTTCAAGTCGCGAGGTAGGGCCGTCAACAACAGGATCGCGCAGAGCACGCAGAGGCCGCCGATGACGTAGAGTGCGGGCGTCGTGCTGCCGGTCCAGTCCTTGACGGAGCCGACCATCAGGGGGCTCACAATGCCTCCGATCTGGCCAAGCGTGTTGATCAGTGCGATGCCGCTCGCAGCGCCCGCACCGGTCAGGATCTTTGGCGGCAGGGTCCAGAATATTGGGATCGCGGCAACCACGCCGGCGCCAAGAACGGCAAGCGCCCCCACCAGCGTCACGACATCCTTGTCGAAGGCTCCGCTGGCGAAGAAGCCGAATCCTGCGGCCAGGATCAAGGCGGCCACGAACTTAGGACGTTCGCCCGACGCATCGGACATCCGTCCGACCACCAGCATGCTGATGGCACCGCAGAAATAGGGAGCTGCCGTCAGGAAACCGATCGCTGCCGCGCTGCCGCCGCCAGCGGCCTTGATCAGGTCCGGCGCCCAGAAATTCAGCCCATACGAGGCGACCTGGATCAGGAAGTAGATGAAGCCCAGCAGCAGCACGCCCGGCATCAGCAGCGACCGCCACGCCGGATGCTCGCCGATCTCGCTCTTCTGCCGGTCGAGCTGCACCGAGATGAGACGACGTTCGTCGTCGCTCAGCCACTTCGCCTGCTCAATGCCGTCATCGAAACGAAATAGGACGACTAGGCCGAGCGCAACGCACGGGAGGCCGCCAGCCACGAACAGCCATTGCCAGCCGGCGAGACCATGCACTCCGTTGAGATAGTTGAGAATGAGCCCGGAGATCGGCGCACCGATGATCCCTGAGAATGCGGTGGCGAGGAAGAACACCGACGTCATGCGCCCCCGGTGCGACTTCGGGAACCAAAGTGTCAAATAGTAGAGAATGCCGGGCGCAAATCCTGCTTCCATGGCGCCGATCACAAACCGCAGTGAGTAGAACTGCCATTCGCCGCGCACGAACACCATAGCCGCGGTGGCGATGCCCCAGGAGATCATGATGCGGGCGATCCAGCGCCGCGCGCCGAAGCGATACAGCAGCATGTTGCTCGGCACTTCCAGCAGGACGTAGCCGACGACGAACAGGCTCGCGCCTAACCCATAGGCCGTGTTGCTGAGCCCGAGATCGGCTTGGAGCGCGGCTTTGGCGAAGCTGATGTTGACGCGGTCGAAGAACGCGAAGAAGTAGCAGACTATGATCAGCGGCATCAGCCGCCAGGCGATCTTCCTGATAACCAGATGTTCGGAGATCCGGGTGTCGACATGGCCGATGGCCGACGCTGTCATGGTCATGGTTTCCTCCTTATGTTATTTGAGATTCTGAGTTGTTGGATGTTCAGCCCGAGTGCCGGAATCGCTCCGGAATCGGATGTAGGTCCGAGGCAAGACCGGCCTTGGCGACCTGCCCCGGTGCGTCATGCCCGACCAGTCCGGTCAAACTGCATGACAGGTCAATCAGGCCTCGCAGATCGAGGCCGGTCGCGAGACCCATCTCGTGGCAGAGATTGACAAGATCTTCGGTACAGACATTGCCCGTAGACCCGGGTGCAAACGGGCACCCGCCCAAGCCGCCGAGCGCCGCATCGAAGCGTCGCGCTCCAGCATCATGAGCGGCCAGCACATTGACTAACCCGAGGCCGCGGGTGTTGTGGAAGTGAAGCGTCAGCTTGTCCGCGGGCACCAGCAGCAAGGTTCTGGCCACTAGGTGAGAGACCTGGTTCGGATTGGCCATGCCGGTCGTATCGGCGAGCGTGATGCCGTCGGCGCCGAGAGCGAGATAGCGCCTGACGATGTCCAGCACCTTGTTGAACGGCTGCGCACCCTCGAACGGACAACCGAACGCCGTCGCGACGGTGGCGTTGAGCAGAGCGCCGGCTTCATGAGCGGGCCCTGAGATTTCGGCGAGCGACGCCAGCGAGCGCGCATGCGTCATGTTCATATTCGCGCGGTTATGGGTCTCGCTCGCCGACATCACGAAGTTGAGCTCGTCGGCGCGTGCCGCCAGCGCCAGCTCAGCGCCGCGCCGGTTCGGGATCAATGCGGTGTAGACCGTGCCCGGCCGCCGCGTGAAGCCGGCGAAAACCTCGGCGGCGTCGAGCAGCGACGGCACGGCCGCGGGCGAGACGAAGGACGATACCTCGATGCGGGCGAAGCCGATCGCGGACAGGGAATCGATCAGCTTGATTTTATCGGGCGTCTCGACCCATTTCGGCTCGATCTGCAACCCGTCGCGCGGCGCGACTTCCTGAATGACGATGTTGGGTGGCGCCGCGGTCATTGCACCGCTCCAACGCGGCGCAGCCGCGCGATCTCGGCCTGCTCGAGACCGAGACCCGCCAGAACCTCGTCGGTATGCTGACCGAGCGTCGGACCCGACCATCTGACGTCGCCTGGCGTGTCGGAGAGTTTCGGCGTAATGCCCGGCATCTTCACGGTGACATCGCCCGGCAACTCGGTGGGCAAAATCATCTCGCGAGCCGCATAATGGGGATCGCTGACGATGTCCGCGACCGAGTAGATCCGTCCTGCGGGAACGTCGGCGCCGTCCAAGACCGCCAGAATCTGCTCCATCGTCCGCGTTGCCGTCCACGCGGTGATGGCGGCGTCCAGGATGGCGTTGCGGCGAACGCGCCCGTCGTTGCTGGCGAGCGACGGATCGTCGGCGAGATCCGGCCGGCCGACGACCTCCATCAGGCGCCGGAAAATCGCATCGCTATTGCCGGCGATGACGACGTGCTGACCGTCCGAACTCGGATAGGTGTTGGAGGGGCTGATGCCCGGCAGAGCGCCACCGGTGCGGGTCCTGACATGCCCCATGAGGTCATATTCGGGGACGAGGCTCTCCATCAGATTGAACACGCTCTCGTAGAGCGAGACGTCGACCACCTGGCCACGCCCCTGGCCGGTCTTGACCCGCAGCAGCGACATCAGAGCGCCGATCACGCCGTGGAGCGAAGCGAGGCTGTCGCCGATGCTGATCCCGACACGAGCTGGCGGGCTGTCCGGATCGCCCGTGGTGAAGCGAAGGCCGCCCATCGCCTCGCCGATCGCGCCGAAGCCGGACCTATCGCGGTAAGGACCGGTCTGGCCGTAACCGGAGATGCGTACCAGCGTCAGGTTCGGATTGAGCCTGGACAGCACGTCCCAGCCGAGGCCAAGCTTCTCGAGGCTGCCCGGCTTGAAATTCTCGATCACGACATCTGCCTGCGCCGCAAGGCGAAGCGCCACCTCGCGCCCCTCCGGCGACTTCAGATCGATCGCGATCGACTTCTTGTTGCGCGATTGCAGGTACCACCAGAGCGAAGTGCCCTGATGCAGCTTTCGCCAGCTGCGCAGCGGATCACCGCTGCCGGGCTGCTCGATCTTGACCACATCGGCGCCGAATTCAGCAAGCAGCCGCGCGGCGAACGGCGCGGCAATCAAAGTTCCAAGCTCGACGACTCGAATTCCGGACAGCGGTCCATCCACGGCAGGCGCTCCTCGACGATCTGTTTCGTCGAGATGTCGCCTACCAGGAGGTGTTGAGTCCAATAGTCGTTGATGAAGGAGCGTTCGCGGATGACGAACGCCGCAAAACTAGTGGGTGCTGGCCGAGGGAGAGCGCAGATGCGCGAGCATCAGATGGCTCGTTGCCGACAAGCCAGCAGGATCCCTTGTAACCAGCACCAGCTCGCGATCGGCCCAATCGTCGCGCAGCGGAATGGCTGCCAGATCCATGCCCTGGCTCAGCACCTCGAACGCGCGATCCGGAATGAGGCCAATGCCCATGCCTGCCTGGACCATGCGGCAAACCGCATCGAAGCCGGGGACATGAACACGCAACCGGATCGATTTGCCGATCTGCTGCGCGGTGTATTGCGATCGCAGATAGATCGAGCTGGTCGCGAAAAGGCCGACATGATCGTAATCGAGTGTATCGGCAAAGGACACCTCGCCGACCCGCGTCAACGGATGATCGGACCGCACCACGATGACGAGGCGATCGCTCCGATACGAGAAGCGTTCCAGCCCGCGGGTCGATACATCCGTCGAACAGATGCCGATCTCGGCGACGCCCTCCTCGACACCGCGAACGACGTCGGCGCTTGGCCGCTCCTGCAAATCGAGCCGCACCAACTCGTGCGACCGGAAGAATCCGGGCAGATCGTCGGGAAGGAATTCGACGATCGAGGACAGATTCGCAAGCATCCGCATATGTCCGCGCACGCCGCGGGCGTGCTCGGCCATGTCGACCGCGATCTTCTCGACGTTGAGCAAAGTGACGCGCGCATGATGCAGCAGCGATTGTCCCGCAGGCGTCAGAGCCATCCCGGTCGGGTGCCGCTCGAACAGGGCAACCTCGAGTGCCTCCTCCAGATCATGCATGCGCTTGCTGACCGCGGATGCGGCGATCGCTTCGCGTTGCGAGGCGCGCGTCAGATTGCGTTCTTCGCAGATAGCGATGAACAGACGCAAGGTGATCAGGTCGATGCGCCTGATGAGATCAATCTTGTGCGACGCAGTTGATCGCGGCGACGGTGTTTTCTGTTGCATGATCGGCTTCCCAACCTGCGAACATAAACCGTCACGTCTTGAAGATTTTCTCAAAATGCGGGGACGTTTGCCGCGAAATCGGAAGATGATTCCAATATCTGGCGAAACTAGGCAGTTCCATTCCAATTCGGCCCAGGGGCCGCTTGGTTGCGCCCTAATTTGGCGGCAATGACTGCAGCCGCCTCCATTCCGCTCGCGTTTTGCTTACGATCGTCCCGCCTAGTTCTTGCAATTCGTTGAGGCGAAGCGTTCTTCCGTGATCCAGCGCGTGGCATGGTCGTTCTCGAAGCTAAGGCGGCGCGGTGGCAGGCGACCTACCGACTTTCTCATCAGGGCATCGAGCGTATGCTCTTGGGCCGCCACCTGCGGTAATTGCAAACGCCCCGAGCAGACCAGCATTCTAGGATCAAAAGCAGTTGGCCTTGCCCGGTAATCATGGCGTGCGCCTAGGCCGGCATTCGTTCATTAAGCAGTGAGACCCAAGCCGCGCAGGAGCTTGTGCGTGCGGCTGACGTCTAAGCCGAGAATACCGGCAAACTCCACCTCGCGGTATCCGAGAATGGCAACTTTCCTCATGGTCCCCTCAAAATCGGCCGTTAGCAGGTCACGAACGGTGTAGAGCTGCAGGCCAATCTTCCGAAGCTCTCGACCGCGTGCGGAGCCGAGTCTCGTCATCGCCCCAGCCGCGATGCATCGTAAGAGATGGCGCCTGCTGGGTTGCGGCGGCGTATAGGGTTTACCTTGGCGACTGTAAGACGACACCGTAGCGCTCGTAGATCCGATGAATCGTACCGTCGGTCCGCAGCCGGTCCAGAGCTCCGTCGATGGCCTCGCGCAACTGGTCATCCGGTCGCACCATGCCAACGGCAACGTTCCAGTTGAGCCCAGCCTCGTTCTCGTCAAGTGCTAGGATGTGTACCGCCTTGTCCGGATGCGTCAAATTGAAATAGCTGGCGGCTGTCGGGGTGACCGCAGCCGCATCAATCTCATGATTGACAAGAGCCTCCAGGCTGTCGACCTCAAACCCAAAGGTCGACGTGGGCACGTGTCGCTGCCCGAGGGTCATAGCCGCCATCGACCCGACAAGGACACCAACTTTCGAGTGTTCGTCGAGGCTCCTGAATGACGTGAGCCGGCTTCCATCAGAAACCGCCAGCGCAACCCCTGTGCGGTAATACGGTTTCGATATTTTCAGGTTAGTCTCGCCCTGCGCTTCGCCATCGGCGATGATGTCGAGCACAATGTCACAGCCCGCACTCCTCATCTGGTATTGAGTGATGATCCAGTCCGGCCTCAGGGTGACGCCGAGCTCACGCGCGAACGCAGCGCCTAGTTCGATCTGAAATCCCGGAGGGTCACCGGCCTTGTTAGCGAAAGGCAGCGAATTGGGGTGGGCACATAATCCGAGCACACCAGAGTTGCGGATCGCATCGAGAGATCGGGCCTGCGCGACGCTGGTTAGTCCCACCAGGGCGCTGAACACGAGAGGGAGATAGCTCTTGATGGAATTAAGGGTGTAGATCAATGTGGCCTAGCCTTCATGTGGCTTCAGAGCGCGAACGTATTTAATGATCTCGTCGATCTGCGCATCGCTGAACGTCGCGCCGAAGGCTGGCATCGCGCCTTCCTTGCCGTTCTTGATGCGGTTGCGGATGAAGTCGTCATCCCGCTTTGTGTCCATCAGCTGCGGCCCCTTGCCGGCGGCGCGACCGCCGTCGGAGTGACACCAGCCACAAGTGGTCGCGAACAACTGCCCGACATCGAGCTGTTGGTTATCCGGAGCGCCCGGCGCAGGTTGCTGCGCGCGAGCGGCCAAGGTGGAAATCGTAAGAAGCGCGGCCAGTGTCGAGGTCGAAAACGTCGTGATCTTCCAAGCCAATCGCATACCGACCAACCCTACCTCTCAGCGATCATTTTGCGCAGAGCCTCGTTAGCTCCGCTTCAATAGAGGGAGCGACGCCGCCGCTCCCTCCCGACGTGACGGATTATTTCAGACTGTAGACAACGAGCGCGCCGTCGTCGCGAGGCATGCTCTTGTAGACGCCGCCGAAGGTCGGCGCGTAATCATCCGAGGCCATGCCGCCGAAGCCCGCGACGACCGCGATGTACTGTTTGCCATTGACGGCATAGCTGATAATGCCACCCTGGTGGCCAGTGCCGTCGCCGTGGCTCCACAATTCGGCTCCGGAGTCGGCATCGTAGGCATGAACCGTGCCGCGCGAATCCGGCACGAAGACCAGATTGCCTCCGGTCGACAACACGCTTCCAAGCGGCGGCTCGGGGAAGCGGACTTCCCACTTCTTGGCACCGGTGATGGGATCACGCGCGTCGAGGTGGCCGTAGATCTCACCGCCGGGCGGCGGTGCGATCTTGAAGTCTGCTCCGATGTTGAGTTGAGCCTGAGGAGCAACGATCGGAGTCGTCTTCTGAACTTCGAGCGTCATACACCATTCTTGGCCAAGCTTGTAATAGAGCCCTGTTTTCGGGTTGTACGATCCGGAATTCCAGCTCACCCCGCCCGATATATGAGGGCACAACGGTTCGGAAACCTTCCCGGCGGAAAAGTCGCGGCGGCCGATTAGCTCACCCGTCTTGGGATCGATGTCCTTGACGAAATTGCTGTTCTGCGTGATCCGCCACACGTTCTTGACAGCGAGATTCCGGTCATAAACGAAGATATATCCGCTCTTGTTAGGATGGACGACGTATTTCTGGCCATCGCGATCAAGCATCAAAAACTCGCCGACCGCACTATCAAAATCCCACGCGTCGTGGGGGAGCTCCTGGTGATAGGATTTTAGCTTGCCGCTGTCGATATCGAGCGCAATCACCGAGGTGGTGTAGAGATTGTCTCCCGGACGCGCGCCTTGCGTCTTGTAATCGGCTCCCGACCAATCGTAGAGCGGCGCCGGGTTTGCAGTGCCCCACAGGATTGTATTGGTATCGGCGTCGTAAGTGCCAGGCATCCAGCCACCGCCGCCACCGGTGCGCCAGGAGTCATTACCCCAGGTCTTCATGGCGTCGTCAGTGCCGGCGACCGTCAGGAATTCCCATTTCTTTTTACCGGTGGTGGCATCAACACCGAAGATCGGGCCGCGGCCTGGCCATTCACCGCCCTGCGCGCCGATCACCACCGTGCCCTTTGCGTATAGCGGCGCTCCAGTGAAACCAACGGTCAGTTTTTGGGAATCGATCAGCTTGGTGTCCCACATTACCTTTCCGGTCTTCATGTCGAGCGCGATGAGGTGGCCATCCATCGTTCCGACGTAGACCTTTCCCTCGCCGATGGCGGCACCACGGTTGTAGGGTGAGTGGGTCTGCCGCGCTACCAAGGCCTCGTCCAACTCGGGGAAGTAGGACCAGATTACCTCGCCGGTTGCGCCGTTCAGCGCAAAGGTGCGGCTATACGAGCCCGTGTAATACAGCACTCCATCCGCCGCGAGAGGCATCGATTGTAATCCTCGTGTCGAACGTCCCGGAATATGGATCCAGGCGACACTCAGGTTACTCACATTGCTCGGGTTGATCTGTGCCAGCGGGCTGTAGTGATACGATTTGTATGAGCCATGATAGGTCAGCCAGTCGTTCTGACCGGCGGCTTCGATCCGCGCCGTGTCCACCGATTGAGCGAGTGCCGATGATGCTGCGACGGCAGCAATAACAACAACAGGAAAACAAGAATAACGCCACTGCTTGTTCATGTAGAGTCCTCCCGCTTTTCTAGATCTTTGTGAATTGAGTGAGCCGCCTCCGATGAGTTTCGCCCTTCAAATGCGGCGCTTCTTCGTCGTCACGCAACCATTTTCAGCCCCTCGCTCGATTCACAAGGAGCTTCGCCGACCGGACCGGATACTGTGTGTACCCCGCCAGGGATCTTAGAGTAGCCCGGATCACATCTTGTGCAATGATGGAATACGATCGCCAGCGAACGACAGCGGTACTTACCGAAATTGAATCTTCCGGCTGACGGACCCGTTTCGGTGATAAAAAAATCTCCCGTAAAGCGGGGGAGTAGTACGGTTGCCAGACGGGCGTAATCGCCTTGCTAACAGTCGGGCACTCCAGCTGGGCGGGAGGATGCATTGGCGTTTGTACTCGTACCGGAAGAAGTGGTTGAGAAAGTGCCAGCGCTCGACCCGGATGAAGTTGCGGAGCCGACAGTCGTATTTCCGGATGGGCCGGTAGCAGTGGCGCCGCTTACGTCGCGAACTACCTTGTTGGCCACGTCCCAGCATTGCTTCTCGTGACCGCTGGACCCGCCTGTCGAGGCGCCTTGCGAATGCGCGAATGCACCGACACCCAACAATGCGCCGCTAATCGCCAAACCCAGATACATCTTTCTCATCAATGAGAGCTCCTCTTTAGGTGCCGACTGGAGTGCCGACCCCTCTGAATACGGGCGCGATGTCCAACGTTCCTGCGGGCGGGCGCAGCGCTTGGATCTTGTCCGATAGGTAAGGTCCGGCTGGCTGGTCTAAGAACAGGGATCGAGCGGCGCCTGGCGCGTCATCTCATTCGGAGACGCCATTGAGAACGTCATGCGGGATTTGGAGCACAAAGTGGACGACCTGATGGGTTACTTCGTGAAGGACGGTTAGTGGAGGCTCACAGACGAATAGCGGTGCCGCCCCACGTATGACTGCTTGCGGCCCATCGCGACATATTGCGCTGCCGCACGAAGTCGGTCGCTATAGGGCAAAGCAGACATTGCTTTAGTCGCATGAAGCCGCCGGGTTTAAGGGTGCACGGCCTCGTTGCGCACCTTTGCCATAAACATTATATGGCTATTAGCACTATTTGGCCTCTTCGAAGGGCGATCATGGCAAGGTCTTCATCGCCACGCCCTGATGAAAATCATTGCCTAAGCCTTCCGTCAACATCGTCGCCTCGCATACGCGCGGCGGGAAGAAAACAATCAACGGGCCCCCTCAACCTAACGTGCTCGCCGTACGTCACGCCATCCTTAATCTCATCCTGCAGCCGCCGGCGCCGTGGTGTAAGTACTGCCGAAATCACTCCTTGAAAAAGAGTGGCCAAGCATTTCAGCCGGAAACGGGCCGCGCCCGAAGCCGACGATATCCGCCAACCGCAGCGATCATCGTCAGCTCTAGTCACTGCGCTCCGAAGCTCAGCCTGACTGTTTCTAGTGGATCAATCTAAAGCCAGCCTGAAAAGCCATATGATCCCAGAACGCATGATCAGCGCAGCCAAGTCAGCGATCGTCATCAGGAAGGAAAGCGCAAGTGCAGGATCGACCTTCTGCAACTTGACCACACGGGTGAGCGGGGTGTGATATCCCTCTGTCGCACCCAAGTCGGCATTAGGCCCAGGCAGTGTGATAACTGCTCTGTTTAAAGTGATTCGCGCGATAGGATTCCCAGCGATTTCGCCGGGCTTTGATGAAGTTTGCTACGGAAGCATGAAGCCTGACAGACTTACTTCCCAAGCACATCAATCCCTCCAATTGACACCCGAGTCCCACCGGCCTTGTGGCCGAAGGAGGCCACGCGTGCCGCTGGTCAGGATGGTGGGCGGAAAGCCGGCCATGTCGCCGTAAACCGCCGACGGCAGCGGATCCTTCAGATCGTGACCCTTGGCGTATACGACCGTACCCGCGTCGCAGATGCCGTCCGGCGAGACCAGCACGTTGTCCAGCCGGGCATTGGTCACGAAGCTGTCGCCGACCTTGGTCACGTCGGACATCGGGGTGCCCGGCGCGATCGCACCCGGCATCGGCAAGCCGTCCTACTTGGCCTTGAGCATCATCTCCAACGTGAGAGCGCCCCCAGCCGCGCTGTCGAACACCGCGATCTGTTTCGGATCGGTGGTCTTGAGCAGCGTCTTGTACACCGTCATCCCGTCATCGAGCGCCGCCGGGAAAAAGGCTTCAGGCGGCATCCGGTAGTCGACCGAAACGACCTTGAAGCCGCCAAAGCCCGCCATGAAAATGGCTTCCGGCAGCGCGGCCTCGCCGGGGTTGAGGACGTAGCAGCCGCCGTGCCGGCGAACGTTTCACCATGGCTGCGGTTTGCGCTGCCGGCGGGACTTCTCGCGATCTGCCTAGTGCGTTTGATCCAGTGGGTGCGCCTGGACGGCAGCGAATTCTCCCCCGAGCAGGCCCAGCGTCAGCTGGTCAGAACGCGTATCGTCGCGATCGTCCCCAACACGGGCTTCGTGCTCTGGATTCTGGCGCCGTTCGGGGTCGTGGATCCCGACCTCCGCGCCCCGGTGGCGCTGCTCGTGTTCATGGGCTGCGTTGGCACGGCCTATTGCCTCGGCAGTTTTCCGCCGGCCTCCCTGCTGACGATGATCATCGCCGGCCCGCCAATCGCGACCGTGTAGAGCATCTGCCGAGTTTGTTAGATCGGAGCGGCAGAGAGAGGCGTTGCGGGCCCAATAGCTGGCAGACGCTGAAGAAGAGCCCTCCTGCCCTCAAAAAACCAGACTAGAGGCACATCATAGCAGTAAGCAGGTGTCGGGATCGACAACGTACGAATTTCGGTCATTGCTTCGATAGCGAATCTTCCGCCAATCCGCTGGCGTAGAATCGTGATCCGCGGGAAATCAAACCTCGCCGCCGGGCCCGCTCGCCAGGAGCGCTGTCGGCGATCGGCAGAAGGTTCGCCGAAGAACTTTTTTTCGACCGCCCCTGCTTCTAGGTGCGGTGGTGGCCGGCGGACTGTCCTCCATCTACGTGAAGAATTTCGCCTGTCACAAACCCTGCGCCGTCCAAGTAAAGTACCGCATCGACAACGTCGGCTATGTTTCCCATCCGGCCCATCGGGTGGAGCGCGGCCAACGCTTGATGCGCCTCAGGCGGATGCATCGGCGTTTTGATAATGCCGGGCGAGACTGCGTTGACGCGGACACCCGTGCTCGCATACTCGATCGCGAGCGCCTTGGTGGCCGCATTCAAGGCGCCTTTGGTAAGCGATGCCAAAGCGGCCGGGACGCTGTTCATCGGCTGGTCGACGAGACTGGTCGTGATCGTGACGACATGGCCGCGCCCCTGCTTGCCCATGATGTCGAGCGCACGTTGGGTCATGTGAAAGAACCCTTCAACGTTCGTCGAGACGTAGGCCTCATAATCGGCCCGAGTGTATGCGGTGAACGGCTTTGCCATGAACATGCCGGCGTTGTTGACCAGCGTGTCGACCCGGCCGAAACGCTCGAGCGCGGCGCTGAACGCCCGCTGCGCCATTTGGGGATCGCCGACGTCGCCCGGCACGGCCACCATGTCGGCATCTGCGCTTGCCTTGATTGATCGCGATGTCGCAACGACCCCGTAATTTCGCTGCCGAAAGGCCTCGGCAATCCCCGCGCCGATCCCCTGAGATGCTCCCGTGACGATGGCGACTTTCCGCTCTGTGCCCATAACCATCCCCTCAAGTTGCGCCGCTTGCCGCAAGCGGATCGTAGCTGCCTTGCCGAAACATCATGTGCAGTTGCCGTCGCCTGACGCCCATATTGCCGCCGTCGAAGATTGGCAGTGCCAGCGCATCCTGGAGCAGACGAGCGAACGGCGCTTCGTGATCGTAGCTATCGACGCCCACTACCCGCATGAGATCAGTGATCACGCGCACCGCGGCTTCCGAGCCAAAGATCTTGGCCTCGATGGCAAGCTCATCGGCCCCCGGCGACTGGGTATCAACCGCGTGACAGGCGCGCCAGCTGAGATAGCGGGCGGCCTCGATCGTAGTCTTGGCATCGGCCAAGGCGTATCCGACCGCCTGATGCTCGATGATCGGGTGAACGCCGCCGCGCTTTTCGATCTGGGCAAAATGCAGCGCGAACTCAAATGCCGCGCGCATGAGTGCCACGCCAAAGATGCCGACGAGCGCCGCAGTCCCCGTGAAGGCGGCCGCCGTAAGCGCGAGACCGGCCCCCTCCTCGCCTAATAGATTGCGGTGCGGTGTCGCAACATTCTGCAATCCGAACTGCGGCACAAGATGCGCGCGATGGCCGATCGTGTCGATGGCGCGTTCGAACACAAGGCCCTTGACCGGTCCCTCGACAGCAATGACCGAGATCGCTTCGCTAGGGGGCGCTTCGGAATTGGTTCGGCACACGACACACAGGACATCGGCGCCTTCGCGGTTCCAGCCCGTTGCCGAGGACACCCATTTCTTACGGCCGTTGATCACCCAGGTGTCGCTCTCCCGTCTCGCGGTGGTGCGAACCCCTTCGCCCGGCGGAGGCGAGCCGGAATTGGCGCTACCGCCCGGCTCGCTGGAGCAGAATCCGGCGAGCGGCGCGCCATTCTTCTTCAGGAACGACACCAGCAGGCGCTGACACTGCTCCGGCGTGCCGCCGAGCAAAATCGGCAAGAGGCCGAGCACGGTGCCGAGCATCGTCAGCGTCACGCTGGCGTTCACGCTGTAGAATTCCTCGGCTAAGATCGCCATGTCGATCAAGCCTGAGTTTTCGCCCCCCGCCGGCGACGGAATGCATTTGCGCAAATAGCCGGCCGCGACCATCGCCTCATAGGTGGGCCGGGTCGCGAGAAAGCGTTCTTCCGGTGTTGCCAGCAGTTCAGCCCGCCGAGCCTCGATGAGCACCTCGTTGGCGAACTTGCGCGAAGCGCGCTGAAGATCCCGCTGTTGCGTCGTGAGCGTGAAATCGATCGCCATGGCGATGTCCTCTGATCCCGGATGTCAACCGTCGGGCATGGGTATCCCGGGATCAGAAGAAAATCTTGGACAGCAGCGTCCGATTTCTTGGCGTGGACTGAACCGGATCAGTCAGCGTGCGCTGCCAGCACGCCGAAACTCGCGCGGGGCCAAACCGTGGCTGCGCTTGAATAGACGGTTGAAATGCGAGATGTCGCGAAAGCCCGCGGCAAAAGCAATTTCAGCAATGGTCCGGTGAGCGCATTGGGGATCTAGCAGCCGGCGCGTGCAGGCGGAAATCCGCCGGTCATTGACGTGTTCGCCGACCGAGCTATCCGTCATGGCAAAGAGACGATGGACGTAACGCTCCGAGCAGCGGAACTTCGCAGCGAGGGCGGCCGCGCCGAGCTCGGGGTCCTCGCTGTGCCGCGCGATATGGTCGATCATCATCGAAAGCAAGACCGGGATGTGCACGCGCTCAGCGGACAGATCGCTCAGCACGTCGGGCGCGTGTGCGATCAGATCGACCACATGCGCACCGACCGTGGCCGAGGTCATTGAACGCCGATGATCCGCCAGACAGATTTCGGCATAGCCAGCGAGCGTCTTCGACAGAGCCCGGCCCGTCTCCGTGCGAGACAGGTTGAGCCGCGGACGATCGAGCAGCCCGCTCGGCAGCAGCCGTCGGGGGATCGCAAAGCAGAAGAGCTTGAAGTTGTGGCAGTTGGCGATCTCGAACGGCTCCGTCGTATCGGCGACGGCGAGATCGCCGGGCGCACAGGTCTGCTCGTGGTTGCGCTGGTTTGTGCGCCCCAGCCCTTCGATCTGGAGGTTGATGAAACAAAGATCGTCGCTGCTCCCGGAAATATGTGGAGCAAGACGAACCACCGTATGGCGCGTCGCGGTCACCAGAGAGACCTGGATTGGCGCAGCATCAACTCTGGAAATAGTGCCTTGAAACGGCTCGTCCGCAATCCTGCGCGGCTCAAGACGAACAAATGCCGCAGCAAGGTCGTCCGCCCAACTTCCAAAGGGTTGATCGGCGCGCCGCAGCCTAGTCGACCATTCCATGAGCACCCCATACGAATTGCCAGGGTCCCGATCGGCACAGAATATCGCCGGGGTAATATGCGGTCAAATTCCCGGCAAATGGCACGTTCGTGTTCGCCCGGAAGCGGGAGAAACCTCCAAATATCCTCTTCTACGATGAGTCTGCTCAATCGAAAGGGGCGAAGATATTGAAACGAAGGAGAATTCGCACAGCAATCCGGCCGCCTGACAGGCCGCCCGGGAGCCGGTTCGTGCTCGGCAGATCTTGCCCCCGATTTATTGAAGAAGACTGCTTTCGCGATGGCGGGCGCACCAAGGCTCGAACCTGGGACCCGCTGACTAAGTGCCAGCTATGGATTGAGCAGTATCAATGACTTTCCAATCGCAACTCAGGTCTCCTCTGGACCTAAGTCAGCATTAGTCGCACGACCGAACGCTACCAGCTCGCGACGGTCGGACGGACTCCGGCTCCGCTGCTTCGGTCACGATGTGGGCCGAATGCCTCAGATCTTCGCCTTGACCGCCCTGTGGTGACTCCCGAGTGAGCCAAGGCGCATTGCACCCGCAAAAACCTCAGCCTAGCAACGTCCTCGCAATCGCGAGGATGACACGCGGTACCGCGCCGGGCGGCGCAGCTATTCTATTAATAGCCCGATCAATTACTGAGAAACCGTTTTCTCATTGCATCGTCGGCTCACTTCGACTATGAGAAACCGGTTTCCCATCGGGGATGGCGAGCTTGTCGAGCTGGGTATCGAGTGAGCGTGTGACGATCTACGACGTGGCCAAGGCCGCGCGCGTCAGCACTGCGACGGCATCAAAAGCGCTTAATGATTCCGGGCGGATGGCGCAGGAGACCCGCGACCGCATCAAACGCGTCGCGTTGGAACTCGGTTTCCGACCAAACTCTCTGGCGCGGAGTCTGACGCGCAAACGAAGCTTCACGGTTGGGCTGCTGACCAACGATACTTATGGCCGCTTCACGCTACCGGTCATGGCCGGGATTTCCGAGGGCCTGATCGACCATGGCGTGTCGGTGTTCCTCTGCGCGGTCGAGGACAATTCCGATCTTGCCAAGACCCATGTGGAAGCGATGCTCGACAAGCAGGTCGACGGCATCATCGCGACTGGCAAACGCATCGACAAGCCGCTGCCGGTGGACCTATCCGGTCTACCAGTCCCCGTCGTCTACGCACTGACTGCCGGCCCATCCGACGGTGTCACTCTGTTGCCAGACGACAGGCAAGGGGCGGCTGAGGCGGTGCGTCACCTGATCGCTCAGGGACGGCGACGCATAGCGCACATCACCGGTCCATCAGATTTCAAAGTTGTGCATGAGCGCGCGCTCGCCTGCGCCGAAATGCTCTCCGCGGCTACGCGAGCGAAGGACATGGGCACACTGTTCGGCTCATGGTCCGAGCGCTGGAGTCACCAGGCGATTGAAACGCTGTGGTCGGCCTCCGAAAAGCCGGACGGCATCTTCTGCGGCAATGATCAGATCGCGCGCGGCGTCGTCGATGCCTTGCGCGAACGCGGCGTGAGTGTGCCGCGCGATGTCTCCATCGTCGGCTTCGACAATTGGGAAATCGTTGCCAAGGAGACGCGTCCTCCGCTGACGACAGTCGACATGAATCTGAAGGAACTGGGACGACAGGCGGGGCTCGCGCTCGTTCGTCTGGTTAATGGCGAGGCGGTCGAAAAAGGAGTCTGGAAGCTGCCCTGCAGCCTGATCGTACGCTCGTCGTAGTGCTCTCGTCGAACAAAAATGGCCACCGACAACGAAGGCCGCAACCGGAGGAGATGAAATGAAGGTCCTAAAGGCAGGATTGCTGGCACTCGTGACCGTGTTTGCTTCCGCAGGCGGGGCACTGGCTCAACAAAAGCTGACGATGTGGTCGCGCTCGAGCAGCGAGGCGTTCATGCCGTCGCTGGTCAAAGCATTCAATGCCGCGCACCAGACGCAGATCGAACTGCAGATCGTACCCAACGCCGAGATGGTGCAAAAATACGCAATCGCCGCCGCCGGCGGTTCCGCGCCCGATCTGCTTTCGCTCGATCTGGTTTACACGCCGGCCTTCGCTGCGTCCGGCCAGCTCGAGGACCTGACCGAGCTGGTCAAAAGCTTCCCGTTCTTCGAATACCTGTCCAAGGCCCACCTCGGCGCCGGCACCTACGAGGGTCGCATCTACGGCGTTCCGATGTCGGCCGACGCTTCCGTGATGCTCTGGAACAAGCGCCTGTTCAAACAGGCCGGCCTCGACCCGGAGAAAGGGCCCACGAACTGGGCCGAGATCGAGGAGTTTGCCGGCAAGGTCAACGCCATCGGTGGTGACATCCGCGGCTTCTACTTTTCCGGTGCGTGCGGCGGGTGCAACGCCTTCACCTTCATGCCACTGGTCTGGGCTTCGGGCGGCGAGATTTTGGCAGAGGGCGCCAAGCGCGCTACGCTGAACACGTCCCAAATGCGCGATGCTGTCGCGCTCTATCGCGGACTGGTGGCCAAAGGCTACGTGCCCGAAAGCGCCAAAACCGATACAGGAGCCAATTTCTTCGGCGGCTTCGCCACTGACAAGATCGGCATGTCGCCGATCGGCGCATTTGCAATCGGCAACCTGGTCAAGAACTACCCGAAGGTCGAGTTCGGCGTGACCTTCCTGCCCGGCAAGACCGGGGGCAAGGCCTCCTTCGCGGGCGGCGACAATTTCGTCGTCACGGCCGGACGCAAGAACCTGCCGGCCGTGCGCGAATTCCTGACCTTCGTATATTCGCTCGAAGGCCAAACGCTGCTTGCCAAACTGGGCAGCCTGCCAACGCGCGGCGATATCGCGGCTGAGGCTGTCAAATCGCTCGACGAACGCTATCTGATCGCTACCGAGGCGATGAAGATCGGCAAGACGCCGTCGTCGCCGGTCTACAACGACATCATCAACAGCAGCACCGGCCCCTGGAAGCAAATGCTGAACGAGGTCTTCTTTGGCAACGATGTCGAGGGCTCCCTCGTCAAGGCGGAGAAGACGATGCAGTCGATCATCGACGCATCTGGAAAATGACCAGTGCGGGGACCGCGCCCTGCGTCATCTCAATACGAAGCTCGGGCGGCTCTTGCGCCGGGCTACCTACCACTTCGTCGGAAACTCCGTCATGAGCCAGCAAACGATGTCCCATGGACACCTTCCCCGGCGCCGGGGCGCGCAATTGCGTCGTAAGCAGTTGATTGGCCTGCTCTTCGTGGCGCCCGCAATTCTGCTCGTGCTCATGTTCTTCCTCGTACCGCTCGGCATGGCGTTCTGGATGTCGCTGCACAACTGGCCCCTGCTCGGCCGGGCGCACTTCATCGGCATCGACAACTACCTGAACTTGATGAGCGACCAGCGCTTCTGGGGCGCCATGCGGTTTACGGTGTACTATACCGTGATCGTCACTATTGCGATCTTCGCCGCCGCATTTCCGCTCGCGTTGTTTGTCGAACGAGCGCGACCGCTGACAAAGCTCTACCGCACCGCCGTCTTTCTACCAGTCGTCATCGGGTTTGGCTCAGCCAGCCTGCTCTGGTCCTGGTTGATGAACGTCGATGTCGGCCTGTTCTCGCCGCTCGCTTACCGACTTGGCCTGACGGAGAAGCCGGTCAATCTGCTCGCCAGCTTCGACACGACCTTTTGGTCAATCATCATCATGGTGGTCTGGAAGACGGCCGGCTTCAACATGATGATTCTGCTCACCGGCCTGCAAGGCATTTCCTCGGAAGTGCAAGAGGCGGCGCGCATGGACGGCGCTTCCGCCTGGCAACGCTTCCGCCGCATTACTTTGCCGCTGATGCGGCGAACCATTGCACTGGCACTGATCTTGTCGATCGCCGGCTCTGTTCTCGCGTTCGACCAGTTCTATATCATCGCGGACGGCGGCCCGCAGAACAGCACGGTCACCGCCGTCTACTGGATCTTCAGCCAGTCTTTCGTCTCGTTCCGCCTCGGCTACGGCGCAGCAATGTCGATGGTTCTGCTCGCAATACTCGTCACCATCAGCGTCGTCCAGTTGCGCCTGCTGCGCACGCCGGAGGGTGCCTGATGTCCCGCAAAGCCGCCGCCTCGCGCCGCAAGGTCTGGAGTGCAACCCGCTATCACGCGATCGGACTTGTCATCTCCTTCCTTTTCGTCGCACCGATCGCCTGGAGCGCGCTCGTCAGTTTCAAGTCCTCCGCCGAAGCTGCCCTCCCGCCCCTGCCGCCCTGGCCTGTGGAAGGCTTTAGCACGCAGAGCTACGAGAACCTGGCGAAATACGGCGTCGGCATCTGGACCTATGCCGCCAACAGCTTGACGGTCGCCGCCGCAACCGTGATCGTCACCGTCATCATCAGCCTGCTTGCCGGATACGGTTTCTCGCGCTTTCAGTTCCCGCTCAAGAACCTGCTGTTCATGCTGGTCATCTCGACGGTGATGATCCCATTTCAATCGATCCTGACGCCGTTGTTCCTGATCCTGACAAAACTCGGGCTTCAAAACACTCTGCCGGGCCTCGTGCTGATTTATGTGACGTTGCACCTGCCGTTTTCGATCTTCATGATGCGCAATGCTTTCGACGCCGTGCCCAAGGATATCGAAGACGCGGCAAGGGTCGATGGCGCTTCCGTATTGCTGATGCTTCGCAGGGTGATGCTGCCTCTGGTGTTGCCTGGAGTGGCGACCGTGGCGATCTTCGCCTTCCTCGCTTCGTGGAATGAGTTCCTGGCCGCACTGATCCTCCTTACTGATCAGAAGAAGTATACCCTGCCCGTGATGATGGCAGCCGTCCGCTCGGGTCAATTCGGCACGATCGACTGGGGTGCGGTGCAGTCGGGCGTGATGCTGATGATGGCGCCATGCCTCGCCCTCTTCCTGCTGCTGCAGCGCTACTACATCCGCGGCCTTACGGCTGGCGCGGTCAAGTAATTCACCCCAATCACATCAATGGAATGGTGACGACATGACTTCTCTCGATTTGCCCAAAGCCAGCGGTTTCCGGCCCCCCGCCGTTCCCGATGTCGAGGTGCGCGGCTTCTGGGGCGATCGCATGGACGCCGTAGCGGACAGGACCGCGATGATCCTCTATGAGCGTTGCGTTGCCGCCGGCATGTTCGACCAGATCGATCCTGCGCGGCCGGTGCCACCCGTCAAGATGCCGTGGCATACCCGAGCCGACGGCAAGCCAGACACCGTTAACGTACAGATGTTCTGGGATTCGGACGTGGCCAAAGTGATCGAGACCGCGGCGTATGCACTCTATCGCAAGCCGAACTCGGACCTAGAAGCCAAGATCGATGCGATCATCGACATGTTCGCAAGATTGCAACAGCAAGATGGCTACCTGAACTCCTGGTTCATCCGGATGCAGCCTGGACAGCGCTGGACCAATCTGCGCGACTGCCACGAACTCTATTGCGCCGGCCATCTGATGGAGGCGGCCGTCGCGTATTACGACGCGACGAGCAAGCGCGCACTGCTCGACGTGATGTGCCGCTATGCCGACCATATCGATAGAATGTTCGGCCCTCGCGCGGATCAGAAGCCCGGCTATTGCGGCCATGAGGAGATCGAACTCGCTCTCATCCGCCTTGGCCGCGCCACCGGCCAGCAGCGCTATCTTGACCTAGCCCGTTACTTTATCGACGCACGGGGACAGCAACCGCATTATTTCGATGTCGAAGCGGCGAAGCGTGGCGTCGATCCAGCTGGGTGGCGGCACAAGACTTACCAGTATAACCAGTCGCATCTTCCGGTGCGCGAGCAGACGAAAGTCGTCGGCCATGCCGTACGGGCAATGTATCTTTATTCTGGAATGGCAGATGTCGCGACCGAGTTCAGCGACGACAGTTTGACAGAGACATTGAAGGGCCTTTGGGAGGACCTGACTTCCAAGCAGATGTATGTCACTGGCGGCATCGGCCCGGCAGCCAGCAACGAGGGCTTCACTGAGTACTACGATCTTCCCAACGAGAGTGCCTATGCCGAGACCTGCGCAGCAGTCGCGCTGATGATGTGGGCGAGCCGCATGCTTGGGCGAGGCCCGGATCGGCAATACGCAGATGTCATGGAGCAGGCGCTCTACAATGGCGCGCTCGCTGGTCTCTCGATCAATGGCACGCGCTTCTTCTACGACAATCCGCTCGAAAGTCGTGGCGGCCATCATCGCTGGACCTGGCATCGCTGCCCGTGTTGTCCGCCAAACATCGCGCGCACCGTAGCCGCAATCGGCAGCTACATGTATGGCGTCTCCGCCGACGGCGTCGCGGTGCATCTATATGGCGAAAGCACAGCTCGACTGAAGCTCTCGTCCGTCCTGGTGACGTTGACGCAGCATACGACGTATCCGGCGGACGGGCGCGTCAAGATCGGCGTCGGCCTCGAAAAGGCAGCGACCTTTGCGCTGGCCCTGCGCGTGCCTGGTTGGTGCGACACCCCGTCCCTGACACTTAACGGCGAGGTCGTCGAACTCGGCGAGATGGACGGCGGCTACATCCGGCTGAACCGCGCGTGGCAGGACGGTGATGTGCTGATATTGGATCTGCCGATGAACGTGCGCGCCCTGCACGCGCATCCGGCGGTCAAGGCCGATCTCGGCCGCGTCGCCGTTGCGCGAGGTCCGCTGATCTATTGCGCCGAAGAAGCCGACAATAGCGCCGAACTCAACGCACTGATTTTGCCTCCCAACCTTGAGGCGGCGCGCACGTCGCCCGTGCCAGAATTGGGTGGCGCCCTCGCAATTCTGTTGCCGGCACGGCGCGAGGAATGGCGCCATCGCGACGGAAAGCTCTACGATACGCGGCCGCCCGACCTTGCCGACGTTACGGCGCGGCTCATACCCTACCACCTCTGGGACAATCGTGCCCCCGGCGAGATGCTGGTCTGGATAAGGTCGAGCCGATGAGCATATCTGAGACAGCGACCATCGAACTGCGGGGCGTGCGAAAAAGCTTCGGGTCGGTCAATGTCATCCATAATGTCGACCTCAAAGTCGAAGGCGGCGAGTTCGTTGTCTTTGTCGGCCCATCAGGCTGCGGCAAATCCACTCTGTTGCGAATGATCGCGGGACTTGAGGAAGTTAGCGATGGCGACATCCTTATTGCGGGCCGGGATGTAACCGATCTTGACCCCGCCAAACGCGGTATCGCTATGGTCTTCCAGTCCTATGCGCTTTACCCACATATGACCGTGCGCGAGAACCTTGCTTTTGGTCTCGAAATCGCCAAAACACCGGTCCCGGAGATCTGGCGTCAAGTCGAGGCTGCGGCCGAGATTCTCAAAATCGGCTCTCTGCTAGACCGTCGCCCGGGCCAGCTCTCGGGCGGGCAGAGGCAACGCGTTGCGATCGGCCGGGCGATCGTGCGCAAGCCGTTGGTTTTCCTCTTCGATGAGCCGTTGAGCAACCTCGACGCCGAGTTGCGTGTCAGCATGCGCGTCGAGATCGCGAGGCTGCACCGCGAACTCGGCAACACGATGATCTACGTCACGCACGATCAAACAGAAGCGATGACGCTGGCCGACAGGATCGTCATTCTTCGGGAGGGGCGAATCGAGCAGGTAGGAACGCCCCGTGAAGTCTACGAGAACCCAAACAACCTGTTCGTCGCCGGCTTCATCGGCTCGCCGCGCATGAACGTGCTAGACGCAGTCGCGCTAGGAGGCGATCGGTTTTCGGTGGGCGGCTCCGAAGTGTCTCTCGGCCAGCCAGTGCCGGCCGGCACGGCCAGCCAGACGACTAAGTTGGGCGTCCGGCCGGAGCACTGGCTTGTCAGCGATCAGAGGAAGAATGCGCTGCTAGCCCAAGTTGATTTCGCGGAATATCTCGGCAGTATCCGATACATTCACTGTAAGCTCTTGAGTGGCGAGGCCGTTACGGTGGAGCAGCGCGACGGCCCGGAGCTGGCTTCTGGTCAAAGGATTTGGCTGACCTGCAATCCTGTAAATCTGCTATACTTCTTGCCGTCGGGAGAAAGAATCCGTTGAACGTTGTCCTCCCCGAAAACGATCGCCCCGAACGCTCATAACGGTCTGGTTGCAGGTTCGAGTCCTGCCGGGCCCACCAGTATTTTCAAGGGCTTGGCCCGGCTTCTGACGCTTGGCTTTCTCGTCGACCAACGAAACAACCAATCCTACGTTCTTGCTCGGTGCCGAGTGCGTTCCGATAGCGTTCGCAGCCACGCGCAGATGGTCCGGATGATGATGGCCGTAGGTTTGGCACCAAACTGCGCCAACGTATGGTATATGAATGCCTTGTGCTCGGCCTTAGTGTCCACCGCAAGACTCATGTAGAGTGGGATTTCTGCCTTGACTGTTAGGCTGTTACTTTCATCAAACACAGCCTTGGCAATCTTGACCGCGTCGCCAGAATTCCGGTCGTTACGAAGCATCGCCTCTACTGTAAGAATAACATTCGCCCAATGTTCGCCCCGCAGGCGCTCAACGCGATCCGCATATTCGGGATGCGCATCAAAGAACTTCTTTTTGGAAAGCGAGTAGCTGAACACCGAGTCGTCTGCATCCGCGTCATTGAAGCAAGTTGTCCCATCCCATCCCACATTTACGCCGAATGCACCGCGCAAATCGGCCCCGGTGAAGTCAAAGCCGCGCAGATCAGAGTTCGAAAAATCAACGTCGGACAAGTCGGCATGCTTAAAGTCGCGAGCCGGGTTTAAGCCTAAAAACCGCACTTGCTCGGAAAAGCTATCTAAGTTCGATGCAAAACACCTTTCTGCGAGATGCAGAGTATCGTTTGGTACTTTGGCTTGAAGTGACTCTTCAATCTTCAATGTCTAATTCCGACCTAGAAAATGCAACAAATCCATCAAATCCATCCCCACCGGCAAGGGCTTTAGCGATTAGCACTTGAAACAGCTTCTTCTCGTTGGTGCTCTTAAAGATTTTGGATTTTTTGGCGGTGAGAATAAGATCCCTTTGCTTTGCGTACGCAGTCAGATCGAGCCGTTTGTCATTGGCTCTGTCATGAGACTCAACGCGACACAGGACCGCGTCATTCAGATAAGTCCCATCAAGGATTGGTTGCTCCCACGGAGGCTCAGTGACCTCCCACATTAGGTTTCCACGAGCACGTACGCGGTAGTGCGTCTGTCTTTCGGTCGTGGAAACCGTACCCTTTTCGGCAATTGCTTGAGAGCCTCCGGTCTTTGCCGAAAGCTCTGAATTCACCGCTAGCTTAAAACCGACTCCGTGGTTTTCTTTCTCTCCACGGAGATTTCGGTCGACACTGTGTGCTCCCGCGTTTCTTGGTTAATCGAAGCTGCGTCGCTCTAACTAGAATACAAATTCACGAAGCCACGACGCCGAGAGTCGTCGGTTTAGCGGCGCCAATAAAAATAAATTAAGCCGACAATCAAGCTAGCGAGAATAGCAAGCCGAATGACCCGGCGTGTGCTAAATGGTTTGTTCAACCAAGCCTGTAACTTCAATCTTAGCGGACCGCTTTTCAGGACTAACTGTTCGACCTCATCGTTTGTGTGACAACGATGGAGGCTTTCGGTAAAATCGGTAAAGTGATCTTCTGCACTTCGATGTCTATGGATTAGCCAATACTGCCAACCAGCTGCATACGTTACGTTAGCAATGGCCTCGCTCCGAGACTCGCGCCATCTACTCTTCGCCCAAATCATATACGTATTGGGGTCTACGTAGCCAGATCGATAGGCATAGAACTCAATGAATTGAAGCGCAAAGAATTGCGCGTAGTAGTGCTTAACCTCCCACTCTAAGAAATTGGGGATGGTTGCGTCGGGACTCGTCCAGCCCGCTGGAGCGACCCTTTGACCGCTTTGAATTTGATGCTTTCGTTCCATCAAATCGTCGAACGACTTCCCGAACTGAATTGCCATGTCGGATTTCCGCAGCCCCTTTGTCATTCTGACCGTTCCGTAGAACGTGACAGACAGGACTGTTGCGGTAATCATCGCACCTACGTACGGCGCGGCTATTACCAAGCCATCCTTGTTATTGTGAAGCCAAGACGACAGCCAAGACATAGTTACGCCTCCTACAATCGCCCGTTTGTTCAGATTGGGCCATTATGGAACTGCTCGCAAGACCGAAGTTGCATTTCGCTCAAAGGTAAACCGCGCTTAAAAAGGCGACCTCTCTACCGCGAAGTAAGTTAGGTTTCGCACGTCGGCAGCTTTAGCGCGCCGCGTTCTCATCGCGAAAGACCAACTTTGCCCAGTCCATCATTATCCCGTCATGGCATCTCATCGGGCTCTGCCAGTTGTTACCCTGCGAACGATATCGCCTTCGGCCATGTATGTATTACTTTCATTGAAATGTGATGATGTCTCCCCTGCTAGAAGCCCCGCTCTTAAATTAGGAGCCTCCTCCATGCCAAAGAAGACGAAGAAGGTTGCCCGCCGCGAATGGACCGCGGCGGACGTGAAATCGTTGCGTGCCCATTCCGAGGCCCGCACACCTGTTGCAATAATTGCGAAGCTCACGAAGCGAAGCGTGCCCTCTTTACGTATGAAGGCATCAAGCCTTGGTATCGGGCTCGGTCACCAGCGTTGACGCGTCCCGCCTACGACGTCGCGGCCAAGATCGTTCGTTTGTCGCCGTTGCGATTCAGTTTGACAAACGTATCGACGCTGCGAACGGGCTTTCTCGTTTCATAGTCGGCCTCACCGCCGCCGTATGGCTTTGGCATCCGGGGATTCTTGATCGCGTTCGCTAGCACAGGGTCCATTGGACGTGTTTGTTCGGCTCCCTTGCCGTTCACGCGGTCCCATTGAGTACGGAGTTCGGCGCGTCGAGAAAAGAATTCAGTCAATGTGTTCTCCAAATGAAAAAGGCAGCCCTACCGGCTGCCCTTGTGTTACATGCAAAATATCCGTGCACGTGTCGGGGTTCTGACGGTTTGGCCAAGGTTTTAAGTTAGGTCCGGTCTACCCCCGATAGCCGACATATTCTCGGCCGTGGAATGCGGCAGCGGTGGGGCCAACAGGGGACATTCGCAAAAAGGGTTGCCAATTTCGCCGGTCTTATTTTGAATAGCGTTTCTCTTTGAGCGCTTGCTTGATGGCCCATTCGGCTGCGAGAATTGCCTCTGCGCGATTATAGGAAATGCCGGTTTTCAGCGGGTGCCCTTCTCGCTCAAACGACCATTTCCAGCCGAACGGATTGGCGGTTTGGACGATTGTGTATTCTATACCCTGACATTGCATTAGGCGGCCTTCATGTCGTTCTCGGCGGGCGCAATTCGCTCTTGGTCCATGCTTGAAAGTCCGGGACCTGCATTGGATCAATGTCGTCGCACTTGATACACTGAAACTTGCGACCGCCTGTTTTGACGATCACGAAGTGCATCGGCTTGCCGCATTTCGGGCAGATCGGGCGGGGAGAGTTTTTGGGCATGGGGGCTCACGCTGAGTTGAGGCGCGAGTCTTCTGCTCACAGTCATCGGTAGCTGCCGGGTAAGACCGACGATGGAACCACGCTAGTTAACTATCGTGACGGCTGCATCAAGAAAGAACGGGACTACGTATTGTTACGTAGCCTCCGTGCATTCGCGACATGTCTTTGCCAGTAACGGCGGGCGGATCACCGCAGCACCGCATGAAAACGGCCAAAGGTCGGCTCAGGGTCTTGGTTGTGTGCAAACGCACAGGTCGGGAGCGGCCGTTGCCGCCAATCATTGCAGTCGGCCGATGTCGTCGGGTCCGATCGTCAATGACT
>BFBZ01000019.1_pt73 | contig 96579 bp, 87 predicted proteins | sample 1888401 | NCBI WGS metagenome assembly BFBZ01 (sample SAMD00112614, study PRJDB3348) | symbiont metagenome | host: Chara braunii
CGTCGACCTCGAGATCGTGCCGGGCGAGTTCTTCGCCATGCTCGGCCCGTCCGGCTCCGGCAAGACGACCTGCCTGCGGCTGATCGCCGGCTTCGAGCAGCCGACGGCGGGCTCCATCTCCATCTTCGGCGAGCGCGCCGAGGGCGTTCCGCCCTACCGCCGCAACGTCAACACCGTCTTCCAGGACTACGCGCTGTTCCCGCACCTCAATGTGCTCGACAACGTCGCCTATGGGCTGATGGTCAAGGGCGTCGGCAAGACGGAGCGGCAGAAGGCGGCCGAGGAGGCGCTGTCGCTGGTGCGCCTGCCGGGCTACGGCGCCCGCCGGCCCGGCCAGCTCTCCGGAGGCCAGCGCCAGCGCGTCGCGCTTGCGCGAGCGCTGGTCAACCAGCCCAAGGTGCTGCTGCTCGACGAGCCTCTCGGCGCGCTCGACCTCAAGCTGCGCGAGAACATGCAGGAGGAACTGAAGTCGCTGCAGAAGGCGCTCGGCATCACCTTCGTCTTCGTCACCCACGATCAGGGCGAGGCGCTTTCCATGGCCGACCGCGTCGCTGTCTTCAACGACGGCAGGATCATGCAGGTCGGCACGCCCGAGGACATCTACCAGCGGCCGAAGACGCGCTTCGTCGCCGATTTCGTCGGCTCGTCCAATGTGCTGCCGCCGGATTTCGTGCAGCGCTATTCCGGTCAGCACCGTTGGGGCAGCCTGCGCCCTGAATCCATACGCGTCGTGCGCGCGACGAGCGGCGACGGCGTCGCCGCGCGCGTCGTCGGCACGAACTATCTTGGCGCCACGACGAGGCTGGCGCTCGACGCCGACGGCATCAGGCTGCACGCGATGGTGCCGGCCGGCACTGCGCTCCCCGGGGAGGGCGAGGCCGTGATCCTCACCTTCAACCGTGAGAGCCTGCATCTGATGGAAGAGCCGGCATGATGAAGGCTTGCGCGAAGCACCCCCCTCTGTCCTGCCGGACATCTCCCCCKCAAGGGGGGAGATTGGCTGTCGCCACCATCTTCGCCAGTTTTCAACGTTGCAGAACTGGCGAGACGCGCAAGCTGCTGATCTCCCCCCTTGAGGGGGAGATGTCCGGCAGGACAGAGGGGGGTGTGACGGAACTCGGCTTTGCCGCGATCGATCCAATCGGCATGGCGGCAGCATCATGACCGTCGCCGCCCTGAACTCCAACCCAGCGCCTGCCATCCTGCCACGCAGCGGCGGCTTGCGCGGCGCGCTCTCCGACCTGTTCTGGCGCCGGCCGAAATTCCTGCTCCTCCTGATGCTGTTGCCGCCGCTGCTGTGGCTCGGCATTGTCTATATCGGCTCGCTGTTTGCCCTTCTGGCGCAGAGCTTCTTTTCGATCGACGAGTTCTCCGGCCTCATCAACCGCCAGTTCACGCTGAAAACCTATGGCGACCTGTTTCAGGCCGCCAATCTCGACATCATCCTGCGCACGGTGACGATGGCTGCGCTCGTCACGCTGGCCTCGGCGGTCGTCGCGTTCCCAATCGCCTATTACGCGGCGCGCTACGCGCGCGGCCGCTGGAAGGCGCTGTTCTATCTCGGCGTCATGCTGCCATTGTGGTCGAGCTACCTGGTCAAGATCTATGCCTGGAAGCTGATCCTCGCCAAGGAAGGCATCCTCACCTGGCTGTTCGGCAAGCTGAACCTGCTCTGGCTGCTCGACGGCTGGCTGTCGCTGCCGATTGTCGGCGGCAACTCGCTCTCGGTGTCCTTCACCGGCACCTTCATCGTCTTCGTCTATGTCTGGCTGCCCTTCATGATCCTGCCGGTGCAGGCGGCGTTGGAGCGCGTGCCCGGCAATCTGGTCGAGGCTTCGTCCGATCTCGGCGCCTCGCCCGGCCAGACCTTCCGCAATGTGCTGTTMCCGCTGGCGCTGCCCGGCATCGTCGCCGGCTCGATCTTCACCTTCTCGCTGACGCTCGGCGATTACATCATCCCGGCRATCATCGGCACCTCGCGCCTGTTCATCGGTCAGGCCGTCTATTCGCAGCAGGGCACCGCCGGCAACATTCCGCTCGCCGCTGCCTTCACCGTGGTGCCCATCGTCATCATGGGCTTCTACCTCTGGGGCGCCAAGCGCATGGGGGCTTTCGATGCGCTCTGACCGTGGCCAGTCCGCTCCGCTCGGCTTGAAGATCGCCGCCGCCTGCGGCCTGCTCTTCCTGCACCTGCCGATCCTGCTGATCTTCGTCTACGCCTTCACCACCGAGGAGAAGAGCTTCGTCTGGCCGCCGCCGGGGCTGACCACGCAATGGTTCGCCGTGACCTGGAACCGGCYGGATGTGTGGAGTGCGCTGTCGCTGTCGATCCGCGTCGCCGCAATCTCGACCTCGATCGCGCTGGTGCTCGGCACGCTCTGCGCCGCGGCTGTCTCGCAGACGCGCTTCTTTGGCCGGGAGGCCATCTCTCTGCTGGTCATCCTGCCGATCGCGCTGCCCGGCATCATCACCGGCATCGCGCTGCGCTCGGCCTTCGCGCTCGCCGACATCCCGTTCTCGTTCTGGACGATCGTGCTGGGCCACGCCACCTTCTGCGTGGTCGTCGTCTACAACAACGCCGTCGCCCGCTTCCGCCGCACCTCCGGCTCGATGATMGAGGCCTCGATGGACCTCGGGGCCGACGGCTTCCAGACCTTCCGGCATGTCGTGCTGCCTAACATCGCGACGGCGCTGCTTGCCGGCGGCATGCTGGCCTTCGCGCTGTCGTTCGACGAGGTCATCGTCACCACCTTCACCGCAGGCCAGCAGCAGACCGTGCCGATCTGGATGCTGGAGGAACTGATCCGCCCGCGCCAGCGCCCGGTCACCAATGTCGTGGCCATGGTGGTCGTGCTGGTGACGCTGCTGCCGATCCTCGTTGCCTATTACCTGACCCGCGACGGCGACCAGATCGCTGGAAGCGGAAAATGAAAACAGCGAATAGGGAGTAGCCAATAGCGAATAGGGGACATCGACGGTTAAGCCCCACTCGCTATTCGCTATTCGCTACTCGCTCCTGATCAAGGAGAGACCCAATGGACACCCAGATGCTGATCGGCTCGAAATTCGAGAAGGGCACCGAAACCGAGGAGCCGATCCTCAATCCGAAGACCGGGGCGACGATCCTCAACTTGGCCGAGGCAAGCCCGGCCCAGATCGAGGCTGCTGTCAGTGCCGCCGAACAGGCGTTCGTCAGTTGGTCGCGCACCACGCCGGCGCAGCGCTCGGGCTATCTCCTCAAGATCGCCGACCGCATCGAGGCCGAGGCCAAGGAGTTCGCCGCGCTCGAGGCGTTGAACTGCGGCAAGCCGATCAACGCCGTGCTCAACGACGAGATCCCGGCGATCGTCGACTGCTACCGCTTCTTTGCCGGCGCGGTCCGCTCGATGCCCGGCCAGGTCGCCGGCGAATACCTGCCGGGCCACACCTCGATGGTGCGGCGCGATCCGATCGGCATCGTCGCCTCCATCGCGCCGTGGAACTATCCGCTGATGATGATGGCCTGGAAGCTGGCGCCGGCGATCGCCGGCGGCAACACTGCCGTCTTCAAGCCTTCCGAACAGACGCCACTGAGCGCGTTGAAGCTGGCCAGGATCCTCGCCGAGATCCTGCCGGAAGGCGTCGTCAATGTCGTGCTCGGGCGCGGCGACAGCGTCGGCAACGCGCTGATCAATCATCCCAAGGTCAACATGATCTCGATCACCGGCGACGTCGCCACCGGCAAGAAGGTGCTGCAGGCCGCCGCCAAGTCGGTCAAGCGCACGCATCTGGAGCTCGGCGGCAAGGCGCCGGTCATCGTCTTCGACGACGCCGACCTCGGCGCCGTGGTCAACGGCCTGCGCGCCTTCGGTTATTACAATGCCGGCCAGGACTGCACCGCCGCCTGCCGCATCTATGCCGGCAAGAAGATCTACGACAAGCTCGTCGCCGACCTCTCCTCGGCGGTCTCGACCATCAGATACAATCTCGCCGACGATACCAAGAACGAGATCGGACCGCTGATCTCGCGCCGCCAGCGCGACCGCGTATCGAGCTTCGTCGAGCGCGCCTCGGARCTGAAGCACATCGAGATCACCACGGGCGGCAAGCCCGGCGAAGGCTCAGGTTTCTACTACCAGCCGACGGTCGTCGCCGGCGCGCTGCAGGAAGACGAGATCGTGCGCCGYGAGGTGTTCGGCCCGGTCGTCTCGGTGACGCGCTTCTCKGAGGTCGACGAGGCGGTGAAATGGGCCAACGACAGCGACTACGGCCTTGCCTCGTCGGTGTGGACCAGGGATGTCTCGCGCGCCATGGCGACGGCTGCTCGCCTGCAATATGGCTGCACCTGGATCAACACCCATTTCATGCTGACCAACGAGATGCCGCATGGCGGCCTCAAGCAGTCCGGCTACGGCAAGGACATGTCGCTCTACGCATTGGAAGACTACACCGCCGTCCGCCATGTGATGGTGGCGCACGGGTAGGACTGGAAGGAAGTCGCAAGCATTCAACCAAGAGGGAGGAAGACAATGCAGCGCCGACAGTTTCTGACATCAGCAGCCATCGCGGCCGCGTTTCTGGCCGTGACGCCATCCTTCGCCGCCGATTCAGCGCAATCGGTGGTCGAAGCCTATGTCGCGGCCTGGAATGCGCATGACTCGTCCAAGGCCGCCGGCTACTTCGCCGACGACGTGACCTATTACGATGCTTCCGTCGGCAAGCCTGTCACCGGCAAGGACGCCGCCAAGACCGGCGTCATCGACAACTTCCTGAAGGCCGTTCCCGACGCCGTCTGGGCGATGAAGGGCAAGCCGGTGGTGGACGGCGACCGTGTCTCGTTCGAATGGGAGTTTTCCGGCACTAACACCGGCGCTTGGAGCGACGGTACGGCCGCGACCGGCAAGAAGTTCGCCTTCACCGGCGCCTCGATGTTCCAGGTCAAGGACGGCAAGATCGCGACCCAGAGCGACTATTACGACGCGCTCGGCTTCTACAAACAGCTCGGCCTGATGTAGGGCGCAACTAACTCCCTTCTCCCCTTGTGGGGTCCGAAGGACGGGGCGAGACCCGTGGCTCGCCCCAGGGCGGTGGATTGTCGCGAAGCGACAAGACGGATGAGGGGTGTTCCAGCTTGGCGCCAACTCACCCCTCACTCGGATCGCCAGCCGATTTGTGAAGAACAAATCGGGCAATCCGACCCCTCCCACAGGGGGAGAGGTCGGTCCCGCAGGCCACTACTCGACGATCCGGAAGATCTGCCAGAAGCTTGTGCCCGACACCACATAGGGCTCCATCTCCTTGCCCCATTTGGCGTGCGCTTCGATCTTGGCGATCTTGGCGAAGAACTCCTCCAGTTGAGCCAGGCTCTCGACTTGCATATGCGACTCGACCGTCGCCTCGCGTGCGCCGATCGATCCCGTCATGATCTGGAATTTGAAGTTGGCGAGGCCGACCTGCGAGCCGATCTCGCGCTCCCACTGCCGCATCATGTCGAGCACGGTCTGCTTGTGTCCGAACTTGGCGTCGATCTGCCATCTGGCGCTGAACATCTTGCTTCTCCTCCGTGTTTGCGGCCTCAACCGCGGTTGATCTACTCGTCCCAGGCCTGCACGACGGTCTGTCGCGCAATCCGTCCATTCTTGAGCTCGAGGAGCGCAGCGGCGAATACCCTCGTGCCGTCCGGATAGGAGCAAGCCTGGGTGAAGGCGAGGTTGTCGCCGTCGGCGATGGTGGTGTCGACCTTGTGGGTCATCGCGCGGCTGCAGATGTCGTCCCAGAACGTTGTGATCGCCGCGCGGCCGCGGATTTCGCGCGGCTTGCTCGGCGGGTTGTTCCGGTCGATCACCCGCACCAGCGCATCGTCGGCATAGAAGCTCGACAGCAACTTCCCGTCACGGCCCTCGATCGCCTTCTTGATCGCCGCGCCGTCTACGTTCTGTGTCTTGGTCAGCATGTCATCCTCCATGTGCCCGTCTTCGCGATCGGGCAGTTGAATGAGTGAAGTGCTGCCCGGCGTTCGTCGTCGGGCAGGGACAGGTTCACTGCGACTTGGCCTTGGCGGCTTCGAACACCTGGTCGGCCTGTTTCTTGAAGGTCGCGAGGTCGACCTGGCTGCCGTTGAGCATCGTCGACCAGTGGCGCGTGATCGCCGCCATGGTCACCGCTTCCTTGATCTCCTCATCGGTGGCGCCGTTGAGCTTGGCGGCCTGCGTATGGAAATAGATGCAATACTGGCAGGGGATCTGCGAAGCCACCGCAAGGCCGAGCAGCTCCTTGGTCTTGCCGTCAAGCGCGGTCTTGGGATTGAGCTGCACCCCCTTGATCTCGGCCCAGGCGCCGGCGACGGCGACGTCCGGCAGTGTCTTGAACATGTCGGGCACCGAGCCGAGGGTAGCCTGGATATCCTTGTAGGTGGCGGTGGCCGAAGCATCCTCGGCCCGCGCCGGGGCGACAGCCAGCAGCACGCCTGCCGCCAGTGCGAGCAATCCGATCTTGCCGTTCAGTTTCAGCATTTCATCCTCCATTTGCAGTGCCGTTGAGGGCGACATCGCCCGGCCTGCATGGGAAGAATTCGTACCGCTTGTGGCGCTTCGGCCGCTTCGCCTGAAAGTGCCATGGCTCTCATGGCCCGTCCGGGCCAGTATGCCTTGCCGAAAATGCCGCCGCGGCCGCTCGCGACGGCAGGTCGAGCTTGAGCAATATGTTGGCGACGTGGCGCTTGACCGTGTGCTCGCTGAGCTTGAGTTCGGCGGCGATCGCGGCATTGCTCTTGCCGTCGGCAATCAGGTTCACCACCTCGCTTTCCCGCGCCGTCAGCACGGCGGGTTCCGCCGGCTTGACCTTCGGACGGCACGCAGGCTCCAGATGCTGCTCGAACGTCACCTGCACCACCGCCAGCGGCTCGTCGAGATCGTCGATACTGATGCGCCCGGCATCGCTGAAATGAAGCCCCGACCCAGCCGCCAGATCGGCGATCAGCCGCGACGCGAGAATGTCGCCGCGTCCGGCATGGGTTGCCAGTTGCATGGTTACCCGCGCGGTCAACCCGACCGGCGGCCCGCGCAATTCGATCTCGCCGACATGTGCTCCTTGAGCGCTCGCCACGCCGATCTGCTGCGCCGCCTCGCGCAGCGCCGCCGCACAGCGTATGGCCCGCGCAGGCCCGTCGAAGCGCGAGATCATCAGCTCGCCATGCGTTCCGGCGACGCGCCCGCAATGGCGGCCGACCAGAAGCCGCCATGTTTCCTGGAAGCGCTGGCTGCGCTCGATCCACATGCGGTCGCCGAGCTTGGCCGTGTCGTAGATGCGCGTCACCAGCAATGCGGCCAGCACCCGTTCGACATCGGCCACGGCCGGCTCCCCGGTCAGGAATTCCTCGATCAGGTCGGCCACGCGGTCGACATCGCCGGTCCAGACCGGGTGGTCGCGCCCCGGGATTTCGACCAGACGCGCATTCGGGATCTTCCTGGCCAGGAAGTGGCTCGCATCGGGATCGACGCGGGCGTCGTTGCGGCGATGGATCAGGAACGTCGGCACGCTGATCGTCCCGAGGATGTCGCGCACGTCTATTTCGGCATTCATGCGGGCAAGCGCGGCGGCGGCCGTCGGGCTGGCCGACAGCCGCTCGAACCGCGCCCACCACTGGGTAAAATGCGTGTCGTCCACACGGCCGGGCGCGAAATTGGGCAAGGTGGCACCTGTGCCCCACGACGTTTCAGCCATTTCGATGAAGGCTTCCAGGCGTTCCGGCGGCATCACCCATTTGTGGAAATGCGCATAGCCGCCGTAGAGAACGAGCGCCCGCGTCCGYTCCGGATAGGTGGCTGCGAACAGCATGGCCATCGGTGCGCCTTCCGAGGCTCCGAGGATCGCCGCACGGCCGCTGCCGGCCGCGTCCATCACCGCGCGCACGTCATCCATGCGGGTTTCGAGGCTGGGCAACTGGCGTGTGTCGACGCGATCGGACAGGCCGGTGCCGCGCTTGTCGAACAGGATCAGCCGGGAGAAAGCTGAAAGCCGTTTCAGCAGGCGGCTGTAGCCTTCGTCCTCCCAATGCAGCTCGAGATTGGAAATRAAGCCGGGAACAAAGACGAGGTCAAACGAACCCTGGCCGACCACCTGATAGGCGATCCGCACATCACCGCTACGGGCATATCTGGTCTCGATCGGCCTCACGCGACTGTCCCGCCCGGCCAGACGATTTCCTGTCGCCGACCATAGCAGAACTCTGCCGCTCCGGGCAGCGGAACTTTAGCGAGCGGGAATGTAACGACCGGACGACGGTCGTGGCGCTACTTCCGAGAAGCCGCGCTCTCGGCTTCCGTGGGCCTGACGTAGCCCAGGCTCGCATCAGCCTGTTGGGGCGTCTGGGGCCGCTTGACCTTGGCCGAGGCGGCGATCACGAGTTCGTCGAAATCCTCCGCGTCACCGTCCAGCAGCTCGAAGAACTGTCGCCGCATCCGCGGTTCCCAGAACTTGTTGATGTGCTCGGCAACGCCGGTAATGCCTTCCTCGCGCGGCTTCGAATGGAAAAAAGTCGCGATCTGGTTGGCCATGCGCACCAGCTTTTCCCTGGTGCTGGCGATGTGGTCTTCGTCATGCGACATGTTGGGCAACTCCGGAAGCCACCCGGTCGGGGTGGGTGAAAACATCGAAATCGTCGCCGCGCACCAGCGCGACCAGTGTCATGCCGGCCGCCTCGGCCGTGCGGATGGCGAGCGCCGTCGGCGCCGAGACGGCGATGATGACGGCGGCACCGATGGCGGCCGTCTTCTGCACCATTTCGACGGACACGCGCGAGGTGACCACGACCGCGCCGCTCGCGCCGTCGATGCCGGCCTTCGCCAGCGCGCCGGCCAGCTTGTCCAGCGCGTTGTGGCGCCCGACATCCTCGCGCGCCATGACGATGCCCTTGCCGGGAACATAGAAGCCGGCCGCATGCACCGCGCCCGTCTCCGAGTGCAGCGGCTGAACTTTCGACAGGAGCCGGACCGAGCGGGCGATGTCCTCATTGGCAAGCGTAAGTGATGACTTACCGACAGCGTCTACCGAGCGCATCGCCTCCTCGATGGATTCGATGCCGCACAAGCCGCAGCCGACCGGCCCGGCGAGCCGGCGCCGCCGCGCCTGGAAACGCGTGTTGGCCTTGTCCTTGAGCCTGATCTGGATGTCGATGCCGGCGCCGAGATCCTCGACCTTGATCGCCTCGATCTCTTGTTGGTCCGAAACGATGCCTTCGGTCAGCGAGAAGCCGAGCGCGAAATCCTCGAAGTCGGCGGGGCTCGCCATCATCACCGCATGCGTGGTGCCGGCGTAGGAGAACGCCACCGGCGTCTCTTCCGGCACCATGCGGTTTGCAGCCGCGGTGCCACTGGCGCGGTGCGCGAGGCGAGAAATCTGACTGGTCGGCTGACGGGTCACGAGGCACCAACCTCTGGCCGGCCGGCCATTTCACTTAGGACGCGTCGAAGGTCTCTTACTTCAATTGACGATTGCTCTCGAAAGCCTTCCCCCACTCCGTCGCTGCTTCGCAGCGCCACCTCTCCCCCCTCCGGAGGGAGAGGAAGGGCGCCAGCTGCAATCGCCTCACGCCTTTCCTCTCCCCCGTCGATCGGGGGAGAGGTGTCGAGCGAAGCTCGACGGAGTGGGGGTCGATCAGCCGTCAAGATTGAAGCTCTGGTCTCGAAACAGCTACTCCGCCGCCTGCAGCGGGGCGATGCGTCGGCTTTGGCGCGCCTGGTCGTTATAGTCCTTCTGCCACTCGGTCGGGCCGTTGGACGGCGCCACCTGCACGGCCGTGACCTTGTACTCCGGACAATTGGTCGCCCAGTCCGAGAAGTCGGTGGTGATCACGTTGGCCTGCGTGTCCGGATGGTGGAAGGTCGTATAGACGACGCCCGGCGAAACGCGGTCGGTGATCAGCGCGCGCAGCGTGGTCTCGCCGGAGCGGCTTGCCAGCCGCACCCAGTCGCCGTCACGGACGCCGCGGTTTTCGGCGTCGTGCGGATGGATCTCCAACCGGTCCTCGGCATGCCACATGACGTTGTCGGTGCGCCTGGTCTGCGCGCCGACATTGTACTGCGACAGGATGCGGCCGGTGGTGAGCAGCAGCGGGTAGCGCGGACCCGTCCGCTCGTCGGTCGCCACATATTCGGTGCGGATGAACTTGCCCTTGCCGCGCACGAAGCCGCCGACATGCATGATCGGCGTGCCGAGCGGCGCCTTCTCGTTGCAGGGCCACTGCACCGAGCCGACGCGGTCGAGCAGTTCGAAGGAGACGCCGGCGAAGCTCGGCGTCGTCTGGGCGATCTCGTCCATGATCTGCGACGGATGTGTATAGTTCCAGTCGAGCCCGATGGCGCGGGCAAGCTCCTGCGTCGCCTCCCAGTCGGCGTAGCGCGCCTTCGGTTCCAGCACCTTGCGCACCATGTTGATGCGGCGCTCGGCATTGGTAAAGGTGCCGTCCTTCTCGAGGAAGGTCGAGCCCGGCAGGAAGACATGCGCGTAGTTCGCCGTCTCGTTGAGGAAGAGGTCGTGCACCACGACGCATTCCATCGCGGCGAGGCCGGCGGCGACATGCTTGGTGTCCGGGTCGGACTGCAGGATGTCCTCGCCCTGGATGTAGATGCCCTTGAACGAGCCGTCGACGGCAGCGTCCAGCATGTTGGGGATGCGCAGACCCGGCTCGTCGTCCAGCTTGACGCCCCACAGGCTCTCATAGATGTCGCGCACGGCTTCGCCGGAGATGTGGCGATAGCCGGGCAGCTCATGCGGGAAGGAGCCCATGTCGCAGGAGCCCTGCACATTGTTCTGGCCGCGCAGCGGATTCACGCCGACGCCCTGCCTGCCGATATTGCCGGTGGCCATGGCCAGGTTGGCGATCGCGATCACGGTCGTCGAGCCCTGGCTGTGCTCGGTGACGCCGAGGCCGTAATAGATCGCGCCGTTGCCGCCCTTGGCGTAGAGCCGGGCGGCGCCGCGGATCAGTTCCGGATCGACGCCGGACAACTTGCCGACGGTCTCCGGGCTGTTCTCGGGCAGGGCGACGAACGAAGCCCAATCCTGGAACTCGGCCCAGTCGCAGCGTTCGCGGATGAAGGCTTCGTTGAACAGGCCCTCGGTGACGATGACATGCGCCAGCGCCGTCARCACCGCCACGTTGGTGCCGGGCTTCAAGGGCAGGTGGTAGTCCGCTTCGATATGCGCCGACTTGACCATCTCCGTGCGGCGCGGATCGAGCACGATCAGCTTGGCGCCCTGGCGCAGCCGCTTCTTCAGCCGCGAGGCGAACACCGGGTGAGCGGAAGCCGGATTGGCGCCGATGATGACGGCGACGTCGGTGAATTCGACCGAGTCGAAATCCTGCGTGCCGGCCGAGGTGCCGTAGGTCTGGCCGAGGCCGTAGCCGGTCGGCGAGTGGCAGACGCGGGCGCAGGTGTCGACATTGTTGTTGCGGAAGCCCTGCCGCACCAGCTTCTGCACGAGGTAGGTTTCCTCGTTGGTGCAGCGCGAGGAGGTGATGCCGCCGATGGCGCTGCGTCCATACTGGTACTGGAGGCGGCGGAATTCCTTGGCCGTGTGGGCGATCGCCTCTTCCCAGGTCACTTCCCGCCACGGGTCGGTGATCYTCTCGCGGACCATCGGCGACAGGATACGGTCCTTGTGGGTGGCGTAGCCATAGGCAAAGCGGCCCTTCACGCAGGAATGGCCGTGGTTGGCCTTGCCGTCCTTGTACGGCATCATGCGAATGACTTCGTCGCCCTTCACTTCCGCCTTGAASGAGCAGCCGACGCCGCAATAGGCGCAGGTGGTGACGGCCGAGTGCTCGGGCATGCCCTTTTCGAGCACCGTCTTTTCGCGCAACGCGTCGGTCGGGCAGGCCTGCACGCAGGCGCCGCAGGAGACGCATTCGGACGCGATGAAGTCCTCGTGCATGCCGGCGACCATGCGCGATTCGAAGCCGCGGCCCTCGATGGTCAGCGCGAAGGTGCCCTGCACCTCTTCGCAGGCGCGCACGCAGCGCGAGCAGACGATGCACTGCGCCGGATCATAGGTGAAATAGGGGTTGGACTCGTCGCGGGCGATGTAGTCGACCGCCAGCGAGCCATGGCCGGGCGCCACGCCGTTTTCTTCCTTGACGTGGTTACGGCCTTCGACGCCGTAGCGGTTCTCGGAGAGACCGACCGACTTCGCCACCGCGTCGAACTCGCTGGCGCCGGTTCCGGCCGTCTCGTTCCAGCCGGTCGGATGGTCGGAAACGTAGAGCTCCATGACGCCGCGGCGGATGGCGTCGAGCCGATCCGACTGCGTGCGCACGACCATGCCTTCGCCGACCGGCGTCGTGCAGGAGGCCGGCGTGCCGCCGCGCCCTTCGATCTCGACCAGGCAGACGCGGCAGGAGCCGAAGGAGTCCAGCATGTCGGTGGCGCAGAGCTTCGGGATCTCGACCCCGCCTTCCATCGCAGCGCGCATGATCGAGGTGCCTTCGGGCACGGTGATGCTGCGGCCGTCGACGGTGAGCGTGACCTGCTTTGTCGCCCTCGATTCGGGTGTTCCGTAGTCGATCTCTTCGATGAGTGTCGGGAAGTCGGCCTTGATGTTCATCTGCCAGCTCCTATTCGGCGGCCACGCGCGCCGGCGCGGGCTTGAAATCCTCGGGGAAATGCGTGATCGAGCTCATCACCGGGTAGGGCGTGAAGCCGCCCAGCGCGCAGAGCGAACCGAACTTCATCGTGTTGCAGAGGTCGGTGACCAAAGCGAGGTTCTTCTCCGCCTCTATTCCCGCGGCGACCTTGTCGAGAACCTCCACGCCGCGCGTCGAGCCGATGCGGCAGGGCGTGCACTTGCCGCAGCTTTCGATGGCGCAGAATTCCATGGCGAAACGCGCCTGCTTCAGCATGTCGGCCGTGTCGTCGAACACGGTGATGCCGGCATGGCCGATCAGCCCGTCCTTGGCGGCGAAGGCTTCGTAGTCGAACGGCGTGTCGAACAAGGCGCGCGGGAAATAGGCGCCGAGCGGGCCGCCGACCTGCACCGCCTTCACGGGGCGCCCGGAAGCCGTGCCGCCGCCGATCTCGTCGACGATCTCGCCCAGCGTCAGGCCGAAGGCCGTCTCGAACAGGCCGCCATTCTTGACGTTGCCGGCGATCTGGATCGGGATCGTGCCGCGCGAGCGGCCCAAGCCGAAATCCTTGTAGTAGACGGCGCCCTTGTCCATGACGATCGGCACCGAGGCCAGCGAAATGACGTTGTTGATCACCGTCGGCTTGCCGAACAGGCCTTGGATCGCCGGCAGCGGCGGTTTGGCGCGCACCACGCCGCGCTTGCCTTCCAGGCTGTTGAGCAACGAGGTTTCCTCGCCGCAGACATAGGCGCCGGCGCCGACGCGGATTTCCATGTCGAAGGCATTGGGCGAGCCCAGAACGTTGACGCCGAGCACGCCGGCCTTGCGGGCGATCGCGACGGCCTTGTTCATCGTCGCCACCGCATGCGGATATTCCGAGCGGATGTAGACGAAACCCTTCGTCGCACCGGTGGCGATGCCGGCGATCGCCATGCCCTCGATCAGCACGAAGGGGTCGCCTTCCATGATCATGCGGTCGGCAAAGGTGGCGCTGTCGCCCTCGTCGGCGTTGCAGACGATGTATTTCTGGTCGGCGGTCGTATCCAGCACCGTCTTCCATTTGATGCCGGTCGGGAAGCCGGCGCCGCCGCGGCCGCGCAGGCCGGATTCGGTGACCTGCTTGACGATGTCGGCCGGCGCCATGGCGACCGCGTTCTGCAGCCCCTTGAGCCCGCCCAGCGACTTGTAGGCATCGAGCGACAGCGGATCGTTGATGCCGCAACGCGCGAAGGTCAAACGGATCTGCTTGGCGAAGAATGGGATCTTGTCGGGCGCGCCGAGCCAGCGCTTGTGATGGCCGCCCTTGAGGAAGCCGCTGTCGAACAGGCTTTTGACGTCCGAGGGCTTCACCGGTCCGTAGGCTACGCGACCCGTTTCGGTCGCCACCTCGACCATCGGCTCCAGGAAATAGGCGCCGCGCGAGCCGTTGCGCACGATTTTGGCCTCGACGCCGCGTTCCTTGAGTTCCTTCTCGATCGCCTTGGCGACCTTTTCAGCGCCGAGCGCCAGCGCGCCGGAATCGGCAGGGATATAGATGCGCGGGATCATGAACGCACCTCCGCGACGATCTCGTCGATCTTYTCGTCATCGAGCCGGCCGATCACTTCGCCGTCCAGCATTGCCGAGGGCGAGCAGGCGCAAAGCCCGAGGCAGTAGACCGGCTCCAGTGTAACCGATCCGTCATGCGTGGTCTCGTGGAAATCGATGCCGAGCAGCTGCTTGATCCTGGCCGCGACGGCGTCCGAGCCCATCGACTGGCAGGCCTCCGCCTGGCAGAGTTTCAGCACATGCCGGCCGGCCGGGCGGGCACGGAAATCATGGTAGAAGGTGACGACGCCGTGCACCTCTGCCCTGGAGAGGTTCAACCCGTCGGCGATGACCGGGAGTGCGGCCTGCGGCACATGCCCGAACTCTCCTTGGATCTCGTGGAGGATCGGCAGCAATGGGCCTTCGAGGCCCTTCAATTCCTTGACGATCGCCGCCGTTCGCGACGCGATCTCGGTACCTGCAGGCTGCACCGTCATGCAGCACCCTCCCTGGTCGTGGCGACCCGATATACGTCACCCCAATATAGAGCAGTTTTGGGGCAATGACATGCACRGGGCGCGATATCGCTAAGTCCTTACGAAATCAGAGGAAACCACTGAGATCAATAAAGCYGTACCGTTGCTTGATAGAAATTTTCTATCAAAAACCATCGGWCAGCGTTGTCTAGCCTAGCGGTGGGCGCGGAAATCGTCTGCCAGCGCCATCGCCTCGTCCAGCAGCGCCTGCACCAGCGGCGTGTGCGGCTCGCGCGGCGCCGCCACCAGCCCGACGGTGTGGCTGGCATCGGGCTCGACGATCGGGATGGCCCGGATCGGCTCCGAAAAGCCGAATGTTTCCGCGAGGTTGAGCGGCATGATCGAAGACCATTTTCCGGTCCGGATATGCGAGAACAAAACGATCATCGAATTGGATTCCAGCGTCGGCCGCACCTGCACGCCGGCTTCCGCCAGATGYTGGTCGATGATGCGCCGGTTTTGCATRTCMGGCGTCAGAAGACAGAGMGGMAGCTGGCTGATCTCGGCCCACGTCACTTTGTCGCGGTCGGAAAACGGATTTCCGACCGCCGTGATCAGCTGATAGCGCTCGTCGTAGAGGGGCACGCTGGTCACCCTGCCGAGCGGCTCGTTGTCGAGATAGGTGATGCCGGCATCGATGTCGAGATTGCCGAGCAGCGACAATACCTCGATCGAAGTGCGCGACAGCACCGAGAACGTGACCCCGGGGTGCTTCGCCCTGAAGGGCGTCGTCAGTCGCGCCACCATGGCAAGCGCGGTCGGGACGGCGGCGATGCGGATACGCCCCGAAAGGCCGCGGCGCGCCGCCCGCATCTCCTCGCGCATCGTCCTTGAGTCGCCGACGATGCGCCGCGCCCACCCCAACACCTGCTCGCCTTCCGGCGTCAGGCCCTGGAAGCGCGAGCCGCGCAGCACCAGCATCACGCCGAGCTGCTCTTCGAGCTGCTTGATGCCGGCCGACAGCGTCGGCTGGGTGACGCCGCACCTTTCTGCCGCCCGTCCGAAATGCTCTTCCTTGGCGAGCGCGATGAAGAATTCCAGCTTGTCGATCATGCTTCGAGGCTGCCATAGCGGCTGGCGGCTGTCAGCCGGTTATTGAGGCGGCTTGGTTCCGCGTGGAAACTGCACTATCTCAGGCGCAAAAGCCTTCAGGAAAGAGTCCCAGCGATGTCCGTCAGCAAGGAAATTGTCATCGAACGGCTGAAGACGGTCAAYGGGCCGGATTTCACCGGCAACATCGTCGACCTCGGCCTGGTCTCCGATATCTTCATCGCCGACGCCAAGGTCTTTTTCTCCATCACCGTTCCGGCCGCCCGGGCGCAGGAGATGGAGCCCTTGCGCGCCGCCGCCGAGCGCGTCGTCAAGGCCATTCCCGGCGTGGCGAGCGCAATGGTCGCGCTCACGGCGGAAAAGAAGGGCGGTGGCATGGAAGCGCCGGTTCAGCCGCGCCCGGCGCCTCGGCCAGCGCCGGCGGCCGCGCCGCAGCGTCCTGTCCCGCATGCCCCGGCCTCGCACAGCCACGGCAAGCGCGGCGTGCCCGGCATCGACGCGATCATCGCGGTCGCTTCGGGCAAGGGCGGCGTCGGCAAGTCGACCACCGCCGTCAACCTGGCGCTYGGKCTTGCCGCCAATGGCTTGAAGGTCGGCGTGCTCGAYGCCGACATCTAYGGCCCGTCRATGCCGAGGCTGCTCAACATCCATGGCCGGCCGCAGACCRTCGACGGCAAGGTGCTGAAGCCGATGCAGAATTACGGCCTCAAGGTGATGTCGATGGGCTTCCTCGTCGACGAGGAGACGCCGATGATCTGGCGTGGGCCGATGGTGATGTCGGCGCTTACCCAAATGCTGCGCGAGGTCGAATGGGGTGCGCTCGATGTGCTGGTGGTCGACATGCCGCCCGGCACGGGCGACGCGCAGCTCACCATGGCGCAGCAGGTGCCGCTTGCCGGCGCCGTCATCGTCTCGACGCCGCAGGATCTTGCCCTGATCGACGCCCGCAAGGGTCTCAACATGTTCAAGAAGGTCGACGTGCCGCTGCTCGGCATCGTCGAGAACATGAGCTACTTCCTCGCGCCAGATACCGGCAAGCGCTACGACATCTTCGGCCATGGCGGCGCGCGCCGCGAGGCCGAGCGGCTCGGCGTCACCTTCCTGGGTGAAGTGCCGCTGGAGATGGGCATTCGCGAGAGCTCGGACGCCGGCGCGCCGGTGGTCGCCTCCAAGCCCCAGGGTGCTGAGGCGAAGATTTATCGTGATATAGCTTCGAAAGTCTGGGACCGCGTCAACGAGGAACGAGGTGCGTCCGAAGCTGCCGTCCCGAGCATCGTGTTCGAGTAACCCTTCCCTCGAGGAGAGGGTCAGCCGCCCACCTTCTCGCCAAATGTCGAGAAGAATTGTCCGGCGAGCTTCTTCGAGGTCGACTCGATCAGGCGGCTGCCGAGTTGCGCGATCTTGCCGCCGACATCGGCCTTGGCCGCGTATTTCAGGATCGTGGTGCCCGCGCCATCGGCGGTCAGCGTCACATCCGCGCCGCCCTTGGCGAAGCCGGCGATGCCGCCCTTGCCTTCGCCCTGGATGGTGTAGGAATGCGGCGGCTTSAGGTTTTTCAAAGTSACCTCGCCGTTGAAGGTCGCCTTGATCGGCCCGATCTTCAGCACCACGGTYGCCGCCATCTCGGTGTCYGAYKTCTTTTCGAGAGACTGGCAGCCGGGAATGGCCTCCTTCAGGATTTCCGGATCGTTGAGGGCTTGCCAGACTTTCTCAACAGGTGCGGCAATCCGCTCCTCGCCTTCGATCACCAGAGCCATCAAGACCTCCCCGATTGCTGATGCCGATTGGTCCTAGCGCGCGGCGCGATACAAGTCTATCGCACCAAAGTCCGGGTTCGGATCGCGCCTGCCTCTTGCCTGCATTCGCGCGTTGTCATATCGATTTGTCATACAAATACGGAGACCATGATGGCCGGCGCCCCGACAAGCAAGAAGAAATTTCGCTCGCAGGAGTGGTTCGACAACCCCGACAATCCGGGCATGACTGCGCTCTATCTCGAGCGCTACCTGAACTACGGGTTGACGCGCGCCGAGCTGATGTCGGGCAAGCCGCTGATCGGCATCGCGCAGACGGGCTCGGACCTCTCGCCCTGCAACCGGCACCATCTCGAGCTCGCCAAGCGCGTGCGCGAGGGCATCGTGTCGATGGGCGGCATTCCCTTCGAATTCCCCTGCCATCCGATCCAGGAGACCGGCAAGCGCCCAACCGCCGCACTCGACCGCAACCTTGCCTATCTGAGCCTCGTCGAGGTGCTTTACGGCTATCCGCTCGACGGCGTGGTGCTCACMATCGGCTGCGACAAGACCACGCCCGCCTTGCTGATGGCCGCCGCCACCGTCAACATCCCGGCCATCGCGCTGTCGGTTGGCCCRATGCTCAACGGCTGGCACAAGGGCAAGCGCACCGGTTCCGGCACCATCGTGTGGGAATCGCGCCAGCGGCTCTCRGCCGGCGAGATCGACTATGACGAGTTCATGGACATCGTCGCCTCCTCGGCGCCGTCGACCGGCTATTGCAACACCATGGGCACCGCCACCACGATGAATTCGCTGGCCGARGCRCTCGGCATGCAGTTGCCCGGCTCGGCCGCCATCCCCGCGCCCTACCGCGAGCGCGGCCAGATCGCCTATGAGACGGGCAAACGCATCGTCGACATGGTGCACGAGGATCTGAAGCCGTCCGACATCATGACGCGCCAGGCCTTCGAGAACGCCATCGTCGTCAATTCCGCCATCGGCGGCTCGACCAACGCGCCGATCCATCTGAACGCCATCGCCCGCCATCTCGGCGTGCCGCTCGACAATGACGACTGGCAGAAAATCGGTCTCGACGTGCCGCTCCTGGTGAACCTGCAGCCGACCGGCGAGTATCTCGGCGAGGACTATCACCATGCTGGCGGCGTGCCGGCGGTGGTGGCCGAGTTGATGAAGGGCGGCCTGCTGCCCCACCCGGATGCGATCACCGCCAACGGCAAGACCATGGGCGACAATTGCAGGGACGCCGTCAACGAGGATGTTGATGTCATCCGCGGCGTCGACAAGCCGCTGAAGGCCAATGCAGGCTTCATCAACCTCAAGGGCAATCTGTTCGATTCCGCGATCATGAAGACCAGCGGCATCTCGTCCGAGTTCCGCGAACGCTATCTCTCGAACTTGAATGACCCCGAAGCCTTCGAGGGCAACGCGATGGTCTTCGACGGTCCGGAAGACTATCACGCCCGCATCGACGATCCGTCGCAAGGCATCGACGAGCACACGATCCTGTTCATGCGCGGCGCCGGCCCGATCGGCTATCCGGGCGGCGCAGAGGTGGTCAACATGCAGCCGCCGGACTACCTCATCAAGAAGGGCATCCATTCGCTCGCCTGCATCGGTGACGGGCGCCAGTCCGGCACGTCCGGTTCGCCGTCGATCCTCAACGCCTCGCCGGAAGCCGCCATCGGCGGCGGTCTGGCATTGCTGAAGACCGGCGACCGCGTCCGCATCGACCTGCGCAAAGGCACGGCAAACATTCTGATCGGCGATGAAGAACTGGCAAAGCGTCGCGCCGAGCTCGAAGCCAATGGCGGCTATCACTATCCCAAGCACCAGACGCCCTGGCAGGAAATCCAGCGCGGCATGGTCGATCAGTTCTCGGCCGGCATGGTGCTGAAGCCGGCGGTGAAATACCTCGACGTCGCGCATACCAGCGGCGTGCCGCGCGACAATCACTGATCTGGGGCTCCGCAGGTTCAAGGGCGGTTTGCGAAGAGCAGGCCGCCCTTTCTCATGCCCTTGTTTCTACCTCCTCGGACCCACAGATAAGCCTGGTCTCGGCGAGCTCTGAAACGGGGAGACAATCGATGGCGAAACGGCGTTCTTCCCTGGGCTTCCTCGGCATGTTCGGCCGCTCAGGGGACCTGCGCCAGCTGGATGACGCCTTGCGCAAGGCCGATCTTCACCCGGCGCTTGTGCCGGAAGGCGTGAAGCTCACCATCGTCAACCTGATGCACGATCACTGGCCGGACGAGCCGCCGCCGCAGGCCTATACATCGGTGGCGCGGCTCTGCGGCTACTGCGTCGCGGGACCGGAGGTGTTCGAGCAAGCCAATGGTCGTGAGCGGACGCTGGACGTCGAGCGCCGCATCGAGGCGGCACTGGAAGCCGGAGACAGTTTCGACGCGCAGATCGTGCTGATGACGCTGCACGCCAAGCTGATCAACGCCGAGGTGGTCGGGCGCTACGGATTGAGTGCTGAGTAGAAGGTGTCAAGATTCAGGTCAGGCCGAGTCGAAAAAGGTGTTTTCCGAGAACCGGCCTACGCCGGCCGTAGCCTTCATAGAGCGGAGACACTTATGAGGGCTTCGGCCGGCGAAGGCCGGAGCGGAGCGTACTTAAGTACGTGAGCACCGGAAGCGCAGGAAAATACCTTTTGCAGACCGGCCTCACCTGAATATCAGCCGCCCATCTTGTTGCGCGGCAGCTTGATCATCTCGCCGAAGCGGGCGCGCAGCTTGTCGTCGATCAATCGCGACACGTGGCGCGGGAAACGCTCGGCCAGCACACGCTTCTTCTCGGCGATCGCACGCGAGAGAATGTCGGGCCGCCCCTTCTCGTTCCATTCCTTGGGCGAGAAACGGTCGCCGATGGCCGGATAGAAATACTCCGTCTGCATCAGCTTCAGCGTCTGCTCGTTGCCGAGATAGTGGCCGGGGCCCTGCAGGCAAACGTCGGTAATGGTGTCGATCGACAGCGCCTCGTCGGTCACCTCGATGCCGCGCACGCAGCGCAGGCAATGGCCGAGCATGTCGTTGTCGATGATCAGGCTTTCCAGGCAGAAGCCGAGCAGCGAGGCATGCATGCCGGCCGATTCATAGACGAGGTTGAGGCCGGAAAGGCCCGCCATCACATTGGTGATGCCTTTCTCGTAGCCGGACTGGATATCGGGCAGTTTCGAGTCCGTCATGCCGGCGGCAGAGCCGCCCGGCAGGTCGTAATATTGCGCCATCTGCGCGCAGGCGGCCGACAGCACCGCCTGCTCGGCCGAACCGCCCGACATCGCGCCGGTCCTGAGGTCGGAAACGAACGGCCAGGTGCCGAAGATCGCCGGATGGCCGGGCTTGATGGCGTTGACGTAGACGAGGCCCATCAGCACTTCCGCCACCGCCTGCACGACGGCCCCGGCAATTGCCGCGGGCGCGGTGGCGCCGGCCTGGCCGGCCGACAGGAGCAGGATCGGAACGCCGCCTTCGACGCAGGCTTCCAGCACGCCGCAGGCATCCTCGGCGAACTTCATCGGCGGCACGACGAAGCAGTTCGAATTGGAGACGAACGGCCKKGCSCGRAARTTCTCCTCGCCGCCGGCGATCGCATAGAGCATTTCCAGCGCCGGCTTGACRTTCTCGCGCACCGTGAASGAGGTGCCGACATGCTTGGACGTCCCCATCACGCAGGCGTAGAGCGTGTTGAAGTCCATATCGAGCGGATCGGGRATGTCGCGCGGCACCATGGTGCGCTGGAAGAAGTGGATGTTGTCCAGCCCATCGACCAGGCGGGCGGCGTCGTAGAGATCCTGGAGCAGCGATTCGCGGTATTCGCGCTTCTCGACGTCGACCAGATGCACCGCCGCGCCCGCCGTGCCGAAATGCACGCGTTTGCCCTGGATCAGCATGTCGTGCTTCGGATCCTGGCCGTAGAGCGTGAAATTGCGGGCCGCCTTCTTGACCGTGTCCAGCACGAGCGCTCGCGGCAACCGGATGCGGCCATCGTCGCCATAGGTCGCGCCGACCCTGGTCATGGCCTCGATGCAGGAAGGTATAGCGTTGGCGAAGCCGACCGTCTCCAGCAGCGTCAGCACCGCTTCGTGGATGCGCTCTCGATCGTTCTGGCTCAATGGCCCATAGCTGCCGCCTTCGAGGCCGGACCGTACCGGACGGATGTCGTCGGCGAGCGGCGCCGCCCGCATGGCGCGGCGCGCCTCGCGCCCGCCGGACCGCCGCGAACGCTGGTCCGACGACGCTTCCTGCTTCTCAAGAGCCACTGACATGGGAGGCACTCCACCTTTAGCTTTTATGGGTCAGGGCGCGGCGGTTGGTCCACCATCGGCCTGCCTGGTCCCCTTGTGCCATCGACTATGCTGCCGGGATTGGTACAGCATATGGGCCAGCTATTTCGGTTGAATATGCCAGAGTGCTAAAGCGAGAGCGGGGACAAAACAAAAGGAGCCGGCCCGGGCCGGCTCCTTTCATCACGATCGATCGGCGATCAGGCGGCCGCGGGTCTGCGCCCGGCGGCGGTGGCGAGTTCGCGGATGCCCGGCTCGATGTGCTGCAGCGAGATCGAGGAGATGCCCAAGCGCATGAAACGAGAGGGCTTTTCGCTGCGCTCGAAGAAGCGGTCGCCGGGCTCGATGATGACGCTGCGCGAGGCGGCCGCCTCGGCGAGGCCGCGTGAATCGGTGCCGCGCGGCCCCTCCAGCCAGAGCGACGTGCCGCCCGCCGAATCGGTCGAGCGCCACTCCGGCAGGAAAGCGGAAATCGCATGGACCAGACGCTTGCGCCTCTCGTCGAAGGCCGCGGACAGCCGGCGCACCAGCGCTTCGTGATGGCCGAGCGACAGGAACAGCGCCACCGCGCGCTGATTGTTCGCTGGCGGATGCCTGAGCATGAAGCGGCGCAATGCGCGAAGCTCGGCGATCAGCCCGGCCGAGGCCACGATGTAGCCAAGCCTGAGACCCGGAGCCAGCGTCTTCGACATCGAGCCAACATAGATGACTCGGCCCGAGCGGTCGAGGCTCTTCAGCGCCTGCTGCGGCGCCTCGTCGAGAAGTTGGCTGTCATAGCCGTCCTCGATGATGATCTGGTTGTTGCGGTTGGCCCGCGCCAGGAGATCCTGCCGCCGCTCCGCCGACAGCGGCACCATCGTCGGGCAATGGTGGCTGGGCGTGACGAAGACGAAGCCGGAATCGCTGGGGATTGCCGAGGTCACGATGCCGGACTGGTCCACCGGAACCGGCTGGATATCGGCGCCCGCCAGCCGGAAGATCGAGCGGGCATCCGGATAGCCCGGATCTTCCATCGCCACCTTCGAACCCTTGGTCATCAGCAGCGAGGCGAGCATGTAGAGCGCGTTCTGCGCGCCCAGCGTCACGATGATCTCGTCCGGGTTGGCGAAGATGCCGCGCCGCGGCAGGAGCCGCGCCTGGATCTGCTCGATCAGGAGCGGATCGTCGCGATCCACCATGTCGGACGCCCAGTTGCGGATCTCCAGAACGGCCAGCGCCATGCGGTTGCATTCGCGCCATTCGGCGGTCGGGAACAGAGCCGGGTCGAACTGGCCGTAGACGAACGGGTAGGAGGACTTGATCCAGTTGTCGTGCTTGGCCGGTGGCGGCATGTCGCTGGCGGCGATCTGCCGGCGCGCCTTCCAGTCGATCTCGTTCTGCTGGTCCGGCGCCTTCTGGTGCGGCTTGGCAGGTGTTGCCAGCACATCCGGATTGACGAAATGGCCGCGCCGCTCGCGCGCCACCAGGAAACCCTGGTCGACCAGCTGCTGGAAGGCCAGCACCACCGTGCCGCGGGCAACCCCCAGTTTTTCCGCCAGAATTCGGCACGACGGCAGCGGCATCGATGCGGCGATCTGCCGGTCGAGAATGGCTGCGACGATCGCCTGGCGGATCTGAGCCTGGAGGGTTTGGCCGGATTCGGCCGAAATTCGGAACAGGCCGGACCATATGGCCGTGTCATTGCGCTGTGGCATGGGAGATATTCCTCGGATGGCCAGCTGTTTCCACTTGGCTGGACCAGTCGAGTGTAGTGGTGGCACAAGGGGTTGCGCCAATCAATTTTTCTGATCGCTGGGATTTATGCCAGTGATCCATCGGTCACGAGGTGATCCATTGGTCAAGAAATGATCCATCGCGTTATCAATTCATGCTGCGGTGCATCATCAAAGCGTGAAGCGATGCGGCGTCACCGCGCTTGAACGAAACCGAAATCGGCTCGATAGAATGACGCGACGACACGCGCCGGAAACATCCGGCCTGTTAGGATACGCCGGAAACATCCGGCCTGTTGGATAAATGAAAAAAGCCGCCGGGAGCCCGCCAGTGGACCAGTCAGCCTTCGACAAGCAACTTGCCGCCCTGCGTGACCAGCGCGCCGCGGCCAAAGGCACCATGCGCGAGGCCTTCGCGGCCGATCCCAAGCGTTTCGAAAGGTTCTCCGCCACCGACGGCGATCTTCTGCTCGACTGGTCGAAGTGCGCGGTCGACGCCGACACCATGGCGATGCTCGAGAAGCTTGCCGCGGCCGCCGATGTCGAAGGCCGCCGCGCCGCCATGTTCGAGGGCAGGAAGATCAACATCACCGAGAATCGCGCCGTGCTCCACACCGCGCTGCGCAACCTGACCGGCAAGGGCATCATGCTCGACGGCCAGGACGTGAAGAAGGACGTCATCGCGGTGCTCGACGCCATGGGCGCGTTCGCCGAGGCCATTCGCTCCGGCAAGGCGGCCGGCGCCACCGGCAAGAAGATCACCGACATCGTCAACATCGGCATCGGCGGCTCGGACCTTGGCCCCGCCATGGTCACGCTTGCGCTGGCGCCCTATCACGACGGACCGCGCGCGCATTATGTCTCCAATGTCGACGGCGCCCACATCCACGACACGCTGAAGGGCCTTTCCCCCGAAACGACGCTGTTCATCGTCGCCTCCAAGACCTTCACCACGGTCGAGACGATGACCAATGCCGAGACGGCGCGCAAATGGGTGGAGAAGGCGCTTGGCAAGGAAGCGATCGGCAAGCATTTCGCCGCCGTCTCGACGGCGCTCGATCTCGTGGAGAAGTTCGGCATCGCCTCGGATCGCGTCTTTGGTTTCTGGGACTGGGTCGGCGGCCGCTACTCGGTCTGGAGCGCCATCGGCCTGCCGGTGATGATCGCCGTCGGCCCGCGCGACTTCCGCGCCTTCCTCGACGGCGCGCATGAGATGGACGAGCATTTCCGCACCGCGCCGCTGCAGAAGAATCTGCCCGTGTTGCTGGGGCTGATCGGCTGGTGGCACCGCGTCGTCTGCAAGTATCCGGCCCGCGCGGTCATTCCTTACGACCAGCGCTTGTCGCGGCTGCCTGCCTACCTGCAGCAGCTCGACATGGAATCGAACGGCAAGAGCGTGACGCTGGACGGCGGCGCGGTCGCCACGCCGACAGGCCCGCTCGTCTGGGGCGAGCCCGGCACCAATGGCCAGCATGCCTTCTTCCARCTGCTGCACCAGGGAACCGACTTCATTCCGGTCGAGTTCCTTGCCGCCGCCGTAGGTCACGAGCCGGAACTGAAGCATCAGCACGATCTCCTGCTCGCCAATTGCCTGGCGCAGTCGGAAGCCTTCATGAAGGGCCGCACGCTGGAAGAGGCGCGCGCACAGATGCTGGCCAAGGGCATGAAGCCGGCCGACGTCGACCGCATCGCGCCGCATCGCGTGTTCTCGGGCAACCGTCCGTCGCTGACCATTCTCTACCGCAAGCTCGACCCGCGCACGCTCGGCCGGGTGATCGCGCTCTACGAACATCGCGTCTTCGTCGAAGGCACCTTGTTCAACATCAACTCCTTCGACCARTGGGGGGTCGAGCTTGGCAAGGAATTGGCGACGGGCCTGCTGCCTGTCGTGGAAGGCAAGGAGACTGCCGCAAAACGCGACGCCTCGACTGCCGGATTGGTGGCTTACATCCACCAGTTGCGCGATGCGGAGTAAAAGGATTGGCGGATATCAAGGGAATTCTGTTCGACAAGGATGGGACGCTTGTCGACTTCAATGCAACATGGCTCGGGGTCGCCGATTTCATGGCCATGGACGCCGCCGGGGGCGATCGCTGGAAGGCGGACCGGTTGCTGGCCGCCGCCGGCTTCGATTTCGCAACCAAGCGCTTCAAGCCGGATTCAATCTTTGCCTCAGGCTCGAACCTGGATGTCGTCGAGCTCTGGTTTCCGCGCTTGTCCAACGAGGACCAGATGTTCGCCGTCTCTCGTTTCAACGAAATCACCGCGGTTAAAGGCTCGGCCATGGCCGTGGCGCTGCCCGGCGTCGTCGAATCGCTGAGGGCGCTTCATAAGCGCGCCTACAGGCTGGGCGTCGCCACCAACGATTCGACCAGCGGTGCCGAAAAGACGCTTGCCACGCTCGGCGTCGCGCAGCTCTTCGACGCCGCCTTTGGCTACGATGCGGTGGCCAATTCCAAGCCGGCGCCGGACACGGTCGTTGCCTTCTGCGACCTTACCGGGCTGAAACCGGGCGAGATCGCCATGGTCGGCGACAATCGTCACGACCTCGAAATGGCGCGCGCCGGCGGTTGTGGGCTGGCGGTCGGCGTTCTCTCCGGCACCGGAACGCGCGACTCGCTGGCGCCGATGGCCGATGTCGTTCTGGATTCCGTCGCCGACCTGCCGGATTTCCTGTCGGCGCGGGTGCGCGCGCCCGCAGGCTAGATCGGTTCACCGTTTCGYGGAAACGGCGAACCGATCCATCGTATTGTTTTGACGCAAATTCCGGACGGAAAACCGTTTCACACTTTTCCTGGAATTGCTCTAACCAATCTGTTCGGGCACAAAGGCAAAGACGCTGCTCGGCTTCGGTTCGCCGCCGCCGTTTCCGCCGACATCCGGAACCTGATACTCGCCAAGCAGGCAAAGCCGCGCCCTGGGCAGCCAGGCGCGGCCCGGATCGCCGACCAGCACGTCGATGCCGGCGGCAAGGCAGCGGTCGAGGAACGGGATAACAGACTGCGCGACGTCCTCGCTGTAGAAGACGTCGCCGGCCAGGACCAGGTCGACCGCCGGCGGCGGACCGGCGGTGATGTCCTCGCCGATTGGCTTGATAGTGACGCCATTGGCCGCCGCGTTGAGGCCGAGAGCGACAATGCCGTTGCGGTCGATTTCCGCCGCGATCACCTCACGTGCTCCGGCCTTTGCAGCGGCAATGCCGACGAGGCCCGAGCCGGCGCCGAGATCGAGCACATGGCGGCCGGAAACGACCGACGGCCGATCGAGAACGTAGCGGGCCAGCACCGCGCCGCCGGCCCAGGCATAGGCCCAGTAGGGCGGCCGCGGCTCGGGCGCGGTTTCGTCGGCGCCGTCTTCGTCGTCCGTCTCGAGAAGCCGCCTCAGCCCGCTGCCGGGATGGGCCAGGTAGAGCTGGAYCTCCGGAAGCGAAGGCACCGGCGCAAGCCGCATGTTCGCACGGATGAATTCCGCCGGGTTGAGACCCTGGCGTCGCGCGACCGTCGCGCCGGCGGGTCGAGCGGTCAACTCTATTCCCGCAGCGCGCGCCGCAGGATCTTGCCGACAGGCGTCTTCGGCAACTCGGTGCGGAACTCGATATATTTAGGCCGTTTGTAGCCGGTCAGGTTCTCGCGGCAATAGGCGGTGAGTGCCTCGACGGTCAGCGCGGGGTCTTTCCTGACGACGAACAGCTTCGGCACTTCGCCCGAATGCTCGTCCGGCACGCCGATCGCCGCCACTTCCAAAACGCCGGGGTGTTGCGCCACTACCTCTTCCAGCTCGTTCGGATAGACGTTGAAGCCCGAGACCAGGATCATGTCCTTCTTGCGGTCGACGATCTTGGTATAGCCGCGCTCGTCCATGAAGCCCATGTCGCCCGACTTGAAGAAGCCGTCCCTGGTCATCACCTTGGCGGTCTCGTCGGGCCGGTTCCAATAGCCGGCCATCACCTGCGGGCCGCGGATGCAGATCTCGCCGACTTCGCCGAGCGGCACGTTGTTGCCGTCGTCGTCGCGGATGGCGATCTCGGTCGAAGGCAGCGGCAGGCCGATCGTGCCGGTGAACTCGCTGGAGCTGAACTTGTTGGCGGTCGCCACCGGCGAGGTTTCGGAGAGGCCGTAGCCCTCGCTCACAGCGCAGCCGGTCAGCGCCTTCCAGCGCTCGGCCACGCCYTTTTGCACCGCCATGCCGCCGCCCAGCGTCAGGACCAGCGGCTTGAAATCGAGCYTGCGGAAATCCTCATTGTTGAGCAGCGCGTTGAACAGCGTGTTGAGGCCGGGAAAGATGTGGGCGGGATATTTGCGCAACTCCTTGACGAAGCCCGGAATGTCGCGYGGGTTCGGGATCAGCACGTTCTGGGCGCCCTGCTGCATGCCCATCAGCGCGTTCACCGTCAGCGCGAAGATATGRTAGAGCGGCAGCGCGCAGATGAAGTTGAGGTGCGCCGGCTTGGGCTTGACGGTGTAGGCGTCCTCCACCCAGAGCGAGTTCTGCAAGACGTTGGACAGGACGTTGCGGTGGAGCAGCGTCGCGCCCTTCGAYACACCTGTCGTGCCGCCGGTATATTGCAGGAAGGCGATGTCGTCGGCCGAGACCGCCACCGGTTTGAACGCCATTGCCGAGCCCGCCTTGATCGCGGCGTTGAATTTGACATGTCCGGGCAGCGACCATGCCGGCACCATCTTCTTCACCCGCCGCACCACCAGATTGACGATCGTGCCCTTGAGGCCGCCCAGCATATCGCCCATAGCCGCGACCACGACATGCTTGACTGGCGTCCTGGCGATCACCGCCTGCAAGGTGTAGGCGAAGTTTTCGAGGATGACGATCGCCTGCGCCCCGGAATCCTTCAGCTGGTGCTCCAGCTCGCGGGGCGTGTAGAGCGGGTTGATGTTGACCACGGTGTAGCCCGCGCGAAGCACCGCCATCATGGCAACCGGATATTGCAGCACGTTCGGCATCATCAGCGCGACACGCGCTCCTTTTTCCAGCCCCGTCGACTGCAGATAGGCGCCGAACACGGCCGAAAGCCGCTCGAGCTCCGCATAGGAAATCGACTTGCCCATGCACACGAAGGCTGGCCGACCGGCGAACTGCCTGCAGGCGCCGACGAGGAAATCGCCGATGGAGCCGTAGGGCAGGGGGCCGATCTCTGCCGGCATGTTCTTCGGATAATTCTTGAGCCAAGGCTTGTCCGGCAGCCCTGCCGTGAGTTCGGTGATCGCCTTGGGCAGATGCCTGGCGGGAGCCCGGGCGGGTTTTGCGGAACTCGCGGCCGGCGCGGCCTTGGCTGCCGGCTTGGCGGTAGCCTTGGCTCCGGCCTGCGACTTGGAACTTGTCTTGGCGGGTGGGGCCTTGGTCGCGTCGGCACCGGCGGCCTTGGCCCTTGGCTTCGCCGGGGGTGTCGTCTTTGCTGCTTTTGCCACCTGTCCCTCCCTGTTGTCCTTTGGTCTTGATGCCTCGTGCCGCGCCCGCTTCGCTAGAGCATGATGCCGAAAAGTGTGAAGCGGTTTTCGGGCGACATCATGCTCTATCTCTTGGATTTAGAGCCGGACTCAGATTTCGGATCGACTCGATCCGAAATCATCCGGCTCTAGGAAAACGTCCTCGGCGCCAGTCGTGGATCCCCAGGAAATTCCGCCTCTCATCTATGTATTGCCTCTATTGGCGGCCGTGCAAGTCTTGCCCCAGGGGCAGGGCGGGGAAACATTTGCCGTCGAAATCCTGACGTCTCGCCTCATTCGCGGATACCGTCGGCTGGCGACGGACGGCGAGCGGAAGGCTCGCGACCCACGATTTCGAGGCGCGGGCCATCAATAAAAAAATGCAGTCGTTAACAATATCGTGAGCGGAAAATTCTACTCATTTTTTCYGCCGTCYGAGCAAGATGCGGAATCTTTTCCTGCTTCCCATGGGGTACGCAAACGAGGTGTTCCAAAGCCCGAAAAACGGTGCTTATATGCGCGCTTCGCGAGCCCCGATAGAGGGCTTGGGAGAACATCAGGGAGTGCTCAATGAAAAAAACAATGACTTTTGCAGCCGCGCTGCTGGCTGCAAGCGTCCTGGGTGGCATGGCCAATGCCAAGACGCTTGTCTATTGTTCGGAAGCGTCGCCGGCCAATTTCGATCCGGGCACGACGACCGGCGGTAACGACTTCGACGCCTCGTCGCGCACCGTCTATTCGCGGCTGGTCGAGTTCAAGCACGGCGGCACCGAGATCGAGCCCGGTCTGGCCGACAAGTGGGAAATCTCGGACGACGGCCTTGTCTATACTTTCCACCTGCATCCGGGCGTGAAGTTCCAGACCACCGACTATTTCAAGCCGACGCGCGACCTCAACGCCGATGACGTCGTCTTCTCCTTCGATCGCCAGTTCAACAAGCAGAACCCGTGGAACGGCGACAAGTATCTGCCGAACCTCACCTGGGACTACTACACCGGCATGGACATGCCGAAATATGTCGCCAAGTGGGAAAAGGTCGACGACCTCACCGTCAAGCTGACGCTGACCGAGCCGAATGCGCCGATGCTTGCCAACCTCGGCATGGACTTCGCCTCGATCGTGTCGAAGGAATATGCCGACCAGCTCGAGAAATCCGGCMAKATGGCCGACTTCTCGACCAAGCCGATCGGCACCGGTCCGTTCCAGTTCGTCGACTACCAGCTGGATTCGGTCATCCGCTATGCGGCGAACCCCGACTACTTCAAGGGCAAGGAGAAGATCGACGACCTGGTCTTCGCCATCACGCCTGACGCGACCGCCCGCATCCAGAAGGTGCTGGCCGGCGAATGCGACGTCGCGCCCTATCCGAACCCTGCCGACCTTGCGACGATCAAGGCCAACAAGGACGTCACCCTGCTCGACCAGGCCGGCCTGAACATCGGCTATATGAGCTACAACACCACCATCCCGCCGCTCGACAAGCCCGAGGTTCGCCGCGCGCTCAACCAGGCGATCGATCGGGAAGCGCTGATCAAATCGCTCTTCCAGGATGCCGGCGCCACGCCTGCCCAGAACCTGATTCCGCCGACCATGTGGTCGTGGAACAAGAGCGTGAAGGCCGAACCCTATAATCCTGAAGCGGCCAAGAAGGTGCTGGCCGATGCCGGCCTCAAGGAAATCCAGCTCTGGGCGTCGGATCGGGTTCGTCCTTACAACCCGAACTTCCAGCGTGCCGCCGAATTGATCCAGGCCGATTGGGCCAAGGTCGGGGTCAAGGCCGAGATCGTCAACTACGAATGGACGAAGTATCGGACCGAAGGCAAGAAGAAGGACCGCCCCGGCGCCTTCCAGATCGGCTGGACCGGTGACAATGGCGATCCGGACAATTTCTTCGCCACCCTCTTCGCCTGCTCGGCCATCGGCGTCTCGAACTACTCCAGCTGGTGCGACAAGGACTTCGAGGATCTGATCCAGAAGGCCAAGAAGATCAGCGACCAGGCCGAGCGCACCAAGCTCTACGAGCAGGCGCAGGTCGTCTTTGCGAAGGAGGCGCCCGCCTTCCTGCTGGCCCACAGCCAGGTCTACGCGGTCGTTCGCAACAACGTTACCGGGTATAAGATGGACCCGCTCGGCATTCATCGCTTCAACGGCGTTGACAAGTCCGAGTAAGATTTGCGAACGGGGCGGCGCAATCATGCGCCGCCCCCTTTCACGATGTTCAGATATCTTCTCAACAAAATCGCACTCCTGATCCCGACACTGGTCGGTATCACCATCTGTGCTTTCGCCTTCGTCAGGCTGCTGCCCGGCGATCCCATCCTGGCCATGGCCGGCGAGCACGGCGTGTCGCCCGCCCGCTACGAGGAACTCAAGGAACAGTTCGGCTTTAACCTACCGATCTGGGAGCAATATGTGCGCTATGTCGGCGAGGTCGCCACGGGCGATTTCGGTGTCTCCATCTCGTCCAAGCGCCCGGTCATGGAGGAGTTCAAGACGCTCTTCCCGGCGACGCTGGAACTGTCCTTCTTCGCCATGATCTTCGCCATGATGCTCGGCATTCCGGCCGGCATATTCGCGGCGGTCAAGCGCGGCTCATGGTTCGACCAATCGCTGATGGGCACCGCGCTGGTGGGCTATTCCATGCCGATCTTCTGGTGGGGCCTGCTGCTTATCATCTTCTTTTCCGGCTACCTCGGCTGGACCCCCGTTTCCGGCCGCATAGGGCTGCAGTTTTTCTTCAAGCCGATCACCGGCTTCATGACCATCGACAGCATCCTTTATGGCAAATGGGACGCGCTGCGCTCGGCGCTCAGCCATCTCATCCTGCCGGCGATCGTGCTTGGCACCATTCCGCTGGCGGTGATCGCGCGCCAGACGCGCTCGGCCATGCTCGAAGTGCTCGGCGAGGACTACGTCCGCACCGCCCGCGCCAAGGGTCTTTCGGCCGCCCGCGTCATCGGCGTGCATGCCTTGCGCAACGCGCTGATCCCGGTCGTCACCACGATCGGCCTGCAGGTCGGCACGCTGCTTGCCGGCGCCATCCTCACCGAGACCATCTTCGCCTGGCCGGGCATCGGAAAGTGGATGGTCGATTCCATCTTCAAGCGCGACTATGTCGTCGTGCAGTCGGGCCTGCTTTTGATCGCGCTCATCGTCATGGCCGTGAACCTCATCGTCGACGTGCTCTACGCCGTCATCAACCCGCGCATCAGGGCCGCGTGATGAGCCAGTCGACCGAAATCACCCCGATGGCCGCCGGCAGCCCGGATCGCCTCACCGGCCTCAGGACTTTCTGGCACTATTTCTCCGTCAACCGCGGCGCCGTCATCGGCCTGTTCGTCTTCATCCTGCTGGTGCTGGCCGCGCTCTTTGCGCCGCTGCTCGCGCCCTACGCGCCCGACGTGCAGGACAAGACCGCGTTCCTCAGGCCTCCCGCCTGGCAGGCGGGCGGCTCGACGCAATACCTGCTCGGCACCGACCCGGTCGGCCGCGACATCCTTTCGCGCCTGCTCTACGGCGCGCGCTTCTCGCTGCTCATCGGCGCGGTGGTGGTCACGCTGGCGCTGACCGGCGGCATCACGCTCGGCCTGCTGGCCGGCTATTTCCGCGGCTGGGTCGACGTCGCGATCATGCGCGTCATGGACCTGATCCTCGCCTTCCCGTCGCTGCTGCTGGCGCTGGTGCTGGTCACCATCCTCGGCCCCGGACTGTTCAACGCCATGCTGGCGATCGCGCTGGTGCTGCAGCCGCATTTCGCCCGCCTGGTGCGCGCCGCCGTGATGGCCGAGAAGAGCCGCGAATATGTCGTGGCGGCCAAGGTCGCCGGCGCCGGTCATATTCGGCTCATGCTCGCCACCATCCTGCCGAACTGCCTTGCGCCGCTGATCGTCCAGGGCACGCTGTCTTTCTCCAACGCCATTCTCGAGGCGGCAGCCCTCGGCTTCCTCGGCCTCGGCGCCCAGCCGCCGACGCCGGAATGGGGCACCATGCTTGCCTCGGCGCGCGAGTTCATCCTGCGCGCCTGGTGGGTGGTGACCTTCCCGGGTTTCGCCATACTGATCACGGTGCTTGCGATCAACCTGATCGGCGACGGCCTGCGCGACGCGCTCGATCCGAAGCTCAGGAGGTCGTGATGGCATTGCTCGACATCCAGAATCTCGTCGTCGAGTTCCAGACCGCGTCGGGCCCGTTCCGCGCCGTCGACGGCGTCTCGCTCCATGTCGACGAGCGCGAGGTGCTCGCCATCGTCGGCGAATCGGGTTCCGGCAAATCGGTGTCGATGCTGGCGGTGATGGGCCTGTTGCCGTGGACGGCGACCGTCACCGCCGACCGCATGACCTTCAACGGCCGCGATCTCCGCAAGATCAGTCCCGCCGATCGCCGCAAGATCGTCGGCAAGGACATTGCCATGATCTTCCAGGAGCCGATCGCCAGCCTCAATCCCTGCTTCACCGTCGGCTTCCAGATCGAGGAAGTGCTGCGCTTCCATCTCGGCATGGACCGTGCTCAGCGACGCGCGCGCGCCATCGAGCTTTTGAAGCAGGTCGGCATTCCCGAGCCGGCGGAGCGGTTGAACTCATTCCCGCATCAGATGTCGGGCGGCCAGTCCCAGCGCGTCATGATCGCCATGGCGATTGCCTGCAATCCCAAGCTCCTGATCGCCGACGAGCCGACAACCGCGCTCGACGTCACCATCCAGAAGCAGATCCTCGACCTGCTGGTCTCGCTGCAGGCCAAATACGGCATGGGCCCTGTCTCTTATACACATCCCAGAAGCAGATCCTCGACCTGCTGGTCTCGCTGCAGGCCAAATACGGCATGGGCCTGATCATGATCACCCACAATATGGGCGTGGTCGCCGAAACGGCCGACCGCGTCATCGTCCAGTACAAGGGCCGCAAGATGGAAGAGGCCGACGTGCTGTCGCTGTTCGAATCGCCGAAGAGCAACTACACGCGCGCGCTACTCTCGGCGCTGCCGGAGAATGCCGTCGGCGACCGGCTGCCGACCGTTTCCGACATGATGTTCGAGCCGGCGCCTTCGGGAGCCGCCTCATGAGCACCAGGGTCGTCGAAGGCAAGAATATCGTGCGCGACTATCATGTCGGCGGCGGCCTGTTCCGCGGCGCGCGCACGGTGCATGCGGTCAAGGGCGTCTCCTTCAACGTCGACAAGGGCAAGACGCTCGCCATCGTCGGGGAAAGCGGCAGCGGCAAGTCCACGCTCGCCCGTATCATCACGCTGATCGACCCGGCGACATCCGGCGAGCTGTTCATCGACGGCAGCAAGGTCGACATCGCCAGGGACGGGCTGAGCAGAGAGATGCGCCGCAAGGTGCAGATCGTCTTCCAGAACCCGTATGGCTCGCTCAACCCGCGCCAGAAGATCGGCGACGTGCTCGGCGAGCCACTGCTCATCAACACCGACAAGCCGGCTGAGGAACGGCGCGACCTCGCTATGAAGATGCTGAAGAAGGTCGGCCTCGGACCGGAGCACTACAACCGCTATCCGCACATGTTCTCGGGCGGCCAGCGCCAGCGCATCGCCATTGCCCGCGCGCTGATGCTGAACCCCAGTCTGCTTGTGCTGGACGAGCCGGTCTCGGCGCTCGACCTTTCGGTGCAGGCGCAGGTGCTCAACCTGCTCGCCGACCTGCAGGACGAGTTCGACCTGACCTATGTCTTCATCAGCCATGATCTGTCGGTGGTGCGCTATATCGCCGACGACGTGATGGTGATGTATCTGGGCGAGGCTGTCGAATACGGCTCGCGCGACGAGGTCTTTGCCGACCCCAAGCACAGCTACACCAAGACGCTTTTCGCCGCGACGCCGCGGGCCGACATCGCCTCGATCAAGGCGAGGCTGGCGAAGAAGGCGGCGTAAATCCGGCTCTAAGATTGACGAGGGGATAGGCAGCGATACTTCGCGCCCCCCTCTGTCCTGCCGGACATCTCCCCCACTTGGGGGGAGATTGGCAGCTTCGTCGAAGGTGCCACTCCTGCAACCTGGGTGATTGGCGAAAGCCGGCGCGACATCCGATCTCCCCCCAAGTGGGGGAGATGCCCGGCAGGGCAGAGGGGGGCGCTGCCCCGCCGGCATCTCGCAAAGAGATCAGATCACGACAACTTCGCGATAATCGCCCGTAGCGCCTCGCCGAAGCGGCGCACCTCTTCCACCGTGTTGTAATGCACCAGCGAGGCGCGGATCGCGCCGCTGTCCATCGAGAGGTTGAGCCGCTTCATCAATCTTGGCGCGTACATGTGGCCGTCGCGGATGCCGATCTGCATGGCGGCCATTTCCTCGACGATGCGCTGTGGCGAGAGCTTGCCGATGTTGAAGCAGAAGGTCGGCACGCGCTCGTTGATGCGTGCCTCGTCGGCAACGCCGTAGATCGTGGCATTGCAGTCCTTCAGCACCTTCAGCATCTCGCGCGCCAGCATCAGCTCGTAGTCGCGGATGGCGTTCATGCCGGCGACGATGTTGTCGCGGCGCGAGCGGTTGTTTTCCGGCAGGAAATTGCGGCCGACCGATTCCAGGTAACGGACCGCGGCGTCCATGCCCGACACGTTCTCATAGATGAAGGTGCCGGCCTCGACCTTGTAGGGCGGCTCGTCGGGAATGAAGTCCTCGCGGAAGGTGGGCAGCCGCTTCAGCGTTTCGAAGCGGCCCCAGAGAAAGCCCATATGCGGCGAGAAATTCTTGTAGCCGGAACAGACGAGATAGTCGCAGTCCCAGGCCTGCACGTCGATCAGCCCGTGCGGGCCGTAATGCACGCAGTCGAGGAACACTTCCGCGCCGGCCGCATGCGCGATCTTGACGACGGAAGCGACATCGACGATCGAGCCGATCGAATGCGCCGTCACCGTGCAGGCGACGAGACGGGTGCGTTCCGACACCAGCGGCTTGAGGTCGTCGACATGCAGATTGCCGTCCTCGCGCATGCGCCACCACTTGAACTTMGCGCCAGCAGATTCCAGCGCCAGCCAGGTCGCGATGTTGGCGTCGTGGTCCATGTCGGTGACGACGATCTCGTCGCGTTCCTGCAGCATCTGGCCGATGCCCAGGCTGACCAGCCGGATGAACGAGGTGGCGTTCATGCCGAAGCAGATCTCGGACGGACTATAGGCATTAATCAGCAGCGCGACGCTTGTCCGCGCTTCGGCCACCGACTGGTCGACGGTGACGCTGCGGCCATAGCGGCCGCCGCGCTGCACATTGTGGCCGACCAGATGGTTGGTCACCGCGTCGAGCACATTCTGCGGGATCTGGGCGCCGGCGGCGTTGTCCAGGAAGATGAAGTCGCCGGCCTGCCGCAGCGCGGGGAACATGGCGCGGATCTTCTCGACCGGGAACGAAACGGCGCCGTCCTGCGCTCTTGAAATAGGGTGCTGGTTCACGGGAGGTCTCCTTCAGGTCATCAATGCCGTTTTAAGGGGGTTAGTGCGCGCCGGACTTGGCCTTGCCGCGCGCTTCGAGATAGCCGACCAGCCGCACCAGCGGCCACAGGAAGGCGAGATAGATGATCGCCGCTCCGATCAGCGGCGTGGGGTTTGCCATCATAGCCTGCGCGTCGGTTGCCTGCTTCAGGAGGTCCGGCATTGCCACGACGGAAGCCAGCGCGGTGTCCTTGAACACCGAGACGCAGTTGCTGGTGAGCGGCGGGATGACCACGCGGATCGCCTGCGGCAGGACCACCTTGCGCATGGCGACCCAGAAGGGCAGGCCGAGCGCGGCGGCCGCCTCGAACTGGCCTTTGGGGATGTTCTCGATGCCGGCGCGGCAGACCTCCGCGGTGAAGGCCGCCAGCACCAGCGACAGCGCGAGCGCCGCCGAGACAAAGGATGAGAGGCGGATGCCGACGAAGGGCAGGGCGTAGTAGATCAGGATGAGCACCACCAGGATGGGCAGCGCGCGGAAGATGTCTATGTAGAGGACGGCCAGCCGCTGGAATATCTTCGGCGCGTAGAGCCGCATCAGGCAGATCGCCAACCCGGCGATCGTGCCGAAGGCGATCGCGGCGCAGCCGAGCACGACGGTGTTGCCGAGCCCGCGAATGAGGATCGGAAAGGATCGGACCAGGATGCCCCAGTTGAAGAAGGTATCGATCAGTTCCATCGGCGCTCACCGTCCAGGCAATGCGAACCCGCCGCTATCCGCGGGCTGCATGGTAGAGGCGAGAGCGCCAACCCTTGCCGGCGCTCTCGTGGCAGGTTGTAGTTAGCCGGCTTATTGCGGGATCGGTCCCGGCGTCACCGTGCTGGTGCCAGCCTCCGGATCGACGCCGAACCATTTCTTGTGGATCGCGGCCATGGTGCCGTCCTTCTTCATCGCGGTGATGGCGTCGTTGACCTTCTCGAGCATCGGATGGCCCTTCTTGGTCATCATCGCGAAGCGCTCGCCGGTCGGGATGCGCACCAATATCTTCAGCGCCGGCATCTGCTTGATGGCGAACAGGAAGCCGGCGAGCTCGCCGGCGCCGCCGTCGATGCGGCCGTTCTGCACGTCGAGCAGCAGATCCTGCTGGGCGTTGTAGCTCTTGGTCTCGGCGACGCCGAGCTTGGCGGCGTTTTCCTTCATGTAGGCTTCGCCGGTCGAGCCGGCGATGACGCCGATGGTCTTGCCCTTCAGGTCGTCGAGCGACTTGATAGCGGAGTCGGCCTTGCCGACGATGGTGCCGTCGCTGTCATAGTAGGCTTGAGTGAAGCCCTGGTTCTGCAGCCGGTCCTTGGTGATCGAGATCGAGGACACGGCGAAGTCGATGCGGCCCGAGGCGGTCGCCGCGAACAGCGCCTGGAAGCCGAGATCCTGGAATTCCACCTCGGCGCCGATGCGCTTGGCGACCTCGTTGGCGACATCGATCTCGAAACCTTCGAAGCCACCGGAATCGGTCTTGTATTCCCATGGCGGATTGGCCGGATAGGCGCCAACCATGATCTTGTCGGCGAAGGCCGGCGCCGCGAAGGCGACGCCCGCGGCGACGATCACCCCAATCAGTCCTAGACGTTTCAGCATCTTGCTTCCCTCTGGTTCGGTCACGTCGTCGTGACGCATTTCCTCTTCCGCTTCTTTCGGCGCCCAACTCCCGGGCGCCGCAGGCGAGGCGGTGCCTGCAATTAGGATGCGCGGCGCTGCCGCGAACCGATCTGCTCTTTTAGCCGTGCGATCAGCGCATCGACCGCCGCTTCCGTGGTGACCATGCCCGGCGACAGCCTCAGCGTCGCGCCGCGCGCATCGCAGTAGAGCCGCTCGGCGCGCAGCGCGGCCACGATCCTTGCCGCCTCGACGCCTTGCGGCAGACCGAGCATCACGCTGCCGCCGCGCTCGCTGGCGTCGAGTGGCGAGCGGACTGCCCAACCATTGTCCAGCGCGGCGCCGATGATACGTTCCACGAGCACGGCATTCTGGGCGCGGATGGCATCGACGCCGGTCTTCTCCACCCACTCCAATCCTGGCAGCGAGGCGACGCTCGCCAGGATCGCCGGCGTGCCGTGGTCGAAGCGGCGCGCATCGTCGGCGTAGGCGAAGGCGTCGAGATCCCACGAGAACGGGTTCGGCTGGCTGAACCAGCCGCGCAGTTCCGGTCGGCATCTCGCCAGCAGGTCCGGCGCGACTTGCAGGATGCCGGCGCCGGAGGAACCGCACAGCCATTTGAGCGAGGTCGAGACGACGAAATCGACCGGCGTCGCGGCAACCGAGAACGGCGCCACGCCGACGCCTTGGGTGATGTCGACGCCGACGATGCTGCCCATGGCGCGGCCATGCGCGGCGAGGCGCTCGACATCGCAGCGATGCGAGGCAGTGGAGGTGACGAAGGTCAGCAGCGCAAGCCCGACATCGTCTTGCCAGCGGGCGATGAAGTCGTCGTCGCGCACCCAGCTTTCGCCGGGTCGCAACGGCACGGTGTCGAGGGTGAAGTCGAAGCGTCCGGCCAGCCCCGCGAGCAGGAAATGCAGACTTGGAAAACAGTCGCCTGCAACCAGCAGCCGCTTTCCGGCCAGTCGCTCGGCCGGCAGGCCGCCGATCAGGCTGTAGAGCGCTGTCGTGACGTTCTCGGCGGTGGTGAGCGTGCCCTGCGGCGCCCCGATCAGCTTCGTCCAGGCGTCGATGAAGCGCTGCCGGGCGGCAAGCGCGGCCGGCCACTGGCCGTCGTCTTCGGCCGACCAGATGCCGGAGAACTCCGCCAGCGCGGCGGCCATCCGCTCGGCCTTGCCGGGGAAGGTGCCGATCGAATGGTAGAGAAAATAGCCGGACATTTGCTGTCTCTCGCTCCCTTGTGATCATGTGATCACAAAATCGAACGAGGATCAATCGTTACGGATCGGGAAAGCCCATTTCAGTGGACAAAATGCGCGATTGTTTTTTTGGTCCAGGGGTCGCCGCTTAATCGCACATTTGAGATTGGCCGAAGCGCCTGTCGCATCGTCATCCTCGGGCGGAGCAAGGAGCGAAGCGACGCGGCGCAGACCCGAGGATCCTGTGACGCCAAGGCGCCTCGACGGTGCAGGATTCTGCTCCGTTGCACTTCCCTGGCCAAGGTCACGGCATGGCAACTGTGTTCACGCGAATGCGGTTTTGTCTCGAATGATGGCATTGAGAACGACGAGGAGCTTTCTTGCTACGGCGATGATGGCGAGTTTCTTGGAGCCGGAGCGGGCCGCAAGGGCTGCGTAGAAGGCCTTRAACCGCTCRCARACTCGAATGGCAGTGAGTGCGGCCATGTAGAGGGCGCGACGCACGCGCGAGCGGCCGCCCTGGATCTGGCTCCGGCGGTTGAGCTTGCCGCTCTTGTTATCGAATGGGGCAAGGCCGGCGAGCGCGGCGATCGACTTCGGCGAGCGCTGGCCGAGCTCGGGCAGGTGCGCCAGCAGCGAGAGCGCACCGACCTTGGAGACGCCAGGCACGGAGATCATCAGCGTATAATCGCGGGCGGTGTCTTCGGCCTCGCGAATGGTCTTGGCAATGAGGCTCTCGAGCGCTTCGATGCGTGTGTCGAAGCCGGCGATCATGTCTTCAAGGTCGGCAACGACACTGTCGTCGAAGGCCTCGCCGAGGAGCGTCTTCAGCCTTGCCCGCATCTCGACCAGTTGGTCACGGTGGCGGGCAAGCGATTGAAGCCGTTCGCCTTCTTGGCGCGGTGCCGGCTCGGCTTCGGGCTGATAGCGACGACCATAGTCGCTCAGCATCCTGGCGTCGAGACGATCGGTCTTGGCGTGCCGTCGCGTCGACTTCGCATAGTGGTGGGTGTGTGCCGGGTTGTGCCGTGAGAACGCAATGCCGGCCTTGGCCAGCGCATGGCGCAGCAGCCGGTCATGCACCCCCGTCGCTTCCATGACGACGAAGTCTCGCCCGGGATGAAGCCCTGCCACRTAGGCRGCGATCGCATCGGCCTGGTTGTCGATGTGCCGAAACCGGCCGCTTGTCTCATCAAAAAAATCGAGCCACTGCTTGGAGATGTCGCAGCCGACATAGTTCTGCACTATCATGCCCATGCCTCTTCCTGTGGTGCGGGGTCTGCTTGGAACAGCCCCGTGCAACTGTTCAGGTTGATGGTTCACCGGTGGGAAGGGACCGGGCCATGCCACGGCCTGTCCGCAAGGACGACCAGGATCCACTCGGCCTCCTTCCCACTTCAAACCATACACCTGAACCAACACACAGGATCCTTGGGTCTTCACTCCGCTTCGCGTCGCTACGCCCAAGGATGACGACGTTGGGGAGGTGCGGCCGTTTCCTCTTGTCGGTCCTCAGGACGCCTTGCCGAAGCCGGCGAAGTCGACCGTCCGAGGCTCAGGCACATCGGGACAGATCGCGCGCAGGGTTTCTTGGGTTGCCGTGATGTCGGCAACGACCTCGTTGCGGGCTCGCACAAAATCCTTGTCCTTGAGCGCCGCGATGATCGCGACATGCCGGCCCGACGGCTCCATCCGGCCGGCATGCATCAGCGGCGCGACATGGTTGGACAACAGCCGCATATAAGGCCCGAAACGCAACCACAGCGTCTCGATCAGCTGGAACAGAACATCGGAGCCAGAGGCGCGGTAGATGGTGAAGTGGAACTGCTGGTTCTGGGCGATCAGTTCGTAGATGCTGCCGTCGCGGCCGATCGCCTGCTGGTCGTCGGTGATCCGCTGCAGGGTTGCGATCTCGGTTGCTGTGAGCCGCGGCCCGCCAAGTTCGGCCGCCAGCCCTTCGACGGCGACGCGGGCGCGGCAGAGGTCGTCGAGCCGCGCCTGGGTGACCACCGGCACGCGGGCCGAGCCGTTCTGCGAGATTTCCAGCGCATTCTCGGCGGCCAGCCGGCGCAACGCCTCGCGCACCGGCATGTTCGAGGTGCCGAACGCCTCCGCAAGCGAAGCAATGGTCAGCACCTGCCCGGGGTCGAAGCTGCCGACCATCAAGGCATGGCGAAGCTGCTGATAGACGCCATCCTGGACGGTCGTGCGTCCCGATACAGGTTCGAAGCCCAGAGCCACGCTTTTGCTTTCCTTAGCCGCCGACAATGCGTATGTGCGAACACACATCAACAGCCTGCCGATGCAGGCATGATCATCTGATCACAAATCATGCCAAGAGCCAAGCCGCCGCCATGCGGCCGTGTGGCCGACAACTCCCGCTATTGATCTTGAAAGTCAGTCCGGAATAACCGCCGTGGCCTGGATTTCCACCTTGGCGCGGTCCTCGACCAAGGCGACCACCTGCATCGCGGCCATTGCCGGGAAATGCCGGCCGATGGTGGCACGGTAGGCCTCGCCGATCCCCTTGAGGTTGGCGAGATACTCGGCCTTGTCGGTGAAGTACCAGGTCATCGAGGTGATGTGCTGCGGCTCTCCTCCGGCCTCGGCAACCACCGCGACGATGTTTGCCAGCGTCTGGCGCACCTGGCCGACAAAGTCATCGGTCTCGAACTGGCATTGCCCGTTCCAGCCAACCTGGCCGCCGACGAACACCAGCCGCCCGCGCGCAGCGACGCCATTGGCGTAGCCGATGGGCTTGGCCCAGCCCTCCGGCTGCAGGATCGTGTGCATGTCTAGGCCTCCCCCTGGTTCAAATTCGGTTCGCAAGGCATCCGATTTCACGCCGCCCCCATGACCTGCCGGGCGATCACCACCTTCTGAACGTCGGAGGCGCCTTCGTAGATGCGCAACGCCCTGATCTCGCGATAGAGGCTTTCGACGACGTGGCCCTTGCGCACGCCGTCGCCGCCATGCAGCTGCACCGCCTTGTCGATCACCTCTTGCGCCTTGTCGGTGGCGAAGAGCTTGGCCATCGCCGCCTCTCGCGTCACCCGCGCGGCCCCCATGTCCTTGGTCCACGCGGCCCGATAGATCAGCAGGGCGGCTGCATCGACATCCAGCGCCATGTCGGCGATGTGGCCCTGCACCATCTGCAGCTCGGCCATCGGCGCGCCGAACAGTTTCCGCTCGGCCACCCGTTTGACGCTTTCGTCGAGCGCGCGCCGCGCGAAGCCGAGAGCAGCGGCCCCCACCGTCGAACGAAACACATCGAGTACCGACATGGCGGTCCGAAAACCGTCACCGGGCTTGCCTATCAGGGCGGACGCGGGAACGCGCGCATTGTCGAAGGAGAGCCGCGCCAGCGGATGCGGCGCGATTACCTCGAGCCGCTCGGCGATGGCTAGGCCCTCGGTGTCGGCCGGCACGACGAAAGCGGAGATTCCTTTGGCGCCGGGCGCCTCGCCGGTGCGGGCGAAGACGACGTAGAGATCGGCGATACCGCCGTTGGAGATCCAGGTCTTTTCGCCGGAAAGTACATAGTCGTCGCCGTCGCGGACGGCCGTCATCTCCATGTTGGCGACATCCGATCCCGAGCGCGGTTCCGACAGCGCGAAGGCCGAGATCGCTCGGCCGGCCCGTGTCTTGGCCAGCCAACGCTGCTGCTCCGGCGCCCCGAACAGCGAGATCGCTCCGGTGCCGAGGCCCTGCATGGCAAAGGCGAAGTCGGCCAGCCCGTCATGGCGGGCGAGCGTCTCGCGCGTAATGCAAAGCGTGCGCACATCGAGCGGCCCCGGATTGTCGGGATCCAGCGCCGTCGGCTTCAGCCAGCCGTCGCGGCCGAGCATCGCCACCAGTTCACGGCAGGCCGCGTCGACATCGTGATGATCGACCGGCAGGTWCYTGGCGCACCAGGTGTCGAGTTGTTCGGCAAGGGCGCGGTGGCGGTCTTCGAAGAAGGGCCAGTTGAGGAAGGAACGGTCAGGCATTKRTGCCYCCGCRGTWMTKCGARGYYTSCGCTCTACGGCGCCCCCCTCTGTCCTGCCGGACATCTCCCCCTCTAGGGGGGAGATTGGCAGCTTCAGCCCCCGCGCCAAACCTGCGGCGCTGGTGATTGGCGAAAGCGCGGATGACATTCGATCTCCCCCCTTGAGGGGGAGATGTCCGGCAGGACAGAGGGGGGTGCTGTCCCGCCAACGTGTCCGTTAATGCGTTCATCCTCAATTCCCCTCAAAAACCGGCTTTTCCTTAGCCACGAACGCCTTGTAGGCCCGTTCGAAATCGCCGGTCTGCATGCAGATCGCCTGCGCCTGGGCTTCCGCCTCGATCGCCTGGTCGAGGCCCATAGACCATTCCTGGTTGAGCTGCGTCTTGGTGATGCCATGCGCGAAGGTCGGGCCGGAAGCGATGCGCGCCGCCATGTCGAGCGCGTCGGCMTCGAGCGCCGAAGGCTCGACCAGACGGTTGTAAAAGCCCCAGCGCTCGCCTTCGGCGGCGCTCATSGTGCGRCCGGTRTAGAGCAGCTCSGCGGCGCGCCCCTGGCCGATGATGCGCGGCAGGATCGCGCAGGCGCCCATGTCGCAGCCGGCAAGGCCGACGCGGGTGAACAGGAACGCGGTCTTGGCGTCCGGCGTCGCAATGCGGATGTCGGAGGCCATGGCGATGATGGCGCCGGCGCCCACCGCCACGCCGTCGACGGCGGAAATGATCGGTTTGCCGCAATTCAGCATCGCCTTGACGAAGTCGCCGGTCATGCGCGTGAAGGCGAGCAGTTCCTTCATGTCCATCTTGACCAGCGGCCCGATGATGTCGTGGACATCGCCGCCCGAACAGAAATTGCCGCCATTGGGCAGGAACACGACGGCGTCGACATCGTCGGCATAGACAAGGTCACGAAACGTGTCGCGCAGCTCCGCATAGCTGTCGAGGGTCAGCGGATTCTTGCGCTCGGGCCGGTCGAGCCGGATCTTTGCGACGCGACCTTCCGTCGTCCAGAGGAAATGCTTCGGCTGCAAGCCGGCCATCTTGCTCATTCGCGTCCCTCCCAATTGCTGCGGAACGATTTCAGCATGCCGGTCAGCCGGCGCGCCTCGTCCTCGCTGACAGTGCCGAGCAGCTCGCCGACCCAGCTTTCATGCGCGGCAGCGATAGCGGCGAAAGACTGCGAGCCTTCCTCGGTCAGTCGCACCATCGAGGTGCGGCGATCGCCATTGCGGCGCGCGCGCGTCACCAGCCCTTCCGAAACCAGCCGGTCGACGATGCCCGTGACATTGCCGTTCGATACCAAAAGGAAACGCGAAAGGTCGCTCATCAGCATGCCTTCCGGCGAGCGGTAGAGCGCCGCCATCACGTCGAAGCGCGGCAGCGTCGTATCGAACTCCTTCTTCAGCCGCTCACGCAGCTCAGCCTCGATGGTGCGCGAGGCGCGCAGCAGCCTGATCCAGAGCCGCAGCCTGTCCTTGCCGGGACCGGCCGACGTCGGTCCCGCTACCATGTCTCGCCTCCCGAGACCGAGAGAGCCTGTCCGGTGATCGACCGCGCGGCATCGCTGCACAGCCAGAGCACCGCGGCTGCCACTTCTTCCGGCTGGATGAAACGTCCCTGCGGGTTCGTCGCGGCGAGGCTCTGGCGCGCCTCGTCCRCCGAACGGCCGGTCTTGTCGACGATGCGCTGGACGGACTCTTCCAGCATGTCGGTCTCGACAAAGCCGGGACAGACGGCGTTGACCGTCACGCCGGACTTGGCGGTTTCGGCSGCGAGCGCCCGCATCAGCCCGACCACGCCATGCTTGGCGGCGACATAGGGCGCGACATAGGCATAGCCCTTGAGGCCCGCTGTCGAGGCGACGAAGACGATGCGCCCTTGCTTGCGCGCTGCCATGCCGGCCAGCGCCGGCTTAACGGTCAGGAAGGCGCCCGTGAGGTTGACATCGAGCGTGCGCCGCCAGTCCGCCAGCGACGTCTTGTGCGCCGGCGCGCTGCCGGCCATGCCGGCATTGGCAACGACGATGTCGAACGGTCCCCGCGCCGCTTCGGCTTTCTCGTAGAGGGCCGCCATTCCGGCCTCGTCGGTGACATCGGCGGCAATGGCAAAGATGCGCCGGCTTTCGTTCGCCACTTTGGCGAGTTCCGCTTCGCGCCGCCCGCAGATGGTGACGTCGACGCCGGCCTCCGCCAGCGCCAGCGCGACTGCGCGGCCGACGCCGGAACCGCCGCCGGTCACAAGCGCATGCCTGCCACCGGTTGCCGCAGCCGCGCTCATACCTTGAGCCCCGCGGTCGCTTCGCGTTCGGCCAGGCGGTAGATCTGGTCGCGTCCGCGCAGATAGGGATCCGGCCATTTGACGCCGCGGTCGCCAAGGGTCACCGCCGCATGCAGCGTCCAGTAGGGATCGGTGAGATGCGGCCGCGCCAGCGCCACCAGGTCGGCGCGCCCGGCCATCAGGATCGAATTGGCATGGTCCGGCTCGTAGATGTTGCCGACAGCCATCGTCGCCATGCCGACCTCGTTGCGGATGCGGTCGGAGAACGGCGTCTGGAACATGCGGCCATAGACCGGCTTTGCCGCGACGGTGGTCTGGCCCGCCGAGACGTCGCAGAGATCGACACCGGCCTGGCGCAGCAGCCTCGCGATCTCGACCGCGTCGGCCGGCGTCACGCCTTCGATTCCCACCCAGTCATTGGCCGAGATGCGCATCGAGATCGGCTTTCCGGCCGGCCACACGGCGCGCACCGCGTGGAAGATTTCCAGCGGATAGCGCATGCGGTTTTCCAGCGAGCCGCCATAGTCGTCGGTACGCCTGTTGGTCAGAGGCGTGATGAAGGCGGAGAGCAGATAGCCGTGCGCGGCGTGGATCTCCAGCATGTCAAAGCCACAGCGCTCGGCCATTTCGGCCGAGGCGACGAACTCAGCGCGCACCATGTCCATGTCGGTGCGATCCATCGCCTTCGGCACCTGGTTCTGTGGCGACCACGGCACCGCTGACGGCGCCATCACCGGCCAGTTGCCGGATGGCAGCGGCTCGTCGGTTCCTTCCCAGCCGAGGCGGGTCGAGCCCTTGGGGCCGGAATGTCCGATCTGGGCGCAGATCTTGGCTTCGGTCTCGGCGTGGACGAAATCGACCAGCCGCTTCCAGGCGGCCTCATGCTCCGGCTTGTAGAAGCCGGGGCATCCGGGCGTGATGCGTCCCTCGGGGCTGACGCAGGTCATCTCGATATAGAGGAGCCCGGCGCCGCCCTTGGCGCGCTCGGCATAGTGGACGAAATGCCAGTCGGTCGGACAGCCGTCGACCGCTTTGTACTGCGCCATCGGCGAGACGACGATGCGGTTGTTGAGCGCCATGTCGCGCAGCTTGAACGGCGCGAACATCGGCGCCCGGCGCAGCATGTTGCCGCCGGCGCCAGCCTTGCGTTGGAACCATTCCTCGGCCCCTGCCAGCCATTCGGCGTCGCGCAGCCTGAGGTTCTCGTGGCTGATGCGCTGCGAGCGGGTGAGCAGCGAATAGTTGAACTGCACCGGGTCGAGGCCGAGATAGCGTTCGACCTCCTCGAACCATTCGAGCGAGTTGCGGGCAGCCGACTGCAGCTTCAGCACCTCGGTTCGCCGCGCATCCTCGTACTTGCGGAAGGCGGCTTCGAGGTCTGGCTCGGATTCGACATAGTCGGCGAGCGCGACCGCGCTTTCCAGCGCGAGCTTGGTACCGGAGCCGATCGAGAAATGCGCCGATGCCGCGGCGTCGCCCATCAGCGCCAGGTTCTTGTATGACCAGCGCTCGCACAGCACGCGCGGGAAGTTGATCCAGGCCGAACCGCGAATATGGTTGGCGTTGGTCATCAGCGGATGGCCGCCGAGATGTCTTTCGAAGATGCGCTCGCAGACCGCGATCGATTCCTGCTGCGTCATCGCGCCGAAGCCGAAGCGGTCCCACGTCTCTTGGCTGCATTCGACGATGAAGGTCGCGGTCTCGCTGTCGAATTGGTAGGCGTGCGCCCACACCCAGCCATGCTCCGTCTTCTCGAAGATGAAGGTGAAGGCGTCGTCGAATTTCTGCGTCGTGCCGAGCCACACGAACTTGCATTTGCGGGTGTCGATGTCGGGCTTGAAGACATCGGCGAAGGTGGCGCGGGATTTCGAGTTCAAGCCATCGGCCGCGACCACCAGGTCATGCGTTTCCATGAACGGCCTGGGGTCCGAGATATCGGTCTCGAACATCATCTTGATGCCAAGCTCGCGCGCCCTGCGTTGCAGCAGGATCAGCAGCCGCTTGCGTCCGATGCCGCAGAAGCCATGGCCGGAAGACACCGTGCGCACGCCGTCATGGATGACCGCAATGTCGTCCCAATAGGCGAAATGCTTCTTGATCCAGACCGCGCTGACCGGATCGTTCCTGGTCAGGTTCTCCAGCGTTTCGGCCGACAGCACCACGCCCCAGCCGAACGTGTCGTCCGGGCGGTTTCGCTCATAGACCGTCACCTCATGCGCGGCGTCGCGCAGTTTCAGCGAGATGGCAAAGTAGAGTCCGGCCGGTCCGCCGCCGAGAACCGCAACCTTCATGTCTTGCGATCTCCTCTTCGCATCCGGCCGCCGGAAAGGTCGACGACCCAACTGCAATTATCGCGCCTGCGGGCAATTATTTCAAGCTTGAAGTTTCATGATTGAATGATTGCATTCTCCGCTCGGGGCGTTTCCGTATCCTGTAAGCACTTTAAGCTGGCGTCCCGGTCGGCAGCCGCAGCCAGTCAGCGTCGATCTCGGGAAGCGGAATGGCGGCGAGCAGGTCGCGCGTGTAGGTCTCCTTCGGGTTCTCGAACAGCGCATCGGTGGCGCTGGCCTCGACGATCCTGCCCTCGCGCATGACGATGACCTGCTGGCACAGCCGCCTGATGACCGACAGGTCATGGCTGATGAACGCGACCGTCAGGCCCATCTCGGCCGCGAGCTTTTCCAGCAGGGTCAGGATCTGCGCCTGTGTCGAGACGTCGAGACCGGAGACGATCTCGTCGGCGAGCACGAATTTCGGCGCCAGCGCCAGCGCTCTTGCGATGCCGACGCGTTGCCGCTGCCCGCCCGACAGCTCATGCCGATAACGGCCGGCGAAGCTTTGCGGCAGGCCGACGCGCTGCAGGGCTTCCGCGACGCGCTCCTTCAGCCTGTCGCCGAGCCCGTTCTGCCTGAGCGGCGCAGCGATGATGTTGAAGATCGTGTGCCGCGGATTGAGCGACGACATCGGGTCCTGGAAGATCATCTGCAGGTCACGACGCAGCGGCCTCAACGCGGTTTCCGAAAGATGGCTGATGTCGCGCCCTTCGAAGCTGATCGAGCCGGCACTCGGTTCGATCAGCCGCACCAGCGCTCGGCCGAGCGTCGACTTGCCAGAGCCGGATTCGCCGACGACGCCGGTCACCGATCCTTTCGGCAGGTCGAAATCCAGCCCCTTGAGGATCTCCGCCAACGGCGCGCGGCCGATCAGCGGCTTGCGCGTCATGTCGGGCAGGGCCACCTTCAGCCCGCGCACGGAAAACAGCGGCTCAGCCATGCGTCGGCCTCCACGCCTGGTCCGCTGCCGCGATCTCCGCAGCCAGCCCGGCAAGCACGGATTCGTCCACGGGCTTGAGCGATGCGTATGGATCGGTGTAGCGCGGCGTCGCCGCGATCAGCGCCCGCGTGTAGGGGTGTTGCGGCGCTGTGAGAAGCTGCGCGGTCTCGGCCTCCTCCACCACCTTGCCGGCATAGAGCACCGACACTTTCTGGCTGACCTTGGCGACGACGCCGAGGTCATGGGTGACGAACAGGATCGCCGTCCCGTGGTCGCGCTGCAGTTGCGCGATCAGCCGCAGGATCTGCTTCTGCACCGTCACGTCCAGCGCCGTCGTCGGCTCGTCCGCGACGATCAGCCTGGGCTCCGCGGCAAAGGCAGCCGCGATCAGCACGCGCTGGCGCATGCCGCCGGAAAGCTCGTGCGGATAGCACTTCAGCACGCGCTCGGGCTCGCGGATCTGCACCTCGTCGAGCAACTGGTGGATGCGCTGATTGGCCTTCTCGCCGCTCCAGCCGAGGATGCTCACCAGCCGGTCTGTCATCTGCGAGCCGATGCGGCGCGACGGGTTGAGGGCGGTGAGCGGGTCTTGCGGGATCAGCGCCGTGCGGGCGCCGATCAATGTCCGCCGGGCCTTCGCGTCGAGCCGGCCGAGGTCTTCGCCTTCGAGCAGCATGTCGCCTTCGACGACGCGCACGCTCGACGGCAAAACGCCGAGCACGGCCTTGCCGATCATCGTCTTGCCTGCACCGCTCTCGCCGACCAGCGCGCGCACCTCGCCGGGCTGGACGGCGAGCGACACCGAGCGCAGCACGCGCTGGCGATTGGGCAGAACCGCGCTCAAGCGACGGATTTCGAGGCACGCGCTCATCGCAGCACCGGATCGAAGCGCGCCTTCAGCCCTTCGCCGAACTGGCTGAAGGARAGCACGGTGAGGATCARKGTRAYYARCGGGAAGACCAGCACCCACCAGGCCTGRTGGATCGACAGCCGGCCTTCGGCAATGATGCTGCCCCAGGTCGGATCGTCGGTCGAGATCGACAGGTTGACGAAGGAGAGGATCGCCTCGACGATGACGGCGATGCCCATTTCCAGCGACAGCAGCGCCACCACCGATGGCAGCACGTTGGGCAGCACCTCGCGCAGCATGATGCCGATGCGGCCATAGCCGGCGATGCGCGCGCTTTCGACATAGTCCATGCGCGCCTGGCTCATCGCTTCAGCACGGATCACCCGGCAGAAGCGCGTCCAGTCGATGACGGCGATCGCGATGATGACGGAGCTCAGGCCCGTGCCCAGCACCGCGACTAGAAGGATCGCGAACAGCACCGGTGGGAAGGCCATCCAGACATCGACGACGCGCGAGATGACGCGATCGGCCCAGCCGCCGAAATAGCCGGCGATCAAACCCAGCGTTGAGCCGACGATGCAGGCGGCAGACGCCGCCGCGAAGGCCACGATAAAGGCGATGCGGCCGCCGAAGATCACCCGCGACAAGAGATCCCGGCCGAGGCTGTCGGTGCCAAGCCAATAGCCGGACTCGGCGCCGTCCAGCCAGAAGGGCGGCAGGCGCTCCAGCATCAGATCCTGCGCTAAAGGGTCTTGCGGGGCAATCAGCGGCGCGAAGATCGCGGCCAGCAGCGCGATCAGCAGCCAGCCGCCGGCGAGCCACAGCCTCGGGCTCAAGCCACGTCGCGAGATGCGGGCCTCATCCATGGCGCAGCCTCGGGTTGAGCAGCGCATACATCATGTCGACGGCAAGGTTGATCAGCACGAAGAGCAGCGCGAACACCAGCACGATGCCCTGAATCAGCGGCAGGTCGCGGTTGATGACGGCATCGATCGCCATGTTGCCGAGACCTTCGTAGGAAAACAGCCGCTCGACGATCACCGTGCCGCCGATGAGGAAGGTGAATTGCACGCCGACCAGCGTCAGCGTCGGCAGCGCCGCGTTCTTCAGCGCCTCGCGCAGGATGACCTGCGTCTCCGAAAAACCCTTGACCCGCGCCAGCACGACATAGTCGAGGTCGAGCACTTCCTTCAGCGACTGCTTCAGCAGTTGCGCGATGATCGCGGCCAGCGGCAGCGCCAGGGCCACGGCCGGCATCAGCATGTGCTTCAGCAGATCCCAGGTGAGGTCGAGGCGCAGCCTGAGGACGCTCTCGGCGAGGTAGAATTGCGTGACGAAGGGCAGGTCGAGTTCCGGCGATACCCGGCCCGAAATGTCGAACACCGGCAGCAGCACGCCGAAGAGCAGGATCAGCACCAGTCCCCAGAGAAAATCGGGAATGGAGAGCGTCGTGCCGCTTGCGACGTCGATTGCCGCCTCGATAGCCGTGCCGCGCTCGCGCGCGCCGAGGATCGCCGCGGGCACGCCGATGGCAATCGCCATCACCAGCGCGACGGTCGCCAGCTCCAGCGTCGCCGGCAGCCGGTTGAAGACCAGCCCCAACACGTCCTGGCGCAGCGAGATCGATGTGCCGAAATCGCCGTGCAGTACGCCGCCGAGCCAGATGAAGAACTGCTGCACGATGCCTTTGTCCAACCCATAGAGCGCGCGCAGCCGCGCGATGTCCTCGTCGCTGGCGCCGGGCGGCAGCATCATGGCGATCGGGTCGCCGGGCGCTACGCGGATGACGACGAACACGACGATGGCCACGCCGAACAGCGTGACCAGCATCGTCAGGAGACGAATGAGGAATCGTTGCAGAAGCATCCCGGCACTAGCCTAATGCGTTTCAATGACTGACGGAACGACCAGCCCCCTCATCCGGCCGCTCCGCGGCCACCTTCTCCCCGAGGGGAGAAGAGGTCGCAGACGGCTGAGCCGGTCTCTTCTCCCCATGGGGAGAAGGTGGCCCGAAGGGCCGGATGAGGGGGCCTGCGTCGTTGAACGAGGCACGCCCGTGCCTCCTCATATCGATCAGGCCGGGGTCATCAGCGCCGGCAACAGCGCGCCGGAAATGTGCTGCACGACATTCACCTTCTTCGAGTGAACGATCGGCTGCGCATACTGGATCAGCGGCAGCACATAGGCCTGCTCGGCGATGTACTTGTCGACCGCTTTCCAGCCGGCGATGCGCTTGGCCTCGTCCTTTTCGCCCCATAGCGGGCCGATCTTGGCGTCGAGGTCGTCGGTCTTCCAGGACGAGTGCGGCGAGGGCCCGAACATGGCGAACCCGGTCGAGGTCGTGGGATCGCCGATGGCGTTGCCCCAGTTGTAGAAGGCGGCCGGCGCCAGCTTGTGCGCGGCGCGCAGCTCGTAATGCTTGGCGATCTCGTAGACCTCGATATTGGCCTCGATGCCGACCTTGCGCCACATGCCGACGATCGCCTGCACCATCTCATAGTCCTTGGGCTTGAAGCCCTTGGTCGTCTGGATGGAGAATTTTGCCGGCTTCTTGGGCGAATAGCCGGAAGCCGCAAGCAGTTCCTTGGCTTTGTCCGGATTGTGCTCGACCTTGATCGAGGCATCGAAGGCCGCGTATTCCGGCGTCTCCAGCGTCGCGATCGGCTGGCCGTAGCCGCGCAGCAGCCGCTTGACGAGAAGCTCCTTGTCGACCGCCATCACAGCCGCCTGGCGGACATTCTTGTCGAGCATCGCATCCTTGTTGTTGAAGAAGATCATGCCGATGTCGGAAACATTCTTGATCGAGCCGGCAAGCCCGCTCTTGGCGATCAGCCGGTCATACTCCTCATAGGGGATTTCAAGCGTCACCTGCGAGGAGCCGGATTCGATCTCGGCGACACGGCTCGCCGCGTCGGTGACGAATTTGATCGTGACGTTCTCGAAAGCCGGCTTGGCGCCCCAGTAGTTCGGATTGGCCTTGAGCCGCAGGAAGGCGTTGCGCTCGAATTTGTCGACCATATAGGGGCCGGTGCCGATCGGCGCCTTCTCGAARCCTTCCGCGCCGACCTTCTGGTAGTAGGCTTTCGGCATGATGTAGCCGGTCAGGAACGACATCCACTTGAAATAGACCGGGTCGAACTGAACGACGTCGCCGGTGATCTTGTTGCCGTCGATCTTGAAGTTGTTGACGTTCTTCCAGACGAACTGGATCGGGTTGCCGGTTTTTTCGTCGCCAGCCCGCTGCAGCGACCACACCACGTCCTCCGGGGTGAAGGGCGAGCCGTCATGCCATTTCACGCCCTCGCGCACCGTCATCGTCACCTTGGTGCGGTCCTCGTTCCAGCCCCATTGGGTGAGCAGGCCTGGCGCGAAGGACAGGTCCGGCTTTTGCGGGATGAACTGGTCGAACACCGACTGATAGAGGCCCTGGATGGTCGGGTTGACGGCCGACGGTCCCGTCGTCGGGTCCCAGGACGGCAGGTTGACGTTGTAGGCGATGGTGAGCTCGCCCGCCGCCTTTGCCGCCCTCGGCAGGCCGAGGGTGGCCGCGCCGAGCGCGGCGGCGCCATATCCGAGAAGATCGCGTCTGTTGATGGTCATGGTCGTTCCCCTTGTTGGTTTGTCTTGTCCGCGCGGCGTTCTTCAATCGGTAGGTTCAGGTTGGTGGGCAACCGCGCCTTGTCCATCCTGGAATTCTTCGGCTGCTAATTTCCTCCGAGCTGTTGGGCGAGCATGAAGCCCGATCCGGCACCGGTGCCGGCGCCGGGCCATGTCGCGGCGCCGGTGAGGTAAAGGTTGCCCACCGGCGTGTTCCAGCGCGCGAAGGAGCGCGCCGGGCGGAACAGGAAGTTCTGCGCCAGGTGATGGCTGCCGCAGATCTGGTCGCCGCCGACGAGGTTGGGATTCTCACGCTCGAGATCGAGCGGCGAGAAGATGGCGCGGCCGAGGGTTTTGCGACGCAGGCCCGGCGCGTAGCTCTCGACGATGTCGAGCACGCGCTCGGCATAGGCATCTTTCACTGCATCCCAGTGGGCTGGCGCGATCTTGCCGGCCGCATCGCCGAGGATCTCGGCCGGCAGCATGCGCACCTGCACCCACAACACATGCTTGCCTTCGGGCGCGCGTGACGGATCGACGGCCGTCGGCTGCCCGACGACCAGCACGGGCTGGTCTGGCAGCATGCCTGCGGTCGCCTGCTGATATGTGCGCGACATGGCGTCGAGCGAGGGCGCCAGATGCACATAGGCGAACCGGCGAAGCTCGGCGCCGGCGCTCCAGTCCGGCAGGTCGTCCATCGCCAGATGGATCATCATCGTGCCCGGCGCATGGCGGAATTTTTTCATCGCGGCATCGAAGCCGGCGTTGCTGGAACCGTTGGGCAGAAGCTTGCCCGTCAGCGCCTTGGGCGCGACGCCGGCAATGACGGCCTTCGTCGCGATATGGGTTTCGCCGGATGCGAGCCGCACGCCGCTCGCCCGGCCGCTGGCGACGGTGATCTCGGCCACTTCCGCGCCGGTCGCGATCTTGCCGCCGGCCGCCTTCACCATGCCGGCAAGCGCACGGATGATGGTGTCGGCGCCGCCCTTGCCGAGAACCATGCCAAAACTCTGGTTAGCCATCGATTCCAGGTAGGGGAACACCGCGCCCCCGGCGATGTCTGGCGCGAAGTCGAGATGCATGCCCCAGGCGGCGAGCGTCGTCCTGACATGCGGCGTTTCGAAATTCTCCTCTAGCCATGCGCGCGGCGAGGAGAGCAGCAGCCGGCCGGTGTCGAGAGCGCCGGCAAGGCCCTTCTTGCGCCAGAGGTTCCAGGCAGTGCCTGCAAGCACCCGCGCGCTCATCGGTGATCCGAGCAGGCGGAAAAGGTGCTCGGCCTCGCCCGGGAAGGCAGCGACCAGCCGCCGCCATGTGGCGGCGTCAGCCGCCGAGAAGGCGGCCAGCCGCGCTGCGGTCTTATCGAGATCGTTGCTGACGCCGAACCATTTGCCGTCCGGAAAAGCGCTGGCGAAACAGTCGGCCACGGGCGCGAATTCGAGGCCGTGGCTTTTCAATTCATTTGCATATTTCCGGTGGAAGGCCGAGCCGGCGAACAGGCTCAGATTCATCGCGCCGAAATCGTGACGGAAGCCCGGAAGCGTATATTCAGCGGTTTGTACCGCGCCGCCGATCGTCCGGTTGCGCTCGAAAATCGCGGTTTTCCAGCCTTTGAGCGACAGATGCGCGGCGCAGGCCAGACTGTTGTGGCCCGCTCCGACAAAGATGGCGTCGAACTCGCTCACGCCCCCACCCTAAAATGCTTTATGCTTAAAGATAATTGCAGATGCATATGTTTTCGTCTAGTAGGATATTAAGGGCCGCTACGAGCCTTGATGATCACCAGACAAGAGGGAACGAAGACCATGGACACGCAAAAACTCCTCGGCGAGGTCGCCGGCCAGTTGCTTTCGGGCGCCATCAAGGTGGTCGACCTGTCGGCGCCGCTCGGGCCGAACACGCCGCTGATCAAGCTGCCGCCGGAACTCGCCGTCGACACGCCGAAGGTCGAGATCCACGCCATCTCCAAATACGACAAGAACGGYCCGTGGTGGGCCTGGAACTGGCTGAAGCTCGGCGAGCATTCGGGCACGCATTTCGACGCGCCGCAGCATTGGATCACCGGCAAGGACTATCCGGACGGCGCAACCGACACCATTCCGGTTCAGAGCTTCGTCGGTCCGGTCAACGTCATCGACTGCTCCAAGGAAGCAGCCGCCGACCACGATTTCCTGCTGACCGTCGACCATATAAAGGCCTGGGAGGCCAAGCATGGCGCGATCAACCCCGGCGAATGGGTGGTGATGCGCACCGACTGGTACAAGCGCAACGGCTCGGAGGCCGAGTTCCTCAACGCCAACGAGACCGGCCCGCACACCCCCGGACCGACGGCGGAAGCCATCCAGTTCCTGATCAGCAAGGACATCAAGGGCTGGGGCTCGGAGACGATCGGCACCGATGCCGGCAAGGCCGGCGGCATGGAGCCGCCGTTCCCGGCGCACACGCTGATGCACAAGGCCAATCGTTATGGGCTGGCCAGTCTCTGCAACCTCGACCAGCTGCCGCCGAAAGGCGCGATCCTGATCGCGGCGCCGCTCAAGATCGAGCACGGCACCGGCAGCCCGATCCGCGCGCTGGCGCTGGTGCCGGGCAAGTAAGGCGGCGTGGCGGTCTTCGGGAGAAGATCATGCTCGCAGGCAACGGAGTGATGATGGATAGAGGGGGGCAGCCTCGCGGCGTTGGCGCCCACCCGCCTTTGTCCTGCCGGACATCTCCCCCTCAAGGGGGGAGATTGGCAGCTTCCGCGCCCTGCTCATTCTTGCGGCGTTGGCGATTGGCGAAAGCCGTCGCGACAATCGATCTCCCCCCTAGAGGGGGAGATGTCCGGCAGGACAGAGGGGGGCGCCGTAGAGCGCCAACCCATGCGATTGGACGTCACTTCGCAACGGTCTGGAGCCTCCAATGACCGCGCCCGATCACATCATCGTCGGCAGCGGCATCAACGCCCTGGTCTGCGCGGCGATGCTTGGCGCCAAGGGTGCCAAAGTGCTGGTTCTCGAGCGCAACGACCGCATCGGCGGCTGCATGCGCACCGACGAGATCACGGCGCCCGGCTTCGTCCATGACGTAATGGCGACGACCTTCGTGCTGTTCATCACCTCGCCGGCCTTTGCAGCACTTGGCAAGGATCTCGCGCGGCACGGGCTGGAGTTCTGCCACACCGCCGCACCCACCGGCGTGCTGCGGCCCGACGGCAGCCATGCGGTGCTGACCACAGACCGGGCCGCCAATGTCGCGGCGCTGAACGGAATAGCCTCGGGCGACGGCGACCGCCATGGCGGCGATGTCGGCGGCATCGAGCGCAATGCCGGGCTACTCTTCGGCCTGCTCGGCGGCGCGCTCTGGTCCTATCCGACGACGAAGCTATTAGCCGGCGAGGCCTGGCGGCGCGGCGCGCGCAGCCTTGCCGCCTTCATGGGCGAAGCGCTGGTGCCGGCGCGCGGCTGGCTGGAAACCGGCTATACATCCGATATCGTCCGCGCGCTCTGGGCGCCCTGGGTGCTGCATGCCGGGCTTGGACCGGAAGACGCCTTCTCCGGCCAGATCGCCAAGGTCATCGCCTTCGCGCTGGAAGCCGCCGGCGCGCCGATCGTCAAGGGCGGCGCCAGGAACCTGCTCGCTGCCTTCGAGGCCCTGATCAAGGAACGCGGCGGCGAAATCCGCGCCAACGCCGATGTCGCCTCGATCGTGCAGAGCGGCGGCCGCGCCAGCGGCGTGCGGCTCGCCTCGGGCGAGACGCTGACGGCGGGCAAGAGCGTCATCTGCTCGGTCACGCCGACCCAGCTTTACGGGCGACTGCTCGGCAAGGACGCGCCGGAGGCGGCCGTAAAAGCGACGCGGGATTATCGCTACGGAAAAGGCAACTTCCAGATCCACTACGCTTTGAACAAGCCGCCGGCCTGGCGCGGCGAGGGCCTCGACAAGGTCGCGCTGCTGCATCTGACCCCGGGCCTCGACGGCGTCTCCAAGGCTTGCAACGAGGCGGTGCGCGGCCTGCTCCCGGAAGTGCCGACGATCTGCGTCGGCCAGCCGCATGCGCTCGATCCGTCGCGCTGCCCGGACGGCAAGGCGATCCTTTGGCTGCAGCTTCCGGAGGCGCCGCGCCACATCAAGGGCGATGCCGCCGGCAAGCTCGAAGCGCCAGCCGACGGACGATGGACGGAGGCGCTGCGCGAGGCCTACGCCGACCGGGCCGAGGCAATCCTCGCCAGCCATATCGAGGGCTTCCGCGAGACCATCATCGCGCGCCGCGCCTATTCGCCGGCCGATCTTGAAGCGATGAACATCAACCTGGTCGGCGGCGATCCCTATGGCGGTTCGTCCACCATCGACCAGTCCTTCCTGTGGCGACCGTTCAAGGCGAGCCGCAACCACGAGACCGGCATCAAGGGCCTGTATCATATCGGCGCCTCGACCCCTCCGGGTGCGGGCCTCGGCGGCGGCTCCGGCTTCCTTTTGGCGGGGAGGCTTTGATGGAACAGAAGCTTCCGGAAAATCGCCAGCGCATCTCGACCCTCGGCGAGATCGGCCTGCAGCAATTCGCGCCCTATCTGATGAACCGCATCATGGGCCGCTACAACGCCACCTTGCGCGAGGATTTCCGCAAGCAGGGCCTGACCATCCCGCAGGTGCGCACACTGGCCGTGCTCTCGGTCGCCGACGGCGTCACCGTCAACGATCTCTCGGTCTATACGGTGATCGAGCAATCGACCTTGAGCCGGACGCTGGATGCGCTGGAAGGGCAGGGCCTGGTGCGGCGCGAGCAGGGCGTCACCGACAGCCGTTTCCGCCATGTGTTCCTGACTGATGACGGACGGGCGCTCTTCACGCGCGCGTGGCCCGCCATGCACGACGCTTTCGAGGCCATGTTCGACGGTGTCGACGATGCCGAATATGCCGCGCTGATCGCGATTCTCCAGAAGATGCTGAAGAATATCCGCAAGCACGATATTTGAGTTTGATGGGACGCGCCGCCACCAAGGGCGGCAACGGAAGGAGGCAGAAATGGCCGAACGGTCTTTTGCCAAGGAAGTCGAAAAACTGAGGCTGGGCGCCGGCGAGGAATTTGCCGGCGAAGGCATCCTCGCTATCACCAAGGCGCTGCTGCAATGCGGCGTCGGCTATGTCGGCGGCTACCAGGGTGCGCCGATCAGCCATCTGATGGACGTGCTTGCCGACGCGCAGGAAATCCTCGGCGAGCTCGGCGTGCATTTCGAGGCGAGCGCCTCGGAAGCCACCGCCACCGCTATGCTCGCCGCTTCCGTGCATTACCCGATCCGCGGCGCCGCCACCTTCAAGTCGACGGTCGGCACCAATGTCGCTTCCGACGCGCTGGCCAATCTGGCCTCGGGCGGCGTCACCGGCGGCGCRCTGATCATCGTCGGCGAGGACTATGGCGAGGGCTCCTCCATCATGCAGGAGCGCAGCCATGCCTTCGCCATGAAGAGCCAGGTCTGGCTGCTCGATCCGCGCCCGAACCTGCCCTCGATCGTCAAGGCGGTCGAGGACGGCTTCGAATTGTCGGAAGTGTCGAACACGCCGGTGATGCTGCAGGTGCGCATCCGCTGCTGCCACGTGCATGGCCATTTCATCGCCAAGGACAACAAGCGGCCGCCAATGTCGGTGGCCGACGCGCTGTCGGCGCCGCGCCGCGACACCGGTCGCATCGTGCTGCCGCCCGCTTCCTTTCTGCATGAGAAGGAGAAGGTCGCCAAGCGCTGGCCGGCCGCCGTCAACTTCATCCGCGAGCGCAAGATCAACGAGATGTTCGGGCCGAACCACGGCTCGGTCGGCATCGTCATGCAGGGTGGCATGTATAATTCGGTGATCCGCGCGCTGCAGCGACTTGGCCTCGCCGACACCTATGGCGACACGGACGTGCCGCTTTATGTGCTGAACGCCGTCTATCCGCTGGTCGATGACGAGTTCCTCGCCTTCTGCGAGGGCAAGCAGGCGGTGCTGGTCGTGGAGGAGGGGCAACCCAACTACATCGAACAGGCCTTTGCCGCCATGCTGCACAAGGCCGGGCGCGGCACGAAGCTGGTCGGCAAGGAGCATCTGCCGATGGCCGGCGAATATACCGGACAGGTGATGCTCGACGGCATCGGCTCCTTCCTGCGGGCGAACGCCCCGCATCGGCTGCCGGGTGAGGTGAGGGCGCCGAACAAGCTGGGCGAGGGCGTCGAYACGGCTGACATCGTCAACGTCGTCCCGGGCCGCCCGCCCGGCTTCTGCGTCGGCTGCCCGGAGCGTCCGATCTTCGCGGCGACCAAGCTGGTCGAGCAGGAACTCGGCAAGCACCACATCGCATCCGATATCGGCTGCCATCTGTTCTCGATCATGCCGCCCTTCGAGCTCGGCGCCACCACCATGGGCTATGGGCTSGGKCCSGCCTCGGCGTCGGCCTTCAACTCGCCGGAGGCCAAGCGCCGCTCGATCTCCTTCGTCGGYGAYGGCGGCTTCTGGCACAACGGCCTGACCTCCTCGATCGGCAACGCSGTCTTCAACAAGAATGAYGGCGTCATCGTCATCGTCGACAATTTCTATTCGGCCGCYACCGGCGGCCAGGACATCCTGTCSTCGCGYGCCTCGAACCGCACCAAGTCGACCAAGCATCCGATCACCGARGCGGTGAAGGGCATGGGCGTCAAATGGCTGCGCCACATCGACCGCACCTATGATGTCGGCAAGATGCAGGCCGCAYTGCGCGAGGCGCTGACCACCGAGGAGAAGGGGCCGAAGGTCATCGTCGCCTCCTCCGAATGCATGCTGAACCGCCAGCGCCGCGAAAAGCCGCTGGTCGACAAGGCGATCAAGGCGGGGACGCGCATCGTCAAGCCGAAATTCGGCGTCGACGAGGACGTCTGCACCGGCGACCATGCCTGCATGCGGCTGTCGGGCTGCCCGTCGCTGTCGGTGAAGACGCTCGACGATCCGCTGCGCGACGATCCGGTGGCGAGCATCGACCAGAACTGCGTCGGCTGCGGCAATTGCGGCGAGGTGGCGGATGCCGCCGTGCTCTGCCCGTCCTTCTACCGCGCCGATGTCGTTCACAATCCCAGCCGCTGGGACCGTTTCCTGGAAAGCGGGCGCCGCGCCGTGATCGGCCTTTTGCAGCGCCGCCGCGAGAGCCGCCGCCTGATGTTCGCCGATGCTTGACCAGTCCTCTCCCTTGCGCTCGAAGACGGGCGCCCATGATGACGAACGCGTCATCAAGCTCGCCGTGCTTGCCGTCGGCGGCCAGGGCGGCGGCGTGCTCGCCGACTGGATCACCGACGTCGCCGAGCGCAACGGCTACATCGCGCAGTCGACGTCCGTTGCGGGCGTCGCGCAGCGCACGGGCGCCACGATCTATTACATCGAGATGGCCCGCGACACCGGCCGGCTGCCGGTCTTCGCTCTGTCGCCCTCGCAGGGCGACGTCGACATCCTGATCGCCGCCGAGTTGATGGAAGCCGGCCGCGCCATCATCCGCGGTTTCGTTACGCCCGAGCGCACGACGCTGATCGCTTCCTCGCACCGCATCGCCGCGGTCTCGGAAAAGATCGAGCCGGGCGACGGCCGTGCGTCGTCGGAGAAGGTGCATGCGACGGCTGTGGCTGCGGCCAAGCGGTTCATCGCCTTCGACATGGAAAAGATCGCCGCCGAGAACGGCACCATGATCTCGGCCAGCCTGCTCGGCGCGCTGGCCGGTTCCGATACGCTGCCCTTCACCCGCGACAGCTACGAGCAGGCCATCGGAGCCGGCGGCCGTGGTGTGAAGCCGAGCCTTGCCGCCTTCGGCGTCGCCTATGATCGCGCGCGCGGGATCGCTGCTCCGGTCGCCGACACGGCTGCGGAGAAGCCTGCCGTTGCCGAAAGCAAACCGGCGCCAAAGGTCAGCGGGCCTGAAACATTGCTCAGGGGTTGGCAGGGTCTCGCCGCTCGCGTCGCGGCGCTGCCGGAACCCGTGCGCGACATGGCCGGACGTGGCCTGAAGAAAGTCGTCGACTTCCAGGATATCGCCTATGGCGTCGAATATCTCGACCGGCTGGAGAAGGCTATCGCCGTGGACAATGCGGAGCGTGGCTATGCGCTGTCGATTGCCGCCGCCAAACACCTCGCCAACGCCATGTGCTACGACGACATGATCCGCGTCGCCGATCTGAAAACGCGCTCGACCCGCGATCTGCGCGTGCGCAAGGAGGTCGGCGTCAGGGAAGGTTCGGTCCTGCAGGTCACCGAATATTTCCACCCGCGCATCGAGGAATTCTGCGGCACGCTGCCGGCGGGACTGGGCAGCTACATCGAAAGCCGGCCGAAGCTCGCCGCCTTCCTCGACCGCCGCATCAATCGCGGCCGCCACATCCGCACCGACAGTTTTTCCGGATTCGCCATGCTGTGGTTCATCGCCGGCCTGCGCCGCTGGCGCCGCCGCCTGCTGCGCCACAAGGTGGAGGTCGAGCACCTGGAGCGCTGGTATGGACTGGCGCTCGCCCTTGCGCGCGAAAACTATGCGCTCGGCACGGAGATCCTGAATTGTCGCCGGCTAATCAAGGGTTACAGCGACACCCATGCCCGCGCCCAGTCGAAATTCGACCGGGTGCTGTCGGCGCTTCCCATGCTCGAGGGTCGCGACGATGCCGCCGACTGGATCAGGCGGCTCCGCGAGGCCGCGCTGAAGGACGAAAAGGGCGACATGCTCGACGGCGCGTTGAAGACCGTGGCGACGCTGTAGGGCGTCACGCGATCAGATCGCGCATCGGCTTGACTGCCGCCGAGTCCGGAAACACCTTGTCGCCGAGCACGGCTGGCGACAGGCCGAACTGGTCGGCGAGCAGCCCTTTCAGCACGGCGCGCACATCGCTGGTCGGCGCGAGGTCGCGCTGTTCGTAAAGCTGAGCCGGCTTCAGGCCGGGCCAGTCGGCCATGACGCGCCCGCCCTTGATCGCGCCGCCGGCGAGCAGCGCCACTGTGCCCGTGCCATGGTCGGTGCCGACCGTGCCGTTGATGCGGGCGGTGCGCCCGAATTCGGTGATGGCGACGATCGCCGTATCCCGCCAGCGCGCGCCGAGTCCGTTCTGGAATTCCTCGAACGCGCCGTCGAGGCCGCCGAGCAGGTTGGCGAGCCTCCCCGTGGCGCCGCCTTCGTTGATATGCGTGTCCCAGCCGTCGAAGGCGAGCGCGGCGATGCGCGGTCCGTCATCGGCCGCCATCAGCCGGGCGGCGCCCTGCGCGGCCTGGCGCATGCCGGCCGCATTGTCGAGGCCGCCCTTCGGCTTCATCGCCTTGGTGCCAAGCTGGTCGCTCATCGCCATCCGGTCGGCATCGAGGCCCTTCCGCAGCGCCGCCGCCAGCACCGGATCGCGATGGTTGTAGAGATCGAGCACGCGCTCGGCCAGCGCATCGCCCGGCGCCGGCAAGGCCTGCGGTGCCCAGCCGAGCACGGGCGCGCCGCCCCGGATCACCAGCGGCGTCGACGGCCCGACCGCCAGCCCGCCGAGCTTGGCCACCCGGTCGCCCTTCGGCAGGTTTTCCAGCGCACGGTTGAGCCAGCCCGTGGTCGCATTGCCGGGTCCCGGCAGGCCGCTCTCGAGAACGTCCTGCCCATCGAAATGCGAACGGTCGCGGTAGCCGGTGGCGGCGGCGTGCACGACGGCCGCCTGGCCCGCCTTGAACAGGCGCGCAAACACCGGCATCGCCGGATTGACCGCGAAGAAACCGTCGAGCGGCAACGCCGCGTTCGGCCCCGAGAGCGAGAGCGCGATGTCGCCATGCAGGCCGGCATAGTCCGGATCGCCGACCGGGCCGACCGTCGACAGTCCGTCGAGCGCGCCACGCAGCACGATGACGATCAGGCGCGGATCGCGGTTGTCGGCGGCACGGGCGAAGCGCGGCAGATAGGCCCACGCAAACAGCGCGCCGCCGGTCATCAGCACGGCGCGGCGTGAGGGCGTGGGCGTTTCGCAAAGAAGGCTCATAGCGACGTCTCCATAGCTTGTTCAGCGGCGCTGAAATTCCGGGGCCATCAACAGCAGCGCCAGCGCCTGCTGCCTGGACTCGGCGCGCGCAATCGCCTGTCGCGTCTCGGGCGAGGCGGAGGCGCCGACCACCACGTCGAGTCTTTCGTTCGGGTTGCCGATGTCGCTCGCCTGCCGGGCCGCCTGCCAGGCGATGTCGAGGCGTGTCTTCATGCCTTCGGCCGACGCCCAGGCGTCCGCCTGGTCGGCAAAGCCGTTCGGGCCGGGCGGTTCCCAGAGCGGCTCGCCCAAGGCCCTCAGCCAGCCAAGCGTGCGTTGCGGCTCGTTGCCGGCGGATGGGCCGACCGCCCGTCTCAGGGCGACGACATAGTCGATCGGCGACCGCAGCTTGGTCAGCGGCATCGACCAGGCCTGCGGCATGTCGATCAGTGCCTGTGCGAGCGACATGAGATTGCCGTCCGTCTTGACGAAGACATCGGCGAGGTGGGCGACCGCCGCCGGCGGCGGGTTGTCAGCGATGAAATGGCGGGCGAGCTTGATTGCGATGTGCTGCGCGGTCGCCGGCTGGCGGGCGATGTCGTTGAGCGCCGCCTCCGCCTGGCCCATGCCGCCGTCCGGATAGGTCTTGCCGAGCAGCATCGCCTTGCCGGGCTGGTGCGCATTGGCGTTGAACACGAAGGTTCCGGGCTCGCCCAGGCGTCCCTCGCGTCCGGCCATCGTCCAGCCGGTCAGCATGCCGGCAAAGCTGGTGACGTCGGCCTGGCTGTAGCCGCTGCCGACACCCAGCGTATGCAATTCCAGGATCTCGCGGGCGAGGTTCTCGTTAAGCCCGCGKGTTCGCCTCTTGCCGGCGCGGGAATCGGGACCGATCGACTGCTGGTTGTCGAGATAGAACAGCATCGCCGGATGATGCTCGACCGCCAGCAGCATGTTGGCGAAATGGTCGAGCACGAAGGGGCGGATCGCCTCGCGCTCGAAGGCGCCGGCGCTGGCCCGCACGACCTGGCCTTTGGCGGCCGAGACGCAGAAATGGTTCGACCAGAAGGCGACCAGCCGCTCGACGAAGCCGGGGCCTGCGTCGAGCGCCCTGTCGAAACGCGCCTTCGCCTCGGCCCTGTAGATGTCGGCTTCCACCGGCGGCACGGCCGGCTTGGCTGCTGCCGTCCCGGGCTGATCGGCCGGTGCGTCCATCGCGGTCTGCTGCATCGACGCTTCCGCCATGCGCGCCCGGGCAGCCTTGCGCTCGGTATTGGCCGTGATGCTGGCCTGGATGGCGGCGGTGCTGTCGAGCAGCCCGGCATTGGCCGGATCGTCGGGGGAAATGAGCGCGATGTCTTGCTGCTTGAGCTCGGCCTTGAGATAGCCGCGCGCATCGCCGGCGATCTTCTTCAGGTCGTCGCCAGGTCGTGCGCCGAGGCCGAAGCGGTTGAGCGCGACCAGGGCCGGATCCGGCGGAACGGCATTTGAGTTGGATATGGCCAATGCAGCCTCCATCGCGGGCCGACGCAAATCGCGCCGGCCGTCAGGTYGGAAGGCTCCCGATGCCGGCRCGCCGGCACCAGGAGAGACGCTAGATCCGGATGATTTCAGGTCGAGTCGACCTGAAATCTGAATCCGGCTCTAAATCCAAGAGATAGAGCATGATGTCGTCCGAAAACCGCTTCACACTTTTCGGCATCAWGCTCTGGTGTCTTACCAGCGRCGCCAGTGGTACCAGCGATGRTAGGGGTGCCAGGCCGGGCCGATATAGATGCTCGGTCCGCCCCAATAGTARTAGTCCGGATAGTACACGCGGCGGTAGGGAACGCAGCGTCCCCACCGGTTGGGGTGCCAGCCGGGGCCGCAGCCCCAGGCCACAYGCTCGACTAGCGMCGGCGCCGCAGGCGCAAGCGGCGYYATCGGCATCGCCGAGGCAGCGCTTGCCGCCACCGTCCCGCCGATGGCGAGCGCGGCAGCGACAGAGTATTTCGTCAGACCGTTCATGGGATACTCCCGAATGTTATCGAGGTTGAAACCGACCTGCCCGCATCGAGCGGCAGCAGGCTTGTCCCTCTTCCCTTCAACGGGTGTGTGTCCCTGTTTCCGTCGCTGCTCACTGCGCTTTTTTTGCAGGCGTCGGCCGCTGCCTGCCGACATTGCGCAGCAAACCCTCGGCCAGCAGACGCCGGTCCTCGAGCGAGCTCGACGCGGCGAACTCGACGATGCGCTGTTCCAGCCGGGTGCGGATGGCGGCATCGGCGTTGCGCGCCCGCTCCAGCGCCGCCGCGAGCGCTGGCGTGTCGAGCGTGGGCTGTTGCAGAAGATCGGCCGCCTCGCGCCTAGCCTGCTGCCCGTCGACGATGATCTGGCGCGACTCCCTACGAACATCGCGCAATGCCTGGCGGAATGCCTCGCGGTCGTCGGCGGGAAGCTTTCCGCCAGCCGATTCCAGCGAGTAGCCCGGGTTGCTGCGGCCGATCAGCCATCCGGCGCCGCCTGCCAGGGCGCCGATGAGAAAGACGTTCAGCACCAGCGATGCCGCGACAAGGCGAGGGCTCATAGGTCTTCCTCCGTGCGGGAGGCGTCGGGACCGGCATCGCCGAACGAGGTCGCGTTGGCGTCCATCACATAGTGATCGGAAGGAGCATCCGGGCTGACGACGGTGACCAGCGCCAGTCCGGCAACGGCTCCCGCGAGGCCGATGCCGGCAAGCCCGAAGCCCAGCCACCACAGCCGCCGGCGCCGCCCTTGCCTGACCCGTGTCGCGGCCGTCGCGACGATCGCGCCATGCAGCGCGGGGCTTGGGGCATCGACGCGGTTGCGGTCGAGCAAGATGTCGAGCCTGCCGGCGCGCTCAAGGATGGCGCGGCCTTCCGCGCTCTCGGCAAACAGCGAAGCCGCCGCCCGCTCGGCCTGCGGCCAGCGGCGCAGCGCGCCGCCATAGGCGTCAGCCAGCGCGGCGAAGCGCTTGGCGTCCATCGGATCGTCGGCGATGTTGCGATTCTCAGCCATCTCTTTCCCCCTTCGACCATTTCGGCGTGGCTTCCCACGCCACTGCCCACGATACCGGCAATTCCTTTGCCGCCTCAGTCATCGCCGTCGTCTCCGATGAGCATGGCCTGCATCGCGCGCCGGCCGCGCGCGAGCAGGCTTTCCAGCGCATCGACGCTGACCTGCATGGCGTTGGCGGCCTCAATGTTGGACAGATCCTGATAATAGACCAGCACGATCGCCTCGCGCTGGCGCGGCGCGATGCGCTGCAACGCGGTCTGCACGCGTCGCTCGTCGTCGCCGGGAAGGGCGTCTGGAAGCGCTGCCTCATCGGCCACCTCCGGCAGTTCGTCGGTGGTCCATTCGCGCCGGCGCCGCAGCCGGTCGTAGCAGAGGTTGAGCGCCACGCGATGGACCCAGGTGTCGAAACGCGCGTGGCCCTGGCGCCAGCCGGAAGCATGGCGCCAGATGCGCACGAAGGTTTCCTGGGCGACGTCCTCGGCCTCGGCCGGATCGCCCAGCATGCGCGTGGCCAGAGCCAGGATGCGCGGCAGCTTGCGCGCAACCATCGCCTGCACGGCCGCCATATCGCCGGCGCTGATGCGGCGTATCATGTCTTCGTCCGGATCGGCGCCCATCAGCCGAGGCGCTCCCAAGTCTCATTGCGCTGCATAACCTCTCGGTCATTGCTCCTGATTGGGAGCGGTTTTGTGGCCCGGCCGTTCGTCGGCGCTGAGCACGCCGTCGCCATTCTTGTCCAGCTTGGCGAAGCGTTTGGCGAGGAAGGCGTCGAGCTCGGACTTGTCGATGAAGCCGTCCTTGTTGGTGTCGATGCGCGCGAAGGACTTGGCCGGATTGCCCTCGGCGTTGCGCTTCTCCTGGAATGCCGTCCACTCGGCCAGGCTGATCTTGCCGTCGCCGTCGGTGTCGGCGGCCATCAGCGCCTTTTCCCGGCGCGCGACGAACGTTTGAAGCGTGATGCCGGGCTTTGCGGTGGCGGAAGCTGGCGCGCCCGGCGCCGTGGCGGCTGGGGCGAGTGTGGGTGTCGTTGCCTGGGCGGCCGCGGCGGCGGTCTGCAAGCCAAGGGCAACGACCAATATCGAACGGCCGATCATGCTCTTTCGTCTCCGGTTGGCGCATGGCCAACGGCGGCCGCGCTTCAGCCCTTAAACGCCGCGACGAGCAAAATCCGTCGGTCGCTCCGTCGAGATGACCTGAAGCAAGGGCCGGGCAACGCCGGATCGAGGCGTTTGCCCGGCAATCGCCGGGGCTATTTCGGCTGGTCGACCACCACCAACTGGTCCGGCTTGAAGCCCGCATGTTGCGGGGTCCAGACGTCGCCCTCGCGGTTGAACCAGTGGCACAGATAAGTGCCCGATGCCGCGCCGTCGCTCACCGTCATCTCCGGGCCTCCGGATTTCAGCCTGACGACGTCTCCGGTCTTGAAATTATAGGGCATTTTGACCTCCTATGCTGACACCCCGAGTTTCCCACCGGCCGGGGTTTTCGACAATGGCCGCCGGGCTTTCCGCAATGGCTCCGCCTTCCCGTCCCAGCGCCGATATCGTTTTGTTGGGCGGTAAGGTTGCGGGTGCCGCTTGCGGCGGCTATGCCGGTCGCAAACTCCTGACGAGAGGCAGAGACCGATGAACGTCCTTTCCACCTCCAAATCGCATGGCGGCATCCAGGGCGTCTATTCGCACGCCTCCGAGGCCTGCGTCTGCGACATGACCTTTGCCGTCTTCGTGCCGCCCCAAGCCAAGGAGAAGCCGCTGCCTGTCCTCTGGTACCTGTCGGGCCTCACCTGCACGCATGCCAATGTCATGGACAAGGGCGAGTACCGCCGCTTGGCGGCCGAACTTGGCCTCGTCGTGGTATGCCCCGACACCAGCCCGCGTGGCCCTGACGTTCCCGACGAAAAGGACAATTGGCAGTTCGGTTGCGGCGCCGGCTTCTACCTCGACGCGACGCAGCCGCCTTATGCAAGAAACTACCGCATGTACTCCTATGTCAGCGAGGAATTGCCGGCGCTGGTCGCCGCCAATTTTCCGGTCGACATGTCGCGCCAATCGATCTTCGGTCATTCGATGGGAGGCCATGGCGCGCTGACGATCGCATTGAAGAATCCCGGGCGCTTCCGGAGCTGCTCGGCTTTTGCGCCGATCGTGCAACCGAGCACTGCCGGCTGGTCGCGGCCGGCGCTCGAAAAATATCTCGGACCGGACGAGAAGAACTGGCGCGCCTACGACGCCACGCTGCTCATAGAGGACGGTCGTCGCATCAGTGAGCTTCTCGTCGACCAGGGCGCGGCCGACGGCTTCCTCCAGGACGGTCTGCGTCCCTGGCTGCTCGATGAAGCTTGCCGGAAGGCCGGCATCGTGCTGACGTTGCGCATGCAGGACGGCTACGACCATTCCTACAACTTCATCTCGACCTTCATGGACGACCACCTGAAGTGGCACGCGGAGCGGCTTTCCCGCTGAGACGCGATCTGACGGCACAGTGCGGGTGCGAGCCGCCGGAACTATGACGCTGGATGGGGAAGTGGTGCCGCTTGCGTGACTCGAACACGCGACCCCATCATTACGAATGATGTGCTCTACCAACTGAGCTAAAGCGGCCCGGGAAGCGACTGGGCTTCCAGAATGCGCTGCGTGATAGACTCAACCGTCCGTTAATTCAAGATGGGCTATGGCGAATTCCGGTCCCGCGGCCGGCAATTCCTGTTGGCGGCGTGTCGCGCTATCGGTGGCGGGTGCCTGCCGCGGTGGCCCTCTTCGACCGGCGGTTGCTGTCGGGCGCCCTGGTTCGAGCCGGGCGATRGCGACGAAATATGTTGATTCTCCAATTAAAACCGCCGAAATGGCTCGGATGCGCCGGCAAGGCAGGCGCTCGCCCGTTGATTGATTGGTCGGCTGCGGCTAACGATCAGGCAAGTGTGAGCGAACGTGCAGAGGGAACTCGCTTGGACGCCATCGAGAAAGCGATCCGCAACGCCTTCGAAAAGGGCAATCCAGAGGACCGCGCGTTTCGCGAGAGGGTCTACCGGTCGGCCTTTGCCGCGCTGGACCGTGTCTTGCAGGCCAACCCGAATGTGACGGTGGAAGCGGCGATCAGCCGCCGCAAGGCGGTGCAGGCCAAGATCGCCGAGATCGAATCGGAATTCCTGCCGGCCGTTCCGGACGTCACGCTGCCCCCCGAGAGTGTTGCACCCTCGGTGGCCGCTGTGCCCGAGCCCGTGGTGGGTGCTCCGGTCCAGGCTTCCGCGCCGTCGGTGGACGCGCCGCGCCCTCCAGCCCAATCGACCTCTTCGCCAGCGATCACCGTCGATGGACCGGTGCAGCCCGACGCGTCGGATGCGCCGCGCTCGCGCGTGCTGCCGCGCGTGCCCGACATCATGCCGTCCGAAACCGCGCTTCCCGACGCGCCGATGCTGGATGATTCGCCCGGAGCGCCCGTCGGGAACGGCGCGGAGGTGGCGCCCGATCGCGACGAGCGGCGGATCAGGGGACGGCGGTTGCCGTTGACCGCGATCTTCGTCGTCGCGACGCTGCTGGCCGCGGCCGGCATCGGCCTCTATTTCGCGAAGCAGACCGGCGTCTTCAAGACGGCCGCGCAACTCGACACCGGCCCGCCGGAAACGCCTCCGACGCTGGAAAGCGAGGACTCCGCGCAGCCGGCCGGCACCGGCTCGCCGCAAAAGCCCGGCCAGGTGGACCAGTCCAGGAACTGGATCAACGTCTTCTCGCCGAGCGATCCGACACATGTCAGCGCGCCGTCCGACGCCAGCGCCGAGGTGACGAAGGACGACACCGGCCAGTTCCTGCGCATCCGTTCCGGCGCGTCGGGCTCGGCGATCGCCTTCGACGTCGGGCAGGGTGTGCTGGAAAAGCTCGCCGGCAAGCATGCCATGTTCGACATCATCGCCCGCTCGCAAGAGGGCAAGGAGACGCAGATCTCGGTCGACTGCAATTTCGGTGAGTTCGGCGATTGCGGCCGCAAGCGCTACGCGGTTGGCCAGCAGCGCAACGAGTATCTGTTCGACGTGCAATTCCCGGACAAGCATCCCGGAGCCGCCGGCACCATCGCCATCAACTCCGACTTCGACAAGCAGGGCAAGTCGGTCGATATCTACGAGATACGCGTTTCGATCGCGGAGTGACTAACCCGCCGACGCAGGCGCTCCACCCCACCCGCGCCTGCGGCGCGACCTCCCCATCGAGGGGAGGTAGGGCGCAGCGCTTGCCGCCGCTTTCGGCTATGCGGAGGCACAACCTCCTACCTCCCCTCGATAGGGAGGTCGGCGCGAAGCGCCGGGTGGGGTGAAGCGCATGCGTCGGATCATTCTAGCGGTCCAGCAGCGCCTGCAGCGACTCGATGCGGTCGGCCTCGGCCGACGGCTTGTCCCAGCGCAGCCGTGAGATGCGCGGGAAGCGCATGGCGACACCCGATTTGTGGCGCGTCGAACGGTTGAGGCCTTCGAAGGCCACTTCCAGCACCAGGCCATTCTTGCGGTCGGCGCGCACCGAGCGCACCGGCCCGAACCGTTCGACCGTGTTGTCGCGGACATATTTGTCGATCTCTCTCAGCTCCTCGTCGGTGAAGCCGAAATAGGCTTTGCCGACCGGCACCAGCTCGTCCGCCCCCGCCTCCCCGATCCGCCAGACGCCGAAAGTGTAGTCGGAATAGAAGGAGGAGCGCTTGCCGTGGCCGCGCTGGGCATACATCAGCACCGCGTCGACCGTGTGCGGATCGCGCTTCCACTTGAACCAGGGACCTTTCGGCCTGCCCGCCAGATACGGCGAATCCCAGCGCTTCAGCATCACCCCTTCGATGATCGGATGCGGCGGCGCCTGCCGCAGACGCTCCAGGGCCTCCCAATCGGGGAATTCGACCAGGGGTGAGAGATCGAAACGACCGGGGTCGAGTGTCCCGACGAAGGCTTCGAGCCGCTTGCGGCGCTCGGCGAAGGGCAGCGCGCGCAAATCCTCGCCGTCGATCTGCAGCGCATCGTAGCAGCGCATGAAGGCCGGATAGCGCTGCTGGATCTTTGCCGACACGCTCTTGCGGTTGAGCCGTTGCTGCAGGTCGGAAAAGGTTCCCGTGGCTTCCCTAGGGTCGCCGACCAGCAACTCGCCGTCGAGCGCCGCCTCAAAATGCATCGCAGTGGCCACGTCGGGAAAGGCGCCCGACACATCGTCGCCGGTGCGCGAGTAAAGCCGGCGAATGCCGCCTTCGCACACCGCCTGCACGCGGATGCCGTCCCATTTCCACTCCGCCGCATAGTCGGCCGGATCGAGTTTTTCGAGGTCGCCGTCGTCGACCGCATTGGAGAGCATGACCGGCCGAAACAGCGCGAGCGCCGCGCTCCTCGGCTTTTCCGCACGGCCTTCCAGCCACGCGAACAGTTCGGTGTAAGGCGGCGTCAGTCCGTACCAGAGCTCCTCGATCTCGGCGATATCGACCTCGCCGAGGTCGGCAAGCGCCTGCTTGGCAAGCCGCGCCGACACGCCGATGCGCAAGCCGCCCGTGACCAGCTTGATGATGGCGAAGCGGGCCGAGATGCTGGCGCTGTCGAGCAGCCTTGCCAGCACCTGCGGTCCGTCGGAGCGGCTCGCCGCCTGCAGCTTGCCCACCACCTCGCCAAGCGTCGGTATGTGGTTCGGGATGTGGCCGGCAGGCTGCGGCCAGACCAGGGAAACGGTCTCGGCAAGATCGCCGACATAGTCGTAGGAATAGCCGAACAGCACCGGATCCATGCGCTCGACCACCAGCGTGCGCAGCATCGCCGGCTTCACCGCCGCGATCGAAAGATCACCCGTGATCGCCGCCAGCGCCAACCCGCGATCGGGATCCTCGACGCTGCGGAAATAGTCGGTGAGCAGCGTCAGCTTGCCGTTGCGCGACGGCGTCAGCACCAGCCGGTCGAGAAGTTCGGCGAAGCGGTTCATGACCGGGTACGCCTGGCCAATGGCGAAAGCCAGCGCGCGGCACCCCCCTCTGACCTGCCGGCCATCTCCCCCTCAAGGGGGGAGATCAGATGTCGCGCTGGCTTTCGCCAATCTTCGACGTGGCAGGAGATGCGCCGACATTGAAGCTGCCAATCTCCCCCCTTGAGGGGGAGATGGCCGGTAGGCCAGAGGGGGGTGCGAAGGATCGCTGCGTCCGCGATTTCTGGGTCGAAAAGCACCATCAATCGCCCTCATCCTCATACCCCACCAGATGCAGCGGCCTGGCCGTAATGCCCTCCAGCTCGCACCAACGCACCAGCGCTTCCTCGCGGCCATGCGTCACCCAGATCTCTTCCGCGCCCGTCTCCTTGATCGTGGCGGTGAGCTCGTTCCAGTCTGCGTGGTCGGAAATGATCAGCGGCAGCTCGACGCCGCCTTGCTTGGCGCGCTGGCGGATGCGCATCCAGCCGGAAGCGAAGCAGGAGATCGGATCGGGGAAGCGCCGCGCCCAGCGGTCGGCGAAGGCCGCCGGCGGGCCGACGACGACGGCGCCGGCGAAATCGGCCTTGCCGCCGCTTTCGACCGTCGCCGGCTCCAGCGTGCCGAGGTCGATGCCCTGGCTCTGGTAGTATTCGCTGAGCTTCGCCAGCGCGCCGTGGATGTAGATCGGCCTGTCATAGCCGGCATCGCGCAGCAGCCGCATCACGCGCTGCGCCTTGCCGAGCGCATAGGCGCCGATCAGATGCGAGCGCTCGAGGAACTGCGCCGCCGACTTCAGCACGCGCGCGATCTCTTCGTGGTCCGGCGGATGCCGGAACACAGGCAGGCCGAAGGTCGCCTCGGTGATGAAGACGTCGCACCGGATGGGCTCGAACGGCAGGCAGGTGGCGTCCTTCTGGCGCTTGTAGTCGCCGGAGGCGACGATGCGCATGCCCCGGTGCTCGACGGCGATCTGCGCCGAGCCCAGCACGTGGCCCGCCGGATGGAAGGTGACGGAGACGCCGTTGATGTCCACCGTCTCGCCGAGCGTCGCTGCCTGTGTCGTCCCGGCAAAATCCTCGCCGTAGCGCAGCCGCATGATGTCGAGCGTCTCTTGCGTGGCGAGCACCGTGTTGTGGCCGGAGCGCGCGTGGTCGGAATGGCCGTGCGTGATCAGCGCCCGGTTCACCGGCCGCACCGGGTCGATGAAGAAATCGCCGGGCGGGCAGTAAAGCCCTTCCGGCCGGGGTTTGAGCAGGTCGCTGGCGCGCATCGCTTCAAGATAGTGGCTAATTTCCGCGCGGGAAGCCTGTTGCAAGAGACTGCTGACTCGTCCTACAGCCGGCTGCCGGCTGCTCGCCGGCGGGATCTAGCCTGCATGAAACCGCTTCAGGCCTCGTCCGGCGACTTGAACGCCGACCGTCGCGCCGACTTCGCCGAGATGCTGTTTGCATCCGGCGAGCCCGCGCAGGCGGCCGAGCTTCTGCTTGGGGCATTGGAACTGGCGCCGCGATGGGCGGCCGGATGGTTCCGCCTCGGTGAGATGCAGGAGGCCGCCGGCCTGCTCGATCAGGCCGCCAAGGCCTGGGCAGTGGCTTTGAAGCTGGAACCGGCGGACCGGCTGGGCGCCACGCTCAAGCTGCATCTGATCGGCCGGGGGGCCGTGGCCGCGGCGCCGCCCAGTGCGTTTGTCGAGACCCTGTTCGATCACTATGCCGACAGCTTCGAGGAGTCGCTGGTCGAAAAACTCGGCTACCGCATGCCGGAGGTTCTCGATCGTGCCATTCGTGCGGCAAGGCCGGGCCGCTTTCGGCTGGCCCTCGACCTGGGATGCGGCACCGGCCTGATGGGCGGAAGGCTGCGGCCGATGGTCGACCGGCTGGAGGGCTACGACATCTCGGCCAGCATGTTGAGGAAGGCGAAAGCCAAAGGCATCTACGATCTGCTGGTCAAGGCCGACCTCCAGGATTTTTCCCATGCCGGTGCGAAAGCCGATCTCGTCGTGGCGGCGGACGTGTTCATCTATGTCGGCGCGCTTGAACGCATCGTGGCGGCGGTAGCCGATGCTCTGGACGATCGAGGCATGTTCGCGTTCTCGGTCGAGACATCCACGGATGACGATGACCTCGCCCTGCAGCCATCACGACGCTACGCGCATTCGGAGGCCTATGTGCGGCGCGTCATTGCCGCCAGCGGGCTTTCCATCCTGTCGCTGGAGAGCGCGACCATCAGGCATGATCGCGGCGAGCCTGTAGAAGGCCTGGCCATCGTGACCGGGAAAGGTCATGCGGTGTAAAGGATCATCAACGCAGCGTTCCTTCACCCCCCTCTGGCCTACCCTCCGCAGCTGCCGCGGAGGACGGGCAGGACAGAGGGGGGTACTGTCCCGCCGGCGCTTGTACTGATCCTATGCTGCGAAAAAGCCCGAATCGCGTGTCGGGGTTGTGTTGGGGCGGATACCGCACGGAGGGAACCCATGCGCTGGAACATGGTGGTGTTGGCGTCTTGCCTGACGGTGGCCGGCTGCGTCGGCGGCACGTCGATGTCGGAACGCCAGGACGCGGACATCCAGTCCTCGCTGCAATATGACGACGTGCCTTGCGATCAGCTGATAGCCAATCGCAACGCACTGGCGCAGCAACACAACCTGCCGGTAACCGCCAAGCCGACTTTCTCCAATCCGGCGATGGGATTCGGYCCGTTCACGCCGGACGTGCGCTCCAAGGCGCAGCGCGACAGCAACAAGGCCAGCGGCGAGATCGATGCCATGAACCGCTCGATCGACCGCCGCGATTGCGGCAAGCCGAAGAAGAAGGAAACGTTCGCGCTGCCTAGAGCSGGATGATTTCGGATCTGGTAGATCCGAAATCTGAATCCGGCTCTAAATCAGGGAGATAGAGCATGATGTCGCCCGAAAATCGCTTCACACTTTTCGGCATCATGCTCTAGCTCGAAGCCTGCTGCGCCGGCTCAGTAGCCTGCTTCGCGGTCGACCAGGTTTTCGAGCTTTTCGCCGCGTTCGAACGCATCCATCTGCCGAAGCATGGCCGGCACCAGATGGGCTGGGTCCGAGGTCGCCGCCGCATGCGGCGTGATGAACACTTTCGGATGGCTCCACAGCGGGCTGGTCTTCGGCAGCGGCTCGACCTCGAACACGTCGAGGCTCGCTTCCTTCAGCGTGCCGTCGTCCAGCGCGCGCAGGATGTCGGCGTCTTTCTGCAGCCGTCCGCGCCCGGCATTGATCAGCACGGCGCCGCCGAGYCCATTGCGCCTGCGCAATTCCTTGAGCAGGCCATRGTCGACGATGCCTTGCGTATGCGGCGTGAGCGGCAAAAGCACCACCAGAATGTCGGTCGCGTTGAGGAAAGGGATCAGCCCTGCCTCGCCGCAATAGGTCGAGACGCCCTGCATCGGCCGCTCGGTGCGCGACCAGCCATTGACCGCGAAGCCGAGCGAGAGCAGCACCGACGCCGCCGCGCGGCCGAGATGGCCGAGACCCATGATGCCGACGGAAATGTCTCCGGCCGGCCGCTGTTGCGGTTCGTGCCAGATCTTCTTCGGCTGCTGTGCCCGATAAAGCGAGCCATGCCGATGATGATCGAGCACCCGCCAGACGACATATTCGGTCATGTATTGCGTGAGATTGTCGGCGACGACCCTGACGATCGGCACGTCGGGCAGGCCGGGATCGGCGAAGATGTGGTCGACGCCGGCGCCAACCGAGAAGATGGCGCGCAGGTTGGGCAGCCGGGAGAGCAGGTTCGGCTTGTGCTTCCACACCACCGCGTAGGCGATCGAGGGATCGGCGGCGCCGGCCGGCTCCAGCACCACCTCACGCTCTGCCGCCAGCAATTGGTGCCAGCGCTGCGGATGAAACGCCGTGACAGCCAGCAGGATTTTGCCTTTTTCCATCTCTCGGATTTTCTTTCCTGTTATTCCGGTCCGGCCCAGCCTATTCGCTGACGACGCCGGTCGGCGCCGTTTCGATCCTGAAGGCGGCCGAGATCAGCGCACGGGTATAGTCGGTCCGCGGGCTGCTGAAAATCTGTTCGGACGGCCCGGCCTCGACGATCTGGCCATTGCGCATGACGATCACGTCGTTGGCAAGGGCCCGGATGACTTTCAGGTCGTGGCTGATGAACAGATAAGCGAGATTGTGCTTGGCCTGCAGGTTGCGCAGGAGGTCGACCACCTGCGCCTGCACGCTCATGTCGAGCGCCGAGGTCGGCTCATCCAGCATGACGAAGCGCGGGTTGAGCACCATCGCCCGGGCAATGGCGACACGCTGGCGCTGGCCGCCGGAGAACTCGTGTGGATAGCGGTGGCGCGTTTCGGGATCGAGCCCGACCTCCTTCAGCACGTCGACGACCTTGTCGTCGCGCTCGTCCGGCGTGAGCTTCGGCGCGTGGATCTTCAGCCCTTCCTCGATGATCTCCGCTACCGACATGCGCGGGCTGAGCGATCCGAACGGGTCCTGGAAGACGATCTGCAGTTCGCGTCTCAGCGGCCGCATGGCGCTGAAGGACAGCTGGTTGATGTCGCGGCCGTCGAAATTGATCGACCCGGTCGAGGAGATCATCCGGGCAAGCGCAAGGCCGAGCGTCGTCTTGCCGGAGCCGGATTCGCCGACGACGCCGAGCGTCTGGCCCGCGCGCACGATAACGTCGATCCCGTCCACTGCCTTCACGTGATCGACGGTCTGGCGGAAGAAGCCTCGTTTGATCGGGAACCAGACCTTGATGTCCTTGCCCCTCATCACCGCCTTGGCGCCGGCGTTCGCTGCCGGCGGCTTGCCCTTGGGCTCGGCGGCCAGCAGATGCTTGGTGTAGGCGTGCTGCGGGTTGGCGAATATGTCCTTGGTCGGGCCGGTTTCGACGATCTTGCCCTTGGTCATGACGCATACCCGGTCGGCGATCTTGCGCACGATGCCGAGGTCGTGGGTGATGAACAGCATCGACATGCCCTTGCGGCTTTTCAAGTCCGCGAGCAGTTCGAGGATCTGCGCCTGCACGGTGACGTCGAGCGCCGTCGTCGGCTCGTCGGCGATCAGCAGCTCCGGCTCGTTGGCCAAGGCCATGGCGATCATGACGCGCTGGCGCTGGCCCCCCGACAGCTGGTGGGGATAGGCGTCGAGCCGCTTCTGCGGGTCGCGGATGCCGACTTCGTTGAGCAGATCCAGCGTGCGCGCGCGGGCCTGCTTGTCGCGCAGGCCCTGATGCAGCTGCAGCACCTCGACGATCTGCTGCTCGATCGTGTGCAGCGGGTTGAGCGAGGTCATCGGCTCCTGGAAGATCATGGTGATCTTGTTGCCGCGCACCCCGCGCAATGCCTTCTCGTCCATGCCGAGCAGGTCGGCGCCGTGAAACAGGATCTTGCCCGACGGGTGGCTGGCCATCGGATAGGGCAGAAGCTTCAGCACGGAAAGCGCCGATACCGATTTGCCGGAGCCGCTCTCGCCGACCAGCGCCAGCGTCTCACCCTTGGCGATGTCGAAGGACACATGATCGACGGCGATCGACTGCTTGCCGCCTTGCGCGAAGGCGACGCTCAGGTCACGGACGGAAAGCAGGGCTTCGCTCATTTGAATGTCTTGCGCGGATCGAAGGCGTCGCGCACCGCCTCGCCGACGAAGACCAGCAGCGACAGCATCAGCGATATGACGACGAAGCCGGAAATGCCGAGCCACGGCGCGTTGAGGTTGCGCTGCGCCTGTTTCAGCAATTCGCCGAGCGAGGCGGAGCCCGGCGGCAGGCCGAAGCCGAGATAGTCGAGCGACGTCAGCGTCGAGATCGAGCCTGAGAGCAGGAAAGGCAGAAAGGTCAGCGTCGCCACCATGGCGTTGGGCAAAAGGTGCCGGAACATGATGGTGAGATTGGGCACGCCAAGCGCGCGGGCCGCGTTGACATATTCGAAATTGCGCGCGCGCAGGAACTCGGCCCGCACCACGCCGACCAGCGACACCCAGGAAAACAGGAGCATCAGCCCCAGCAGGATGAAGAAGCCGGGCGGCAGGATCGCCGAGACGATGAGCAGCAGGTAGAGCACCGGGATCGCCGACCAGATTTCGATGAAGCGCTGGAACAGGAGGTCGGTCCAGCCGCCGAAATAGCCTTGTGTGGCGCCAGCCGCGACGCCGACCAGCGACGAACCCAGCGTCAGGATGAGGCCGAACAGCACCGAGATCCTGAAACCGTAGATGAGCCGCGCCAGCACGTCGCGCGCCTGGTCGTCGGTGCCAAGCCAGTTCCAGTTGCCGACGATGCAGTTCTCATCGGCCTCTCCCTTTGGGTATTGGCCGCAGCGCTTGCTGTTGTCGTAGAGCCAGGAGGGCTTGGCGGGCGCGGCCTCCGGAATGGCGTTGTTGACGGTCTGGTAGGAGTAGCGCACCGGCGGCCAGATCATCCAGCCGTTGGAATTGATCTCGTTCTGGATGACCGGGTCGCGATAATCGGTGACGGCATAGAAGCCGCCGAATTTCTCTTCCGGATAGGCGACCAGCACCGGAAACAGGATCTCGCCCTTGTAGGAAGCGATGATCGGCTTGTCGTTGGCGATCAGTTCGGAAACCAGCGACAGCACGAACAGGACCAGGAAGATCCAGAGCGACCAGTARCCGCGCCGGTTCGCYTTGAAGTTCTGCAGCCGCCGCTTGTTGAGTGGCGACAGCCACGGCCGRGCAGGGCGCGCCGGCGCAATGCTTGCTGCGGCCTCGSTCATCAGACATCCCTCCGCTCGAAATCGATGCGCGGGTCGACCCAGGTGTAGACCAGGTCGGACAGGAGGTTGATGAACAGACCGAGCAACGAGAAGATGTAGAGGTTGGCGAACACCACCGGATAGTCACGGTCGATCACCGACTTGAAGCCGAGCAGGCCGAGGCCGTCGAGCGAGAAGATGTTCTCGATCAGCAGCGAGCCCGTGAAGAAGGCCGAGATGAAGGCGCCGGGGAAGCCGGCGATCACGATTAGCATGGCGTTGCGGAAGACGTGGCCGTAGAGCACCTTGCGCTCCGACAGGCCCTTGGCGCGCGCCGTCACGACATACTGCTTGCGGATTTCCTCGAGGAAGGAGTTCTTGGTCAAAAGCGTCGTCGTGGCGAAGGCCGACAGCACAAGCGCTGTCAGCGGCAGCGTCATGTGCCAGAAATAGTCGACGATCCGGTCCGGCCACGACAACTGGTGCCAGTTGTCGGAAACGATGCCGCGCAGCGGGAACCAGTCCCAGAACGAGCCGCCGGCAAACAGCACCATCAGAAGAATGGCGAACAGGAAGCCTGGAATGGCGTAGCCGACGATGACGACGCCGCTGGTCCAGATGTCGAAGGTCGAGCCGTCCTTGACCGCCTTGCGGATGCCGAGCGGGATCGAGATCAGGTAGGAGAGCAGCGTGATCCACAGCCCGAGCGAGATCGACACCGGCATCTTTTCCAGGATCAGGTTGAGCACCGAGATGTCGCGGAAATAGCTGTCGCCGAAATCGAAGCGGGAATAGTTCCACAGCATCATGCCGAAGCGCTCGAGCGGCGGCTTGTCGAAGCCGAACTGCTTTTCCAGCTTCTTGATGAATTCGGGGTCGAGACCCTGCGCGCCGCGGTATTTCGAGCTGACGTCGCCGGCGACATCGAAGTTGTTGGCGTTGGCGCCGGCATCGCCACCGCCGCCGCCAAGGCGATCCGTGCCGCCCTGGTTGGTGAGCCTGGCGATGACCTGCTCGACCGGCCCGCCGGGCGCGAACTGGATGACGGCGAAGGAGATCGCCATGATGCCGAACAGGGTCGGGATCATCAGAAGGATACGGCGCAGTATATAGGCGCCCATCAGTTTTTACTCTCCCCCTTGTGAGGAGGGGCGATCCGCGAAGCGGAGCGGGGTGGGGGTACTTTTAGGCCAAAGTATGCGCCAGCACCCCCACCCCGGTTCGCCATCCGCGCTCTGCGCGGAGTGCTCACCGACCCTCCCCACAAGGGGGAGGGTGAAGTGCTGCGCAACATCTCAGGCTTTGCCAATCTTTGCCGCCTTGCCCTTGTCGACCCACCACAGCGCTTCGACCGGAAAGCCGAAATCGGGTTTCTGTTCGGGAAAACCGAACATGTCCCAATAGGCGCTTCGGTGATTCGCCAGGAACCAACTTGGAATCCAATCGCGCCTTGCGCGCAAGGCCCGATCGAGCGCGCGCATCGCCACCGTCAGGCTTTCGCGGTCCTTGGCCRCACCGACCGCGTCGATCAGMGCGTCGATGGCMGGGCTCGCTRTSCCCGGCAGGTTRCGCGAGCCCGATATSGTKGCSSTKCGCGAATGGAAGAARATYTCGAGATCGTCGCGGGTCGGCGTGGCGCTGAAGGAGAAGGCCGCCGAGATCAGGTCGAAATCGAATGTCGATTGCCTGAGCTGGTATTGGGCGGAATCGACCAGCCGGATCGAGGCGTCGATGCCGATCGCCTTCATGTTCGCGACCCAAGGCGAATAGACCTGCACGAAGGTCTCGTCGTCGACGAGGAATTCGGCCGGCAACTTTCCGCCCTTCTCGTTCAGGACGAAATCGCCCGAGCGTTTCCAGCCGGCTTCGGCAAGCAGCTTCGCGGCCGTGCCAAGCATCTTGCGGTCGCGCCCTGAACCGTCCGAAGCCGGCTGCGTCACCGCTTCGCCGAAGGTCTCCGGTGGCAGCTTGTCGCGCAGCGGCTCCAGCAGCGCGAGCTCTTCCGGCGACGGCATGCCTTCGGCGCGAAAGTCCGATTTCTCGAAGCAGGATTGCGATCGCTCATAGGAGCCGTAGAAGAAATTACGCTGCGTCCATTCGAAGTCGAAGCAGAGCGCAATCGCTTGCCGCACGCGCGGGTCCTGGAACTGCTCGCGCCGCTGGTTGACGGCCGTGGCCTGCATGGAGGGTACGGTTTCCGCCGGAAATTCATGCTTGACCACCTTGCCGGCGGTGAAAGCGGGGAAATCGTAAGCCGTTGCCCAGACGCGCGAGGTGAATTCCTCGCGATAGAGGATCTCGCCTTTCTTGAAGGCTTCAAAGCCGGCGGTGCGATCCTGGTAGAACTCGATGCGGATGCGCTGGAAATTGTTCTGGCCGCGATTGACCGGCAGGTCGTTGCCCCAATAGTCGGCCACCCGCTCATATTCGATGAACGTTCCCGCTGACCAGCGCCCGACCTTGTAGGGACCGGAGCCCAAGGGTGGATTGAGCTGCGAGGAATCGAACGGATTGGCTGTAAAGAAGGCCTTGGACAGAATTGGAAAGCCGACGACGTTGAGGATCGTGCGTGCCGATTGCTTGCCGGAGAATTTGAGCTCGAGCGTATGCGCGTCCAGCGCAACCGCATCGTCGAGATGCGTCAGCGACAGCGAAAAGTCGGGATGGCCCTTGTCCTTGAGCAGCTTGAAGGTGAAGGCGGCGTCATCGGCGGTCAGCGGCGTGCCGTCGTGAAAACGCGCGCCTGGCCGAAGCGAGAAGGTGAAGCCGTTTCGGTCATCGGAGATCGTGACGCCATCGGCGATCTGGCCATAGACGGCGTCAGGTTCATCCAGCGCCCGCACCATCAATGCGTCGAAGCACATTTCCATGCGCTGCGGCGCATCGCCCTTGGAAACGAAGGTGTTCAGCGTGTTGAAGGTCAATGGGCTCTGGTTGTAACCCCAGTTGGGTGGCGAGAAATTGAAGGTGCCGCCTTGCGGCGCATCGACGTTGACGTAGTCGAAATGCGCGAAGTCCGGCTTGTACTTCAAGTCGCCGAAAGCCGACAGGCCATGCACCTTCACGCCGGTCGGGATGGCGGCGAAGACCTTGCCGGGGAGCAGCGATGCGGCCGCCGTTGCGGCGCCGAGCGCCAGGAAGTCGCGACGAGGAAGCAACCTCTGTTGCCTCATCAATTGAGTCCCTTGTACTTGGCCGCCAGCGCCTTTTCCTTTTCGGGGTCGATCCACCAGGAATCGATATCGGCGCCTCGGTAGGCGGGCTGCTTGTCCGGAATGCCGAACTTGTTCCAGTAAGCCAGCCACACAACCCCTCGGTAATATTGCGGAACGACGTAGTAGTTCCACAAAAGCACCCGATCGAGCGCATGGGTTGCGGCGACGAGGTCGTCGCGGTCGGCGGCGAAGATGATGCGGTCGACGAGAGCGTCGACGACCGGATTTTTGATGCCCGAATAGTTGCGCGATCCGGGTGTGTCGGCGGCTCTCGAGCTCCAGAAGTCGCGCTGTTCGTTGCCTGGCGATTCCGACTGCCCGAGCACGCCGATGATGACGTCGTAGTCGAAATTGTTGACGCGGTTGATGTATTGCGTCTGGTCGATGATCCGCAACGTGGCGTCGACGCCGATCTTGCGCAGATTGGCGATATAGGGGCTGGCGATGACCTGGTCGGTGTCGTTCCAGCCAAGGATCTCGAACTTGAACGGCTCGCCGGTCTTGGCGTTGACCATCTTGCCACCCTTGATCACCCAGCCGGCCTGGGCGAACAGGTCCACCGCCTGCTTCAGGTACTTACGTTCCGCCTGCGGCGAATCRTAGACCGGYAGCTTGAACTCCTGGGTGAASAGCTCCGGCGGCAGCTTGTCGCGATATTTYTCCAGGATRTCCAGTTCCCTGCCTTGCGGCAGGCCGCTCGAAGCCAGTTCCGTGCCTTGGAAATAGCTCTGGGTGCGCGTGTTCGAGTTGTAGAACAGCGTGCGGTTCATCGTCTCGAAGTCGAAGGGGATGGTCAGCGCCTCCCGCACCAGACGATCCTGGAACAGCGGGCGCCGCTGATTGAGCATGAAGGCCTGCATGGGCTTCGGCGAAGTGGTCTTGAACACCTGCTTGACAACGTCGCCGGAGTTCACTGCCGGAAAATTGTAGGCCGTGTTCCAGCGCCTCGAACTGTTTTCCGGCTTGACGTCGTCGAGGCCGCCCTTGGTGAACGCCTGCCAGGCGGCGTTGTCGTCAAGGATATAGGTAAAGCGCTGGGCGTCGAAATTCTCGCGCCCGATCTTCACCGGCAGCTTGGCGCCCCAATAGTCGGGCACGCGCTGCCAGACGATTTCCGAACCGGGTTTGAAGCTGGCGATCTTGTAGGCGGCGGAACCGAGCGGCGGCTCCTGTGTCGGCCTGGTGATGTCCCGCTTCTTGCCGCTGGCGTCGGTGCCTTCCCACCAGTGCTTGGGCAGAACGACGAGATCGCCGAGGATCTTGGGCAGTTCCCGGTTGCCCTTCTGGTTGAAATGGAACTCGACCTCGCGGTCCGAAACGGCRACGGCGTCGGTCACGTTTTCAAAATAGCGGCTGTATGTCGGGCTRTTSGCCTTCAGCACCTGGAACGACCAGATCACGTCGGCGGCGGTGATCGGCTGCCCGTCATGCCATTTGGCGCGYGGATCGAGCCGRTAGGTCGCCGATGAATAATCCGRCGGATATTTGTAAGCCTCGGCGACCAGCGGGTGGCTGACGCTGCCCTCGTCGGTCGCCTGATCCATCAGCGTGTCATAGAGCAGCCCKCCACCGAACCCCGCGAAGCCGGCKGCYGGCGAACCCTGCACGATATAGGGGTTGAAGCTGTCGAACGTGCCGAGAACGACCGAATTGTAGGCGCCGCCCTTMGGCGCRTCCGGATTGACGTAGTCGTAGCGCTGGAAATTGTCGCCGTATTTGGAGGGGCCGACCAGCGAGGACGTGGTGTGCCACTCATCGGCGGAACTTGCCTGCAGGCTGATAGCGAAGGCGCCCGCCAGCATCGACACGAAAAGTGTCATCGATGCGAAAAGTGTACGGTTCCGGCCAGCCGTCATGCGTTCTCCTCGTCGCGAACTGCCGGCAATCTAGATCATTTGACGCCGGTGAAAACCGCAAAGGACGGCCTTTGTCGCCGCACATGCGGTTTTCCTAACAGAAAAGCCGGGACGAACCCGGCTTTTCCAAGGAAGTGTCTATGACAAATTGTTTATTGAGCGGGCGCCGGCGCAGCCGGCTTGACCGGGGCGGCCCCGTCGGCTGGCTTGGCGGTTGCGGCGGCTGCCGCGGGCTTGGCGGCCTCGGCTGGCTTGGCGGCCGAATTGTCGGCGGCAGCGCCCGGCGCCGGCAGCGGCTTCGGGCTGTCCGACAGCGTGCGCAGATAGGCGATCACGTCGGCGCGTTCCTCGTCCTTCGGCAGGCCGGCAAAGCCCATCGCCGTGCCCTTCACGAACTTCTTCGGCGAGGTGATGAAGTGGTTGAGGTTGTCGTAGGTCCACTTCTCKGCGCCACCCTTCGAGAAGTCCTTCATGCCMGCCGAATAGGCAAAGCCCTCATGCTCGGCRACGGGACGTTCGACGATATCCCAGAGGTCCGGGCCGACCTTGTTCGGGCCGCCCTTTTCGCCGGAATGGCAGGCTTGGCACTTCTTGAAGATGGCGGCGCCCGCCTCGACATTGGCCTTGGCCAGCAGATCGGCGATCGGCTTGGACTCGGCGGCAGGCGCTGCGGCTCCGCCACCCTCGGTCGGCTCCTGGGCCTCGATGGCGAAGCCGGGCTTCTCGGGCTTGGGCGAGGCAAACAGCGCGTCCGAGACGATGCCCACCGAAAAGACGATGAAGCAGGTCCCGAGGAATCCTCCGAGCAGCTTGTTGACTTCGTTGGAATCCATACGCCCCTTGCTCCCTTTTCCGGCGGACCGTCCCGTCCACTCCGTCCGTCGGTATCGCAAACGGCCCGCGAGGGCCAGTCAAATCGGGCGGAAACTAGGTCTTTTGCTCCGGCGTTGCAACACCTATAAGGGCGCTTCCAGTGAGACGTTTTGCCACTTTTCCATCCGCTTTCCCGGCCGCCCCGAAAGTCCATGTCGACATTGATCCTGATCCCCGCCCGCATGGCCTCGACGCGCCTGCCGGGCAAGCCGCTGGCCGACATTGCCGGAACGCCGATGATCGTCCATGTCGCCCGCCGTGGCGCTGAGGCCGGGCTCGGCCGGGTGGTGGTGGCGACCGACACCGAGGCCGTTGCGCAAGCCGTGCGTGCGCATGGCTTCGAGGCCGTCATGACCCGCCCGGATCACGAATCGGGCTCGGACCGCATCTTCGAGGCGTTGACCCTCCTCGATCCGGAGAAAAAGATCGAAACCATCGTCAACGTGCAGGGCGACCTGCCGACCATCGATCCCGAAATCATCGGCACGTCGCTCCGGCCGTTTGCCGATGCGTCCGTCGATATCGCCACGCTCGGCGTCGAGATCCTCCGCGAGGAGGAAAAGACCAACCCGAACGTCGTCAAGATCGTCGGCTCGCCGCTCTCCGCCACAAGGCTGCGCGCGTTGTATTTCACCCGCGCGACCGCGCCCTGGGGCGAGGGGCCGCTCTACCATCATGTCGGTCTCTACGCCTATCGGCGCGCGGCGCTCGAACGTTTCGTCGCGCTGAAACCGTCGCCGCTGGAACGCCGCGAGCGGCTGGAGCAGCTRCGGGCSCTGGARGCCGGCATGCGCATCGACGCCGAGATCGTGCGCTCGCTGCCGCTGGGCGTCGACACRCCCGACGATCTCGARCGCGCCAGACAGATCCTTTCGAACTGAGACATCCAGATGCCTGAAAAGACCAACAGAATATCCTTCCAGGGCGAGCCSGGCGCCAACTCCGACACYGCCTGCCGCAACATGTTCCCGTCGATGGAGCCGTTGCCCTGCCCGACCTTCGAGGACGCCTTCAACGCGGTCGAGACCGGCAAGGCCGCGCTSGCCATGATCCCGATCGAGAACACGATTGCGGGCCGTGTCGCCGACATCCACCACCTTTTGCCGGAATCKCACCTGCACATCGTCGGCGARTATTTCCTGCCSATCCAYTTCCAGCTGATGGTGCTGCCCGGCGTGAAGCGCGAGGAGATCAAGACMGTCCAYAGCCAYATCCACGCGCTYGGCCAGTGCCGCAAATACATCCGCAAGAATGGCTGGARGCCGGTGATCGCCGGCGACACGGCGGGTTCGGCCAARATGGTATCGCAGGTCARGGACCGYACGATGGCCTCGCTGGCGCCYKCGCTGGCGGCSGARCTCTACGGCCTCGACATCATCGAGAAGAATGTCGAGGACACCGACTCGAACGTCACCCGCTTCGTCGTGCTGACCAAGAACAAGCAATGGGCCGAGCGCCCGTCGCCGGACGCCAGGATGATGACGACCTTCATCTTCCGCGTCCGCAACGTGCCGGCCGCGCTTTACAAGGCCATGGGCGGTTTCGCCACCAACGGCGTCAACATGACCAAGCTAGAGAGCTACCAGCTCGGCGCCTTCACCGCGACGCTGTTCTACGCCGACATCGAAGGCCATCCGGACGATCCGCTGGTCAAGTTGGCGCTCGACGAATTGCGCTTCTTCTCCCGCGAGATGCGCATCCTCGGCGTCTATCCGGCGAGCGCGTCGCGCGAGCAGTGGAAGGTTGCCGATTAGACTAGAGAAAGGCCCGTGATCGGACATCGGGGAAGGGTGTCGCCTGCCGCCTATTCACTGTCGAGCCAGGCGCGGATCAGATGGTGCGCGATCGCCCCTTTCGGCGGCGTGACCAGATTGCCTGAATGCGTCCGCTCCAGCATCGAACGCACCTCGTCGCGCTGGAACCAGCGGCAGTCCTCCAGCTCGTTGAGRTCGGCGTGGATATCTTCGTTCAGCGGCTCGCTGAAGCAGCCGATCATCAGCGAGTAGGGGAACGGCCAGGGCTGGCTGGCGTGGTAGACGACGCGGCCCAGCCGTATGCCGGCCTCCTCCAGCGTCTCGCGGCGCACCGCGGCCTCGATCGTCTCGCCCGGCTCTATGAAGCCGGCAAGCGCTGAATACATGCCCGGCGCAAAATGCCGGCCGCGTCCGAGCAGGCATTTCTCGCGCGTCACCGTCAGCATGATCGCCACCGGGTCGGTGCGCGGGAAATGATCGGTGCCACAGGCCGGGCAATGACGCCTGTAGCCGCCGGCGCGCATTTGCGAAGGGTTGCCGCATTTGCTGCAGAAAGCGTGGCTGGTGTGCCAGGCCAGCAGTGCCGCCGCTTGCGCCATTGCGCCGGCCGCCTCCTCGTCGATCAGCCCCTGCATGTAAACGGAGCGGTAGTCGATCGCCTTGATTGTCTCCGGCAACTTTTCCGGCTCGACGCCTGCAGGAACTGCCAGCACCGGCCCGCTGTCCGAAGCGCCGAGCAGCACGCCGCGGTCGAGAGAGACGTCGAACGCCTGGCTTTCCGCCGCCTTGAACCACGGGTCGAAGCTGCCGTCGGCTAGCTTCAGATAGAGCCGGCCGCCATGCATCAGCATGAGCCGCGCCGTCCGGTCGGACAGCGCCTTTTCGACATCGTCGTCGGCCCGGTTCTCCGACTGCCGGTCGATCCGGTTGCCGGCGAAACCGACGAACTGGCTCGGCTCGCGCAAGGGCGCGTCAAACAGGCGAAAGCTCATGAGGACTCGGGGGCTGGGAGACTCTGATGCGCGGGAATAGACACTGATCGGCTTATAGCGCCGCCCTGATCGTTTCGGCAAACCGGTGGAGTTCGGGGCGCTGATAGGGCTCGCGCATGCCGTGCCCCCAGACGGGCCCCGGCCAGCCGGGGTCGCCCTCGGTGCGGGCAATGACATGGACATGCAACTGGCGCACGATGTTGCCGAGCGCGCCGGTGTTGATCTTGGTGCAGCCCGTCACCTTCTTCAGCGCCTGCGCCACCATATTGGTCTCGAAGGTCAGCATCGCCTGGTCGAGCGGCGTCATCTCGTGGATCTCCTCCACGCCTGGACGCTGCGGCACCAGAACCAGCCACGGCCAGCGGCGGTCGTTCATCAACCTGAGTTCGCAAAGGCCGAGCCACATGAGCTGCTCGCTATCCGCCTCCAGTCGGGCGTCCAACGTGAATCCGGCCTTGAGGCCAGGCAGCATGGGCGTTTCCTTCACTTTTGTCGTTTTGTCCAAACCGGGGAACGCTAGAGCGGCGGCAGGGTGGCTGCAAGCGAATCATTGGCCGGTATTGCGGATTTGAAAGCTTTCTCCGCCGTCGGGCTTGCACCGACGGCGGCCGTCCTTCACCTCAACCCTTGCATTTCGTCGCCGAATTGCCGATATGGATCGCGGGAGGTTGGTGGTGGACGATCCACTCGCCAACCGGGTCAGGTCCGGAAGGAAGCAGCCCTAACGAGCCCGGAACGGGTCATTGTTCCAGCCTCCCGCCTCTTCGCCTTTCTCCCGCGACATTGACGGCGCCGAGCCGTGCGGGCGAGATTATGCGCAGGAATCGGCCGCCTTCCGTCGCGGTCCTTGGAGCTTTTGACGGCGAATGAGCGAAGCCGGAAATTTGGGGCCCAAGAGTCCGGGGACAGAGAAGGCCGGCGCCTATCGCGTGCTGGCGCGCAAATATCGCCCCTCGAATTTTTCCGAGTTGATCGGCCAGGAGCCGATGGTGCGCACGCTGACCAACGCCTTCGCCACAGGCCGCATCGCCCAGGCCTGGATGCTGACCGGCGTGCGCGGTGTCGGCAAGACGACGACCGCGCGCATTCTGGCCCGCGCGCTCAACTACAAGACCGCCACCGTCGACCAGCCTTCCGTCGATCTTTCCATCCCCGGCGAGCATTGCCAGGCGATCATGGAAGGCCGCCATGTCGACGTCATCGAGATGGACGCAGCTTCCCATACCGGCATCGACGACATCCGGGATATCATCGACCGCGTCCGCTATGCGCCGGTTTCGGCCCGCTACAAGGTCTACATCATCGACGAAGTGCACATGCTCTCCACCCAGGCCTTCAACGGCCTGTTGAAGACGCTGGAAGAGCCGCCGCCACACGTCAAATTCATCTTTGCCACCACCGAGATCCGCAAGGTGCCGATCACGGTGCTGTCGCGCTGCCAGCGCTTCGACCTGAGGCGCATCGACGCCGGCGCCCTGGTTGCGCATCTTTCGTCGATCGCCGCCAAGGAAGGCATTTCGGTCGACGACGAGGCCCTGGCGATGATCGCGCGCGCCGCCGAAGGCTCGGCGCGCGATTCGCTTTCCATCCTCGACCAGGCTATCGCCCACGGCAGCGGCGCGGTCGGCGCCGAAGCGGTGCGCGCCATGCTGGGGCTCGCCGACCGCGCCCGCATCATCGACCTGTTCGAGCATGTCATGAAGGGCGACGTGGCGGCGGCATTGGCCGAGTTCCGCACGCAGTACGATCTGTCTCTTATACACATCTAGATGTGTATAAGAGACAGGCGGCCGACGATGCCTCGCTTTCCGAGGACGAGCGCCGGCGCGGCGCCGAATTCGCCAGCACGCTCTCGGTCAAGGTGCTGTCGCGAACCTGGCAGATGCTGCTCAAGGGTATTCCGGAGGTGCAGTCCTCCAATCGCCCGGTCAGCGCCGGCGAGATGGTGCTGATCAGGCTGGCGCATGCCGCGGACCTGCCGACGCTGGACGAGGCGCTGAAATCGCTGGAAGGCGCGGGGCCGGTGCCCAACGGCGCACCGCGTGGAAACGGAGCGCCGACAGGCCCCGGCGGTGGCGCCACTGCCGTGGCGCAGGCGCGCATGCCGTCCTCCAATGGCGGCGCGCAGACCCAGCGCCTGGTCGAGACGCAGCCTGTGCCGGCGGCCTTCATGCCGGCCCCGGAGCCGGTCATCGAAACGCCGGCCGCTCCGGTGAAGTCGCTGGCCGATGTCGCGGCTCTTGCCGACGCCAATCGCGACATCGCCTTCAAGGTGCTCTTGAAGCGCTGCGTGCGGCTGGTGCGCATCGAGCCCGGCCGCCTCGACGTCGCGCTGACCGACGACGCGCCGAAGATGCTGCTCAACGACCTGACCTCCAAGCTGCGCGCCTGGACCGGTCGTAACTGGCTGGTGTCGCTGTCGAAGGAGGAAGGCGGTCAAACGCTTTCCGAGATGGAAACGACGAAGCGCGAGAACGCCTTCCTCGATGCGAAGAGCGATCCCACGGTCGCCGCCATCCTCTCGCGCTTTCCCGGCGCCAAGATCATAGACGTGCGCATTCCGGACGTGCCGGAGGCGGAAGATACCGAGGCCGACCTACCGGTCGAGCCCGGAACGGACGATGAAGAAATCTAGAGCACGACCCCGAAAGGCGGGAATCCGTTTTCGGCCGGGCTCACGACATGACGGAAACATACGAAGAGGACGTTTGGAATGAAGGATATTCTCGGCCTGATGGGCAAGGCGAAGGAAATGCAGGCCAAGTTCCAGGCCATGCAGGACGAGATCGCGACGCTTGAAGCCACCGGCCAGGCCGGCGGCGGCCTGGTCAGCATCACGCTCACCGGCAAGTTCGAGATGAAGGCGCTGAAGATCGATCCGTCGCTCGTCAAGGCGGATGAGGCCGAGATACTCGAGGACCTCATTGTGGCCGCGCACAATGACGCCAAAAATAAGGTCGAGCAGGTCATGCAGGAGAAGACGAAGGCCCTGACGGCAGGCCTGCCGATTCCCCCCGGAATGAAATTGCCGTTCTGAGACAGCGGTCGCCAGTTAATTGATTATGAATGGAAATCGAGSCCGAGCGGCAATATTAACCATTTTGCCGGCGTTGTTCACGGGGCTGTTTCGRGGCATTCATAAAGTTTTACCTATGTCCAGCGGTTGCTAACCTTCTAGCCATCTTTTTGCCTGAAAGAGTCTCATTCTTGCCACATCTCGGGGCGGGCTGGCATCAGGACATGAGGCTTTTTTGTTGATCGCGACGCGATGGAAGACGCCGCTGCTGCTTGCAGGCATCGTCACTTCCCCCTTGCTTCTGGCCGGCTGCAGCCAGACCACTTCACACGGCATGTCGGTGGCGAGCCTGACCGATGCCGTCACGCCGAGCTTCCTGAGCTCGCGCTCCTACTCCATGAAGGACAAGGAATGCCTGCAAAGGGCGATGTTCTTTGAGTCCAACCGGTCGAGCCGCGACGGCATGATCGCCGTCGGCACGGTCGTGATGAACCGGCTGCGTTCGGGGCAGCACGGCAACACCATCTGTGAGGTCGTCGGCGAGAAAGGCCAGTTCGCTCCCGGCGTGCTGACGCGGCCGATGAATTCGCGGGCGCTTCCCGATGTCGAGGAAGCTGCGCAGGCCGTGCTCAAGGGCGAGCGCAAGACCAAGCTCAAGAACACGATGTACTTCCACACCGCCGGCCTGCGTTTCCCGTACAAGAACATGCACTACACGATGGTGGCGGGCGGCAACGCCTTCTACGAGAAGCGCGGCCGCAACTGGCAGCCGCTGCCGGACGAGCCGACGGTTGCCGTCGCCTCGGCTGCGCCGCAGCCGCGGCAGCAGATCGCGCCTGCCGCGCCGGTGCTGGTGGCGTCCGCCGAGCCTGTGGTCAAGACGATCGTCCGTCCTGATCCGGCAAAGCAGGCAATCATGACGGCGACAGCCGCCGCGCCTGCCCGCCCAGGCAAGATCGCGATCGTTCCTCCCGAGCAGACCTTTGTGACGGCTTCGCTTGCGCCTGCGCAGAAGTCAGGGCGCGTGACGGCGAAGCCGACTTTGGTGGCGATGCAGGAACCGATGGCGGAGCCGGACGCCTCGCGTTTCGGCGGCGTTGTGAAGGCCCGCTACATCACGTCTGTGCAGGGTGCGCCGCAGGAGGCCGCGATGGGCTTCCAGTCGACGCCTGAGAATACCGACGCCATCGGCGCGCTGATCGCCAGCCAGAGCAGGCCGCTCGAAGCCGACTGAGCCCATCCCGCCTTTGATCCGTCATGGCAGCATGGCGGATCCTGCGCGGATGCTGGATGTTCCAAAGCGCTCTGAAAAATACTGGATCGGCTCACCGTCTCACCGAGCCAGTGAGCCGCCAGCCTTCTCGTTCTGACGCAATTTCGGACGGAAAACCGCTTCGCACTTTTCCTGGAATTGCTCTAGATCAGAGCGATGTCGAAACGAATCGCCGGTCCAGAGATTGAACGCCTGATCCAGCTCCTGGCCAAGGTGCCGGGGCTCGGACCGCGTTCGGCGCGTCGCGCGGCGCTCCATCTCATCAAGAAGAAGGAGCAGCTCTTGCAGCCGCTCGCCGCCGCCATGGGCGAGGCGGTCGACAAGGTTCGCATCTGCTCGACCTGCGGCAATGTCGACACCTCCGATCCCTGTATGATCTGCACCGATCCGCGCCGCGATGCCGGCACGCTGATCGTCGTCGAGGACGTCTCCGACCTGTGGGCGCTGGAGCGCGCCGCTGCGATGAACGTGCGCTATCATGTTCTCGGCGGCACGCTGTCGCCGCTCGACGGCATCGGCCCGGACCAGCTCAACATCCGCTCGCTGGTCGACCGTGTCGCCACCGGCGAGGTGAAGGAAGTCATCCTCGCCGTCAACGCCACCGTCGAGGGCCAGACCACCGCGCACTACCTGACTGACCAGCTCTCCGGCTTCGACATCAAGGTGACGCGGCTTGCGCACGGCGTTCCGGTCGGCGGCGAGCTCGACTACCTGGACGAAGGCACGCTGGCCGCGGCGCTGCGGTCGAGGACGGTGTTTTGAGGGGGGCCCAGGAGGATGCGTACTATGACTGAAATGCATCCTTCGAGCCTGGTGCCAAGCACCCCCCTCTGTCCTACCGGACATCTCCCCCTCGGAGATTGGCAGTTTCAGCTGCAACGCTTTTCCTGCAACGTTGGCGATTGGCGAAAGCGGCCGCGGCATCTGATCTCCCCCCTTGAGGGGGAGATGTCCGGCAGGACAGAGGGGGGTGCGAAGGAACGCAAACCTATCGGGTTGTGGATCATTGTTTTCCTGACGATGCTTCTTGGGTTGGTCCCCGCTGCCGCCGCCCCAATCGACGACCAGTTCCAGGCTTGGCTCCAGAACGACCTCTGGCCCGAAGCCAAGGCCAAGGGCATCTCGAAGAAAACCTTCGACGCGGCCTTCATCGGCGTGAAGCCGAACCTGAAGCTGCCTGACCTCGTCATGCCCGGCGAAAAGCCGACGACGCCTGAAAAGCAGCACCAGGCCGAGTTCGGCCCGCCTGGCGCCTATTTCGCCGAGAAGACCATTCGCGCCGTCACTTCCGGCGGCCGGACCAGGGAGAGCGCCAATGCGAGGGTGCTGGGGCTGATCGAGAAACGCTACGGCGTGCCGGGCGAGATCGTTCTGGCAATCTGGGGCCGCGAGACCGGCTTCGGTGCCGCCAAGATGCCTTACGACGCCTTCGAGGTGCTGGGCACGGATGCGTTCATGTCGACGAAGAAGGACTTCTTCCGTCCGGAGGTACTGGCGGCGCTCGAGATCGTCGAGCATGGACTTGCCCCCGTCAACGCCATGAAGTCGTCCTGGGCCGGCGCGCTAGGCCAGCCGCAATTCATGCCGACGTCGTTCCTCAAGCACGCCGTCGATTTCGAGGGCAGCGGCCGCCCCGACATCTGGAATTCGACGCCGGACGTGCTCGCCTCGATCGCCAACTACCTCGTCCATTATGGCTGGGTGAGGGGGCGCGGCTGGGGTGTCGAGGTGACGGCTGTCTCTTATACACATCTAGATGTGGATCGCTGGAAGGTCCTGACCGGGGCAAGAAAATTTCCGATTGGGCGGCGATGGGCATCAGGCGAGTCGACGGCAAGGCGTTCCCGGCGAGCGAGCTGAAAGCCGAGGGCTTCCTTCTGATGCCGGCAGGGCGCAGCGGCCCGGCCTTCGTCGTCACGCCGAATTTCTATGTGATAAAAGAATACAACAACAGCGACCTCTACGGGCTGTTCATCGGTCATGCCGCCGATCGCATCGCCAGGGGCGACGCGACTTTTACCGCCGGCTGGGGCCCGGTGGGCGATCTGCATCGGTCCGATATCGCAGTGCTCCAGCGGGCCCTGGAGGCCAAGGGCTACGACGTCGGCAGCGCCGACGGTCTGCCTGGTTTCAAGACGCGCCGCTCGATCGGCGTCTGGCAGGCCAAGAACGGCAAGCCCGCCACCTGCTTTCCCGACGCGGGCCTCGTCGCAGAGTTGAAGTAGCGGCGACATCCGGGGAGCACGTATTTCAGCAGATTTTTCCCGATTGGTGGCTCCCGGTAGCCGGTCCTTGCGTCGACTTGTTGCTGCTCGATCTGGTCCAATACATCGGTTTGAAAATGCTCGTTGCCGGCTGGAGCAATTCCAGGAAAAGTGCGCAGCGGTTTTCCGTCCGGAATAGCGTGAAATCAAGGAGCTGGAGCAGGACAGCGATTCCATCAAACGCTGACCTGCTCTAGAAAGGCGCCGAATATGATGTTGACCAACTGGACAAAAACCACGACGGTAAGTGGGTCGAAGGCCGCTATCGGCCTCGAAAAGAACAATGCAATCCTGAGCCGGGAACTCAGGCCAACAAAACAGGGAACGATCACCATGATGCTGGAAAAGTTTGCTCTCCGCTCGCGCGCCTTGCTCGCCGGCGCGGCCGTGTCCGCGCTGCTCGTGGCGCCGGCCTTCGCCGTTACGCCCGCCGACACGCTGGTCGAGGGCTTCGCCATCGACGACATCATCACCATGGATCCGGGAGAGGCGTTCGAGCTGTCGACCGCCGAGGTCACCGGCAACACCTATGATCTCCTGGTCCGCCTCGACCTCAGCGACACGTCGAAGGTCAAGGGCGACCTCGCCGAGAGCTGGACCGTTTCCGACGACGGCCTGACCTACACCTTCAAGCTCAAGCCCGGCATGAAGTTCGCTTCCGGCAATCCGATCACCGCCGCCGACGTCGCCTATTCCTTTGAGCGCGCCGTCAAGCTCGACAAGAGCCCGGCCTTCATCATCGAGCAGCTGGGCATCAGCGGCGACAACGTCACCGAAAAGGCCAAGGCCGTCGATGACACCACCTTCCAGTTCGTCGTCGACAAGGCCTATGCGCCGAGCTTCGTGCTGAACTGCCTGTCGGCCACCGTTGCTTCCGTCGTCGACAGCAAGCTGGTCAAGGAACATGTCGCCGCGGCCAAGCCGAGCGCCGACTACAAATGGGACAATGATTTCGGCAACGCCTGGCTGAAAACCGGCTATGCCGGCTCCGGCCCCTTCAAGCTGCGCGAATGGCGCGCCAATGAGGCCGTGGTGCTGGAGCGCAACGACAACTACAACGGCGAAAAGGCCAAGCTCGCCCGCGTCATCTACCGCAATATGAAGGAAAGCTCGGCGCAGCGCCTGGCGCTGGAAGCCGGCGACATCGACGTCGCCCGCAATCTCGAACCGAACGACCTCGACGCCATCGCCAAGAAAGCCGACCTCACCACCGCCAGCGCGCCGAAGGGCACCATCTACTACATCAGCCTCAACCAGAAGAACCCGAACCTCGCCAAGCCGGAAGTTCGCCAGGCCTTCAAATACCTGGTCGACTATGACGCGATGAGCTCGACCATCCTCAAGGGCATCGGCGAGATCCACCAGTCCTTCCTGCCCAAGGGCGATCTCGGCGCCGTGGATGAAAACCCGTTCAAGCTCGACGTCGCCAAGGCCAAGGAATTGCTGGCCAAGGCCGGCCTGCCGGACGGCTTCAAGGTGACCATGGATGTGCGCAACGGCCAGCCGACCACCGGCATGGCTGAATCGATCCAGCAGACGCTCGGCCAGGCCGGCATCAAGCTGGAGATCATCCCCGGCGACGGCAAGCAGACGCTGACCAAGTACCGCGCCCGCAACCACGACATCTATATCGGCAACTGGGGCCAGGACTATTTCGATCCGAACTCCAACGCCCAGACCTTCGCCTCGAACCCGGACAATTCCGACGCCGCCAAGATCAAGACGCTCGCCTGGCGCAACGCCTGGGATATTCCGGACCTGACCAAGGAAACCGAGGCGGCGCTGCTGGAGAAGGATTCGGCCAAGCGCGCCGACATGTACAAGGATCTGCAGCAGAAGATCCTGGACACCAGCCCCTTCGTCATCATCCACCAGCAGCTGGAAGTGGCGGGGCTGCGCAAGAATCTGAAGGGCTTCGCGCTCGGCCCGAGCTTCGACACCAATTTCGTCGGGCCGGTCTCGAAGTAACAGCGCCGGCGGACGCGGCGCGTGAGCGTAGCTGAAAACCAGGCGGCGGCAGGGCGCGGCAGCGCCCGTGCCGCCGCGATCGCCTCATCGTTCGGCCGTTTCCTGGTCATCGCGGTGACGACCTATCTCGGTCTTCTCGCGGTGACCTTCTTCATTGGCCGCGTCATCCCGATCGACCCGGTGCTGGCCGTGCTCGGCGACCGGGCCCCTACCAGCGTCGTCGAGCGCACGCGCCGCGAGATGGGTCTCGACCTGCCGCTGATCGAGCAGTTCTACATCTATGTCAAAAACGCCCTCAGCGGCGATTTCGGCACCTCGGTGCTGACCACCAATCCGGTGATGTCCGACATCCGCCGTGTTTTCCCCGCGACCATCGAGCTCGCCACGCTGGGCACCATCATCGGCGCCGTCATCGGCGTGCCGCTCGGCGTGCTCGCGGCGGTGCGGCGCGGCAGCTTCATCGACCAGATCGTGCGCCTCATCGGCCTGATCGGCTATTCGGTGCCGATCTTCTGGCTCGGGCTGCTGGGGCTGGTCCTCTTCTACGCCAAGCTGCAATGGGTCGCTTTCCCGGCGCGGCTCGACGTCGTCTATGAATACACCTTCACGCCGATCACCGGCTTTTATCTCCTCGACGCGGCGGTGCAGGGACAGTGGGACGTCTTCTACGATGCCTGGCGACATATCGTCCTGCC